>ENA-UEPW01000296-UEPW01000296.1-human-gut-metagenome-genome-assembly--contig:-NODE-296-length-39566-cov-17.467016_pt1 | contig 39566 bp, 29 predicted proteins | sample MGYA00242935_ERZ507936 | MGnify/ENA primary metagenome ERZ507936 (study PRJEB26167, sample SAMN06115469) | human gut metagenome | host: Homo sapiens | place: China:Chongqing | collected 2016-06-23... | reverse complement strand
GGCATTGATCCTTCGACAGGTCGCAAATCAAGAATTAGAGTCTTCCTGCCATCTACGGGCGAGACTTGAATCTTGAAAGAAGTGATCTGGAAGCCGGGCCATGGATCGAGAGATTTGAAAAGTTGCCCTACAATATTGGTCATAGCGCTCATCCTTTTTTCGCGGTTCTTCTCTAGTAACTTGAATCTGCCTGAAATTGGGAGTGAGCGCTACTTTTTTTTCTTGGAGGGAGCCGACCAGACTTTTTCTTAAAAGTCAAGGCCGCGTTCCACGGACTTCCGAGATGAACCGGACTTTTGAGCGAAGCCGACTGGGAGGCGGCTTCGCCATGAGGTTCGATCAGCGGTCGCCGCGGTCGAGCACGACGGGGATCGAGTGCCAGAAGCTGCAGTGGTGCAGGTCCGCAAAGTACGAGGCGGGGACGGTCTGGCTCTTGCCGTTGAGTCGAAGTGCCATCATGGCGCCTTCGCCCTCAAAGGGTTTCCAGACGGGGAGGCCTTCGCCGTTCGGGTTCTGGTGCTTGACGAAATTGCCCCAGTAGGCGCGCATCTGGCGTGCAAGCGCACGCTGCTCGTCCGTCATGCGGACGGAGCGCGGCAGGTACTGGCCGGCATCCGGGAAGAGGTAGGTGAGCTCGGCCGCATGGCTTGCGGCGTTGTCGTAGCCTTTGTGGCGACTCGGAGACGTGGGCACGGTGGAGTCCTCGAATGTGTAGATCCAGGGCGCCGAGGCGCCGGTTTGGGCCATTGCTTCGGCGAGCGTCAGGTTGGTGCAGCCGCCCAAGCCGCGCATGCCGCTGTCGGTGATGAAGTCGCCGATCGTGTATTCAAGCGCGTATTGGCCTTCGTGCTTCTTCGGATCGTAGATCTTCAGAGCCTCGACGGCGCTCTGCTCGCCCACGAGCTTGACGACCCAGGCCTTGTAGTCGGGATACTTCCAGCCGACATAGGCGGCGCCGGCGGAGCGGCCCTCCTCCTTGTTGGAGCCGGAGAGCACCGGGACCTTGATCCAGTTGCCCTTGGCGATTTCGCTCACGGCGCTCGTGTCGGAAACGGGATTCCAGCCGCCGAGCGCGGCGCTGGCGACGGCTAGCTTGTCGGTCGAGAGCTTCCTCAGGCAGGCAAGCGGATCTGCTTCGCCGGCACAGCCGGTGAGCACGAGGAACTTGTCGGCGCGCTCCTTGGCCTGCTTGGGCGAGTCAACGTCGTGAATGCAGTCCTCGCTCTGAAGGATAACACCTGCCACGAGCCCCTTCGACTTCGGATCAACGAGGATTCGACAGGCATTGGTCGAGCCCGCCGATTCGGTTGCCAACGTGACTTTGTCGGGATTGCCGCCGAAGGCTGCGGCATTGCGCTTCACCCATGCAAGCGCAGTCTGCGTGTCGGTGATGCCGAAGTTGCCGGCGGACGAATCCATGCTGGGAAGCTTGAGGAAGCCGAAGGCGCCGAGACGGTACTGGACCGTCATGACGATGATGCCGTTTTCGGCGGCAAGACGAGCGCCGTCATGCTCGCTGGCGTTGCCGCCCGTATTGCCGCCGCCGTGTGCGTAGACGGCCACTGGAAGATTGGCGCCGGCCGCGGTGCCGGCGGGTCTGTAGATATTCACGTAGAGGCAGTCTTCGCTACCCTGGCCCTTCTGCTTGCAGGGCTGCGGGGCGGTGTCGGCCTGGCGGATGCCCCGCCATGCGGCGGCGGGCTTGGCCGAAGCCCAGCGGTTCTGGCCGACCGGGGCGGCCGCGTAGGGCACGCCGAGGAAGACGTCCACTCGGACGTTCGTGCCCGGGATGGTTTTCACGAAGCCCGTGAGGTCGCCGGATTCAACACGGACGACATCGGCCTGAGCGGCCGTGGCCACGGAGCAGGCGCCCGCGAGGACGAGCGCCATGACGAGAGGAGTGCGTTGGAAAAGCATGGCTGTTCTCCTTCTAGCAAAACAGCTTTTGTTGGTCTGATGACATTGCGGGCGGGCATTCTGGTCCGGCTCGCCCGCAATGGGTTGTGCGCAGCTTGTTACTTGATCTTCTTCAGCCACATGGAGAGATCGGTGCGGAAGTTGTCGCCGTCCGGGAAGTCGGCGGAGGATTCGGCGCCCCAGCCGTGGTTGCCCGATTCGTAAACGTGAAGCGTGACGGGGCGGGCGTTTTCGATCATGGCGCGGGCGTAGAGCATGGAGCCGAGGCTGCCGGCATACTCATCGCCGGCGGACACGGCGAGGAAGGCGGGCGGCGTCGTAAGCGAAACATGCTTGTACGCCGAGAACGTCGTATCGTACTTCACGGAGCGGGCGGGCCCGATGAGATTGTTGCGGCAGGAGCTCTTTGGCTGGGATTCCTCCTGCATCATCGTGATGTTCGGATAGACGAGAACCGAAAAGTCTGGGCAGGCGGCGCCCTTGCAGGAGACGCTCGACATGGCGGCCAGGTGGCCGCCGGCGCTCGCGCCCATCACGCCGACGGTGTGCAGGTTGTACTTGCCGAAGAGAGAGCGAACGGTTTCAACGGCCTTGTTGGCATCTGCGAGCGGCACTTCCGGGTTGCCCTTCGGAAGCCGATACTTGAGCACGAACGTCGTGAAGCCCTGGGAATGGAAGAACGGAACGAAGCTCTTTTCAATGGTGCTCATCGACAGATTGCCGTAGCCGCCGCCCGGGATGACGATGACGGCCTTGCCGTTGGGATTGGCCGGAGCCGAGACTTCGAGGCGGGCGCGCGTGACGTTGAAGATGGAGCCCTGGGCGTTCGTTTCCTCGGCGGCCGTGATGGTGCTCTTGTTGGGAGCGCCTTCGGGCCAGAGTTCGATGACGTCGGCCGCTTGAGCGGAGCAGGCCGTCGCTGCGAGGACGGCGGCGGTCATGTGAGCGATCTTGTGCATTGTGTTTCTCCTTTGAATGTTGCCTGTCTTAAGATCCGGTCACGATCTTTCGAGAAGGCGTGAAATGCATTCTATAAATCTCGATGTATTACAATCCAATAATCAAAGTTTTATGAACAATCACTAAGTTGTTATTGGTGGCAGCATGACTCAAAGAGCTTTCGGCCTTCTGGAGGCCTTGGTGGAGGAGAGGAGCTTTCGCAGAGCGGCAGAGCGGCTCGGCGTGACGCAGCCCCATGTTTCGCAGAGCCTGCGGCGTCTTGAGGAAAAATACGGCGCCATGATCGTGGACCGCCATGCCTCGCCCCTTCGCCTGACGTCTTTGGGCGAGGTCGTCTTCGACAGCCTCCGCCGCATGGCGCTTATCGAGGTGGAGACGCTTCAGCAGTGCGCCGACTTCAAGGAGCTGCGCACCGGACGCGTGCGGATTGCATGCAGTTCCGAGCGCTCGATCAGCATGCTGATGCCGGTCGCGGCTGCGTTTGCACGTGCATACCCGAAAGTTGAGCTTGACCTGACATTGGATCTCTTGCTGGAGGACGTTCCTGATGCGCTTGCATCCGGGCGAGCCGATGTCGGCGTGCTTTTTCAACGGCTCATGACGGCTGATCTCAACGCCTATCCGCTTGTTGAGGAGCGATATCTGATGGCAGTGCCCGATGCGCCGGAATATGCGAGCGTCGGCGTGCCATTCAATGGCGAAGGCGTTTATCCAAAGGCAACCTCAGTCGATCTGATGCCGATTGCAGGACTGCCGTTTCTTTGTCCCAGCAATCATCAGGAAAGAAAGGAGATACTGAGCCGGGCGCTCGGCATTCCCGTGCACGCAATGCCGATGATGGCATTAAAGCCGGGACTCAGGCTTCCGTTTGTGGCGGAAGGACTTTGTTGGACTGTCTGCCAGGAGCATCTCATTAGGCAGCACGAACTGCACCGGCGTTGCCGTTTTGCCTCTCTTGAGGACGTGCTGCCCGTGCAGACGGTGGTCATCGCTTGGAATGAGCACGTGTATCAGAGTCTGGCGGCACGAGCGTTCTGCCGCATGGCGGCGGACATGATCGGGCGCGGCGGTACGCAGCCGTGAATCAACAGCTTTGGCCGATTCAAGCGATTCTGAGATTGCCGCAAGTATTTGTCGGATGGACGGAGTGTTGTCAGGCGCTGCGCTGTTTTTTGCTCGGAACGTCGTGTCCGACGAGCTTTTCATTGATGAAGCCGTAGGCCTGCATGTTGAGCTCGGCAAAGGGCGGATTGACGCCGAATTTCTTTGTGTAGAAGAAGCCTTCGAGCGCCATGATGGCCACGAAGCGCGGCACGCGCTCCTCTTCCGGAAGGGCGAGGATTCGGCCCCAGAGTCTCTGGTACCAGTCGTGCACGGGCTTCATGAGTTCTTCGTCGTGAAAGAAGTTGGACAGCAGAGCGACGCCGACATCGGCCCAGTCGCGCGTGTCGGCGTCGAAGGTCTTGAACCATTCGACGAAGCCCGGCACGAGCGTTTCGTCGGGACGGCCTTCGAAGAGACCTTCGTGGCGCTTCATCTGGCTTTCAAGGTGGGCGGCATAGTCTTCGATGAGCGCGGCGTGAAGCGCGCGCTTCGTCTTGAAGTGGTATATGCAGGCGCCCTTGCTCATGCCGGCTTCCTGAGCAGCGCGATCCATGGTGAGCGCGCCGATGCCTTCCTTGAGAATGATGCTGCGTGCGGCGGCGATGATGGAGGCGCGGGTTCGAATGGCTTTTTCACTGCTCATGGGAGGTGCTGTCGAAAAGAGTAGAGGTCGGACTATTGTAGTCGAGTCGCAAAGAGCGGTGCGCAGGGGCAGGCCACATAAAAAAACTGCAGCAGGCCGAGAGCGGGGCTTCTCGCCGTGCTCCGCGCGCAGCCTCGAGAGTGGCTCTTCTGCTGCGCATTCTGGCTTTGCCAGACGATTCCCGTCACGGTCATCCTGTTCTACAGCCCGATCATTCTCTCGGACGTGACGGGATCGGCCGACCAGACCGGGCGCGTTGCGCTCATCTACACGCTCTTCATGATCGGCATCCTTCCGATGACGCTTCTGAAGCGCACGATCAACCCTGCGAAGGTGCTGGTTGTGACCGCCGTCGTCATGGCCGCGTCGCTCGCGGGTGTGGAAAGTCCTCGCCCATGCTCCTGAGCCTGTTCTTCGGGGCGTACGCCTTCAGCTACGGGTTTCAGACGACGCTCGACAACCTTTATCCCAACAAGCTCTTCCCCGCACCTCTGCGTGCGAGCGCCGTCGGATCGATCTTTGCAGTCGGCCGGGTGGGGGCCTCCGTTTCGGCCTTCTGCTTCCCGCATCTGATGATGTATTTCTCGCTCGACACGCTGCTCCTCGCCGGCGCCAGCGTTGCCGTCTGCAGCGCGCTCTGCCTCAGGATTCTTCCTGCCGGCCGCGATTGACCTTTTTCCCGATTTCGCGACATTCTTCTCTTCCTGAGACGTGAGAAGGCCGTTCTCTGAAAATAAGGCATGAAGAACGACAATGCATGCAGTTGGATTCCGTTCGCGCAGTAATGCGTGAGGACGGCTCAAAACCGTGCGTTCGTCGCATGCATTTGGATGAGAATATTTTTTGTTGCCTTTAGCCGATCGCCTGCCAAAAGGGTAAAATGTCACTCATCTAAAAGAGAATCATTTTCCTTCTCAGTTCCGTTTTTTCTGCAGGACTCGTCGATCCCCTAGCGAGCCCGCAGGGACGGCTGAAAGAAGACAGAATCCCATTCAATAATTAAAAATGTCCGAAACATTTACTCTGGACAAGGCCGCCATCGGAAACGAGCTCGAGGTGGTCGGCGTCCATGCCGAAGGCGCTCCCGAAGACTGGGAGATCTGGCTTGAGGAAATCGGCTTCACCGCGGGCGAACCGTGCGTGGTGTTGCAGAAGGCCGCTCTGGGCGGCGATCCGATCGCGGTCCGCATCGGCGTCTCGACGTTTGCGCTGAGGCTGGTCGAGGCCCGCTGCATCGAGGTGAGGAGGCGCGACTGATGGCCGTCTCCACCGTTGACATCTATCCGTCCGGGCCGCTCATCGCGATGCTCGGCAATCCGAATGCCGGCAAGACGTCGCTCTTCAACATTCTGACGGGTTCGAAGCAGAAGGTCGCCAACTATGCGGGCGTGACCGTCGAGCGCGTCGAGGGCCAACTCATCGGCGCGCCCGAGAAGATCCGCGTGCTCGACCTTCCGGGCACCTATTCCTTTCATCCGCGCTCGCCCGACGAGAAGGTGACGGTCGACGTCCTCAAGGGCGTCGCGCGCGGCGAGCGCAGGCCCGACCTCGTCGTCTGCGTGCTTGACGCGACGAACCTGAGGCGCGGCCTCAAGCTCGTCATGGCCGCGCAGCGCCTGAAGCTCCCCGCCGTGGTGGCGGTCAACATGATGGACCTCGCGCGCCGCCGCGGGATCGAGCTCAAGGCCGAGGACCTCTCGCGCGAGCTCGGCGTGCCCGTGGTCGAGACGATCGCCGTGCGCAAGCAGGGCATCGACAGGCTCACCGAGCTTCTCTCCGACCCATCCGCCTGGTCGTCTTGGGTGCCCGAGGCGACCGAGGAGGACGACCTTGCGCGCCTCAACAGGATCCTGCGCAAGCTCGGGCTTGACAAGATCTTCCCCGACGAATTCTCCGACCGCATCGACCGCGTCGTGCTCAATCCTTGGCTCGGCGTGACGATCCTGATGATCATCCTCTTCTTCGTCTTCCAGGCGGTGTTCGCCTGGTCCGCCTATCCGATGGAGTGGATCGAGGAGGGCTTCAACATGCTCGGAGAGCTGTGCGCCGAGCACCTGCCCGACGGGTTCGTGAAGGACCTGCTCGTCGACGCCGTCATCGGCGGCGTGGGCGGCGTGGTGGTGTTCCTGCCGCAGATCCTGATCCTCTTCTTCTTCATCCTGCTGATGGAGGAGTCGGGCTACCTGCCGCGAGCGGCGTTCCTGCTTGACCGCACGATGGGCTCGGTGGGCCTTTCGGGCCGCTCCTTCCTGCCGCTTCTCTCGGGCTACGCCTGCGCGGTGCCCGCCATCATGGCGGCTCGCATCGTCGGCAACCAGCGCGACCGCTGGGCGACGATCGCCATTGCGCCGCTTCTCACCTGCGGCGCGAGGCTGCCCGTCTACGCCGTGATGATCGCGGCCTTCGTGCCCGACGTCTCCGTCTGGGGCGTGGGCCTGCAGGGCCTCGTGCTCTTCGCGCTCTACTGTCTCGGCATGGTGGGCGCGCTCGTCGTCGCCTGGATCCTCAAGCACACGACGGGCAAGGGCGAGAACCGCACGCTGATGCTCGAGCTGCCGAGCTACCACCTGCCGCGCATCGACGCGCTCGCGCACGGCCTCTGGCAGCGCGCCTGCATCTATCTGCAGAAGGTGGGCACGATCATTCTGGCGCTCACGGTCTTCCTCTGGGTGCTGACGACCTTCCCGGGCGCGCCCGCCGGCGCGACCGATCCCGCGATCAACTACAGCTTCGCGGGCATGCTCGGCCGCGCGTTGGAGCCCCTCTTTGCGCCGATCGGCTTCAACTGGCAGATGTGCATCTCGCTCGTTCCCGCCATGGGCGCGCGCGAGGTGGCCGTCTCGGTGCTCGGCACGCTCTACGCGACCGCGAGCGACGCGGAGGACGCCCTCGTGCCGATCCTGCAGCACAGCTGGACGATCCCGATGGGCCTCTCCTTCCTCGCCTTCTTCGTTTTCAGCCCGTCGTGCTTCGCGACACTCGCCGCCATCAAGCGCGAGATGGGCACCTGGAAGGCGCCGGCCGTCCTGTGGGTGGCCTACACGCTCCTCGCTTACGCCTTCTCCTTCGTCGTCTACCGCACGGCCCTCTGGGTCTGCGGCTAAGCCCGGAAAGGGCGCCGTCGAGGGACGGGCAAGAACAATTCGGGCGCCTGCGGCAGATGCTGCGGGCGCCCGAATTGTTTTCAGGACTGCTTCACGATGAAGCGCTCGACGACGTCCGCGGCTCCGAGTACGCGGGCGCGCCTGAGGTATCCGGGATGATGGAACCTCGTGCAGCCCATACCCGAAGGATCGGTTCGAGGATCAGAACGTCCGTTGCGGCATGGTGCATTTTGAAGGCCACTTCAAGGGGACGTACGGTCTTCGCGCCAAAGAGGGCCTCAAAATGCGCCGAGGCCGCTCGATGAAAATCAGCTCGCAAAGTATCTTCGACTAGCGTTCAGCCCGTCCTTCGGGGCGAGACGGCGGGCTCGCAGGCTCTGCAGACAAGCGCATCGGAACCCGTCGAGCTGAAGCTCCAGTTGTTGCATGACGATGCATTTTCGAGTGACGGAGGGATTGCAACTGTAAAGGGTGGAAAGGTGGTTTGGCGTGGTTTACAGTCATGAGTGGAAATGACCGGGATGCTTTTCCGTGAGCCGGCCGGAGGAAGAGAGTCGGCAAGTGTAAAGGTAAAATATGTCTGATCTGTAGTTTAAAGTATGCGTTACTGTCAGTGGGCGGGGTTGACAGTTCCGGTACCGCATGTTTACAGTTTGAGCTGTCGCGGGGCCATTTCCGGTTGCGCGACGGGGCTGCGGGAGCGGACGGAGTGCACCCCGGCGGAAGGGTTTACAGTTGATTTGTCAAGTCGGGAGGACGGCATGTCTGAAGTCGGGAATGAGGACGCGGGCGGCGTGCTGGCGCGTCTCATGAGGGGCGCGAATCTGCGCAGGAGCGTCGAGGTGCTCAAGGCGCCCGACGAGAGTCTTGCAGCGACGGTTTCGGCCCTTGCGAACACGGCGGGCGGATGGATTCTGATCGGCCCCGATCCTGAGGACGGATGGCGGTCTGCGGTGGGGTTCGATGCCGAGGCGGCGGTCGAGGCCCTTCGCGGGGCGCTCGGGGCGGTGGAGCCTGAGGTGCGCGCGGAGGCGGGGATTGCGTCCGTTGACGGACGGCCCGTCGCCTGGCTGCGCGTGCATGAGGTCGACCGCAGGCGCAGGCCCGCCCGCGTGCAGGGCGCGGGCCGTGCGGGCGCCTTTCTGAGAACTGACGAGGGCACCAGGCCTCTGACCGCCTATGAGCGCTACCGCATGATGGAGGAGCGCTGTCCGCCGCTCTTTGACATTGAGCCCGTCGAGCACGCGAATCCCGACGAGCTCGAGGCCGAGCGGATCGCCGCGATGCTCGGCTTTGCGAGGGAGCGTCATCCGAACGTCTTCGCGAGACTCTCCGACGAGACGGCCCTGATGCAGCTCGGCGTCCTCACCCGCGTCGACGGCAGGATCTGCCCGACGCTCGGCGGCCTTGTCGCCGGCTCGATCTTCCCGCAGAAGCATTTTCCGAGGCTCGTGCTCGAGGTGTCGGTCCTCGAGGGACCGAGGGGCGACGGCGCGGACGAGGGCCGCAGAGTGCTCTTCATGAAGCCCGTGCCCGGCCCCGCCGCCGAAATGGCCGCGGAGGCGGAGAGGATCGTCATGGCGTCGTGGGCGCCCGCCGCGGAAACGACGGATGGGGCCTTCGCCCGAGCCCTTCGCGCCGCGCTCGTCAACGCCCTTGAGCACAGGGATTATTCGCCTGAAGGACGAGGCATGCCCGTGCGGGTGCGCGTCTTCGAGGACGCCGTCGACATCAGGAGCCCGGGCGGACTCTTCGGCATGGCGCCCGAGGCGCTCGCCTCGGACGCGGGCCTCAGGGCGAGCCGAAACGAAAGGCTCGCGCGCATGCTTTCCCTCACGCCGCTCGCAGGCGGCCTCGCCGCCGAAGGCACGGGCTTCGGGTTTGCCGCGATCCTCGGCTGCGGGGCCGACGGCCTCGCCGTGCGCGTCGAAACCACGCCCGCCGCCTTCACGGTCATCTTCGCAAAGACGGCCGAGGAGGAAAAAGCCGACATAAGAGAAGAGGTGAGGGCGGAGGCTCCGGACGAGTCCGCAGCGTCTTTGGCGGGTGCGGATCAGGCCGACTTCGAGACGATTCTCAGGGAGAGGCTCGCGGAGGCGGGCAGTCTTTCGGTCAAGGAGATCACGCTCCTTGCGGGCGTCTCCCGCCAGACGGCCGCCAAGCGCGTGAAGCGTCTTGTGGAGGCGGGCGTCATCGAGCCCACCGAGGCGCGCCAGAACCCGAGGCAACGCTATCGCCTCGCCGCGAAGGGCCGACGCGCCAAGCGCGGGTGAGGTCGCTCAAAAGACTGCTCCGCGCTCGTTTCGGGACTCTTGGAAGGGCGGGAGGGGGGCGGTAGAATGAACGGAAGAACGAAAGTGCCGGACTCGACGGCAGAACAACAGCCAGCCAAAGGACAACGCAAGGATATGCGCCGCAAGAACAAGAAGATCGACATGCTCAACGGATCGATCTGGGACAAGATGATCGTCTTCGCCCTGCCCCTCGCCTTCACAGGCATGCTCCAGCAGCTCTTCAACGCTGCCGACGTTGCGGTGCTCGGGCGCTTCGTCTCGAACGAGTCGATGGCGGGCGTGGGCAACAACGTGCCCGTCATCGGCCTCATCATTGCGTTCTGCATGGGTCTTGCGCTCGGCGCCAACGTCGTGGTGGCGAGGCTGCTCGGCATGAAGGAGCCCGAGCGGGCGAACAGGGCCGTGCACACGGCGCTCGCCACGGCGGTGATCTTCGGCATAGGCGCGGCGATCGTCGGCGAGTGCTTCGCGGGGCCCGCCATGGACTGGCTGTCGGTGCCCGAGGCCGTGAGAGACGATGCGCTCACCTATCTGCGCGTCTATCTTCTCGGCATGCCCTTCATTGCGATCTACAACTTCCTCGCCGCTGTGATGCGAAGCCAGGGCGACACGCAGACGCCGCTCTGGGCGCTGGTGGCGGCGACCCTCGTCAACATTGCGGGCAATCTCTTCTTCGTGCTCGTCTTCGGCATGGGAACGGCGGGTGTTGCGCTCGCGACCGTCCTCGCCAACGCGCTCGCCGCCTCGCTCCTCTTCTTCAGCCTCATAACGGCCGATGGCCCGCTTCACATTGAGCCGCGCGAGGTGTTCCGGATCGACATGACGGCGCTGCGCCCGATGGTGAGGATCGGCTGGCCCGCGGGCCTTCAGGGCGCGGTCTTCTCGATCTCGAACCTCGTCATCCAGTCCGCCATCAACAGTCTCGGCGCGGACGCCATGGCGGGTTCGGTCGCGGCCTTCACGATCGAGATCAACATCTACTGCTTCATCAACGCCTTCGGTCTGGCCGCCACGACCTTCGTGAGCCAGAACTACGGCGCGAAGAACCTCGAGCGCTGCAAGCGCGCGACCTACGTCGCCACGGGCCTCAACATGGTCGCCACCGTCCTGATGGTGGCGCTTGTGCTCGTCTTCGGACGCACGATGCTCGGACTCTTCACGGACGTGCCGGCCGTCGTCGAGCTCGCGATGGCGCGCATCTTCTGGGTGGCGAGCTTCGAGCCCATCAGCGTGCTCATGGAGGTCTCCTCGAGCGCCATGCGAGGCTACGGCTACTCGATGCCGCCCGCCATGGCGACCCTCATCTGCGTGTGCTCCGTGCGCCTCATCTGGGTCTGGACCGTCTTCGCGGCAAGCCCCGACTACGTGACCCTGATGATCGTCTATCCGATCAGCTGGGCCGTCACCGTCGTGCCGCTGCTCTACCTCTACGTGCGCCTCATGAAGCGCATCAAGCGCAGGTTCGAGGAGCGCGCCCTCGAAGCCGAAGCCGCCTGACGTCGTGTCCGTCAACGAAAACGGCCCCCGTGAAGGCAGGGGCCGTTTCTGTTCGAGAGGATTTCCAGCGGCTATGCCGAGGACTTCTCGAAGTAGGTTGAGATGCTCTCGAGGAAGCGCGAGGGCCTCTGGGCGTAGTTCCAGGCGTTCGCCGCGGGCATCGTCAGGACGAGCGTGCGCTTCGTTCGACTGATGGCGACGTAGAGCTTGCGGGCGTCCTCGAGGATGTCGGCCTTGTCGTGGTTCTTGAAGAACGGGTACGTGCCGTCGATGACGCTGGTGACGATGACGTTGTCGAACTCGAGCCCCTTGGCCTTGTGGACCGTGGAGATGAAGACGCGGTCGCGCACGATGTCGCTCGAGCAGAGGTCGGGCTCCTTGAGGGAGTTGATCTGCACGAGGTTTCTCTGCAGCTGCGCGTAGAGCGTCGGCTGTGAGGTCGTGTTGATGAGCACGCGGTCGAGGTACTCGTAGATGAGCGGGAGCTTCTTGCGGATGTTCTCGATCTCGCCCTCGTCGTCCGTGTAGTTGGGCAGGGCCTCGATGAACTGCCTGAAGACCTGGACGAGGATCGCCTCGTCGTCGGCGGGCATTCTGCGGTACATGAGGTTCCTGTGCTCGAGGAACATCGGGAGCACGATCTTCCTGAGCGTGTCGGACATGCGCACGACGCTCGGGTTGGAGAGGAAGCGCCGCTGGAGCTCGACGAGCGGACGGGCCTGGGCGTGGAACCAGCGCAGCAGGCTGACGGTCGCCTCGACGTCGTCGTCGGCCTTGTGGGTGTTGCTGCCCTCGAGTCCGAGGACCGCGATGAGGTCCTTGAGCTTGTGCGAGGGAAGGCGCGCAAGGCCCGCGGCCTTGAGGATCGCGGGCTCGAGCGCATGGGAGAGCTTGAGCGTGTCGAAGCGGCGCACGAGCTCGGTGCGGTCGACGTCCTCGTCGGGTCCCGCCGCATCGCCGCGCACGCGCCTGAGCTGGTCCTTGAGGACGGCGTACTGGGCGTTGACGATGTTGGCGTCGTATTCGACGTTGTGGCCCACGACGGGCGCGTAGCCCACGAAGTCGAGGAAGATCTTGAAGCCCGCCTCGGGCGTGACGAGCTCGGCGCGGTGCGCCTCGTACTCCTCGAGCATCGGATTCGGGATGTTGCCGAGCATCTTCGGAATCTCGCGCTCCGTTTCAAGGTAGAGCACGAGCCGCTCGACGACTTCGCCCGCACGCAGCTTGACGGCGGCGATCTGGATCACCTCGTCGAGGCCGATGTCAAGGCCCGTGGTCTCCGTGTCGAAGACGACGAGCTCGCCCTCGTAGGCGCGCATGAAGTCCTCGAGCGCGCTGACGGGCTCCTTTTCGTCATGCGTGCTGTAGAGCATGAGGTCGGAGGCAAGAAGCCCGCGCCTGGGAAATTCGACGGCAAGGTAGTCTCGGATCTTCTTGAGGGAGAGGTTCTTCTTCGAGCTGAGCCGATAGACGAGCTGGGCCCAGGGGGCGCTTCTGAAGTCGTCCTTGAGCACGCTCAGGTAGGCCTTGGCGGCCTTGAGGATGTTCTGCCTGAAGATGTCGCTGCCGGAGATCTTGAAGTGCTCGATGTCCTGTGCCTTGAAGGCGGCGCTGACGGCGTCGGCCTCGCGGTTGCTCGGCACGATGACGGCCGTCGTCTCCTCGGGGCGTCGCCCTTCGAGCAGGTCGCACAGCAGCATCAGCTGCGACTGCGGCGTGGCCGTGCGGATGGCGCGCAGGGCCCCTTCGGGTCTTGCGACCGTCTTCTCGGCCTTGGGCAGGAACTCGGGATCGCACTCGAGCACGCGCTGCGCATAGGTGTTGAACATGTTGAGCAGGTAGTCGGGCGAGCGGAAGTTCCTGTAGAGGCGGTGGATCTCGTGCGTCTTGTGAAGGGCCCTGAGCGTGTCGAGCTTGGCGCCCATGAAGGAGAAGATCGCCTGCTGCTCGTCGCCGAAGTAGACGCACACGCTCCTGTCGATCGAGTCGTTCCAGAGCTTTTTGACGATGTCGAGCTGCAGGGGCGAGAGGTCCTGCACCTCGTCGACCTGGATCCAGGCGTAGCGCCCGCAGGCCTCGGGGGTGGCGTCGAGCCAGGCCCAGGCCTTGAGGAGCAGGTCGTTGAAGTCGAGCAGGTGCTGCGCGGTCTTGTACTCGAGGTAGCGCCTTGCGGCCGCGTCGATCGCGGCATGGTCGAGCTCGATGCAGCGGCCGAAGTCGTCGACCTTGATCAGTCCGAAGGCGTCGAGCTCGTCCTGGTTCTTCTTGTTGACGTCGAATTCTGGCGTGCGATGAAACGTCTCCTCGGGGAAGCCGTTCGCCTCCTGAAAGAGCCTTGCCGAGCGCGCCATGATGTAGTCGGCGGCGTTGCCCGGCAGGGACCGTCCTCTGCAGCCGCCGGGGATGTTCTCGATGAGAAGGCCCTCGATCACGTCGTGGACGTCGTCCTCGTCGAGGATCGTCGAGATCTCGGAGACGACGTCGTTGTCAAAGAGAAGGCGGGAGCAGAAGCGGTGGAGGTTGCCCACGTAAAGGGTGTCCATGCACCGGTCCGTGAAGCGCTCGTCGATGCGCTCCTTCATGCCGCGCGCAGCTCGGTTCGTGAACGTGAGGCAGAGCATGTCGGAAAGATTCACGCCGTCCTTGAGCGCGACGGCGATGCGCTCGGTGAGGATGGCGGTCTTGCCGCAGCCCGGCGGCGCGAGCACGAGATGGCGCCCCTGCGAGAGCTCGATCGCGGCCTGCTGGTCGGGGTTGAAGACGACGGGGGCGCCCTGCGCGGCGATCCTCGCCCTGGGCGGCGTGAGCGGCCTGAAGTCGGGATAGCGGAACTCGCGGTCGAGAAGCGACATGAGCCAGACCGCGATCCCGTGCCCGTACTTGAGGCACTCGGCGGCGTCGTTGGCCGTGCGCACGCGGTAGTGGCGCTCGCCCGTCTCGAGCATCGTCCCGGACGTCCCGAGCCTGAAGTGCGAGGCCTCGTTGCCCAGATCGCGGATGCGGCGGAAGTATTCGAACGTGAGGCTGTCGGCGAGCTGGCGCACGAGCGGCGTGCGCATCATCTCCGAATAGGTGTGCCTGTCGTCCTTGAGGATCGTGCGCAGCACGCCCTCGGCAAACTGGCGCATGACCTGCGTGCACTCGCGGTAGTGATGGTCGCGAAAGAGGTTTTCGGCCCGTTCGCCGAGAGCGGCGAGTGCAGGCTTGCGGAGCTGCAGAGGCGAGAAGTTCATGTTGCGGGTCTCCTGCGGCGGATGCGGCCGCAATCGAAGTCTTGAGTCCTGACCGGATGTTTCGAACATTGTACGACGGCATGCCGGAAGGTCCGTCCCTCAAGCGGGAAGAGAAGGGGAAGAAGGCTCCCGGCCTATATTTGCGCACCTCTTGACGTCGCTCGAGATTCCTCGGACTTTTCTCCTAAGACATCTCGAGTAGATGCGTCGGAATCGCTCCGGAGGCTCCCATAGAATGATCGGACGGCCACTTCAAAGGCCCTCTTCATCAATTCACCACAGGAAACTTCTACATGCGTTCTGATCCCCTCAAGAAAGGCATCAACGCGGCTCCCCAGCGCGCGCTTCTTAAGGCTCTCGGTCTCTGCGATGCGGAGATTGAGCGCCCGCTCATCGGCGTCGTCTCCTCGCAGAACGACATCGTTCCGGGACACGTCTTTCTTGACAAGATTACGGACGCGGTGAAGCAGGGCGTCGCCTTGGGCGGCGGCGTGCCCATCGTCTTCCCGGCCATCGCCGTCTGCGACGGTCTGGCGATGGGCCACAAGGGCATGAAGTATTCGCTCGTTTCGCGCGAGCTCATCGCCGACAGCGTCGAGGCGATGGCCACGGCGCATCCGTTCGACGGCCTCGTGATGGTGGCCGCCTGCGACAAGAACGTGCCCGGCCTGCTCATGGCCGCCGCCCGCCTCAACATCCCGAGCATCGTGATCTCGGGCGGCGCGATGCTCGCGGGCCGCGCCTGCGGCCGCAAACTCTCCTACTCCGACATCTCCGAGGGCGTGAGCCGCTTTCGCACGGGCCAGATCGATGCGAAGACCTTCCTCGAGCTTGAGAACAAGTCCTGTCCGACCTGCGGCTCCTGCTCGGGCATGTTCACGGCCAACTCCATGAACTGCCTCACCGAGGTGCTCGGCATGGCGCTGCCCGGCAACGGCACGATTCCCGCCGTCATGTCCGCGCGCTACCGCCTCGCCAAGGAGGCCGGCCTTGCGGTGATGGAGCTCGTGAGGAACAATGTCTGTCCGCGCGACATCATGACGAAGGAGGCGTTCGAGAACGCGCTCACCGTCGACATGGCGCTCGGCTGCTCCACGAACTCGATGCTGCACCTGCCCGCCATCGCGCACGAGTGCGGGTTCGAGCTCGACCTCACGGAGGCCAACGCCATCAGCGCGCGCACGCCCAACCTCTGCCACCTCGCTCCTGCGGGCCACCGCTACATCGAGGAGCTCGACGAGGCGGGCGGCATCCCCGCCGTCATGAACGAGCTCGCCCGCGCGGGCCTGCTCCACACGAACCTGCCGACCGTTACGGGCAAAACCGTGGGCGAGAACATCGAGGGCCGCGAGATCCTCGACGCCGAGGTCATCCGTCCCGTTTCCGATCCGTTCTCGAAGGAAGGCGGCATCGCCGTCCTCAAGGGCAACGTGGCGCCCGACGGCTGCGTCGTCAAGCGCTCGGCCGTGGCGCCCGAAATGCTCATGCACACGGGTCCGGCCCGCGTCTTCGACTGCGAGGAGGATGCGCTCGAGGCCATCTACGGCGGCCGCATCAATCCCGGCGACGTCGTCGTGATCCGCTACGAAGGTCCAAAGGGCGGTCCCGGCATGCGCGAGATGCTCAACCCGACCTCCGCCATCATGGGCTCGGGCCTCGGCGGATGCGTCGCGCTCATCACCGACGGCCGCTTTTCGGGTGCAACCCGCGGCGCCGCCATTGGCCACGTCTCGCCCGAGGCCGCCGTGGGCGGTCCGATCGGACTCCTCGAGGAAGGCGACATGCTCACGATCGACATCCCCGCGAACACCATCAGCGTCGACCTCACCAACGAGGAGCTCGCCCGACGCAGGGCCGCCTGGAAGCCCCGCGCCCCGCGCATCACGACGGGCTACCTCGCCCGCTACGCCAAGCTCGTGACCTCGGGCATGAGCGGCGCCGTGCTCGAATGACGGACGCAGTCCGCGCGCCTTCGGGCGTGCATGAATGAAATTCCGGAAAGCCCCTTGTCCTGCATCGGACGAGGGGCTTCGTCGTTCTCTGGATCCCGGACGGCCGCGGATTCCTGCCTGAATGAGCCGCGGGTAAACCCTTGGGATTTGCGTAAAGACATCACGTGTTTGCGGTATCGGTCCGCGCGTCCGACCCCGAACGTGTCCGAGGACGGGTGACGGCACTTGCCCACGCTCTTTCGCACTGCGAGTAGGCGAGAGTCATTCTCAACTATGTGATGATCGTCGTCCACCATAGGCGAATGCAAATGAGAAGCATCCGCAGATAGAAAGAATAATGAAAGAATGAGAACCATTCTCATATAAGATTCGGGGAACTGCGCGCCCGTGGGCGCACGGGCACATCTCTGGACTTTTTTCAATCGGACTACCGGATCATGGTGCTTCACCGAACTCTCATTGCCGCCGCCGTGCTTGCCGCGACGGCTCCCGCCTGGGCCTCGACCGAAGAGGCTGCGCGCGCCGTCGAGGAGCCTGCGCAGGCGGACGCCGCCGAACCAGCCTCAGACGAAGGCGAATCCGTCGTCGTGCGCGACCGTGCGGGCGAAAGCCTCACGTCGTTCACGCATCTCACCCGCGAGGACATCGCCAGGCGTCCGACGGAGGACGGCAACATCACGGACCTCCTCAAGAGCAATCCTGCGGTCCAGTTCTCCAATCACGGCGACGGCTCTCTGCAGATGGGCGAGATCAAGCCGTCGAACATTTCGATCCACGGCTCGGTCGCCTATCAGAACAACTACACGCTCGACGGCATCTCGACCAACAGCGACCTCGATCCCGCCGAGCAGACTTCGGTGACGACGACGCGCCTCGGCGGCTCGGACGAGCAGGGCTTCTACGTCGACAGCCGCCTCATCGACAGCGTTACCGTCTACGACCACAATATTCCCGCCTCCTTCGCGGCTTCACGGGCGGCGTCATCGACGCTCAGACCCGCAGCTGGTCGGGCGAAAACCACATCAGCGTGTTCGGCCGCATGACGAAGTCGGGCTGGAGCCGCATCCACACCGATTCCGCGCTCGACGTCGGCTCGGGCGACGCGGACGTCTCGAAGCCCGCCCAGTTCCAGACCGACTTCGAAAAGAAGACCTACGGCTTCACGGGCGAATGGGGCATTACCGACAATCTCGGCGTCGTCGTGGGCTACACCCGCCGCGAGTCGAAGATCCCGACCGTTCAGGTGCCGGGCACCCGAGTCTCCATCGTGCCCGACGACCAGAACTGGACCGGTTGGGGCGTTCTTGAGACGCCGGTCGCGGGCGGCACGCAGACGCAGCGCCGCACGGCCGACAACTTCTTCGCGAAGGCCACACTCTACGCGACGCCCTGGACGGAGGCGAGTCTCGCGCTCACCTATTCGGGCTACGAATCGAAGGGCTTCCTCATGACGGTCGCCGACTCCGGCTACGAGGATCACCACGACGGCCTCAACCTGACGGCCAGCGTCAAGCACCGCATGAAGGCGGGCGTGCTCGACTCGTCCCTCGCGTACACGCGCATGACCGACAAGCGCACGAGCGACGTCAAGAACTGGACGCAGCTCGACCGCTATACGATCGGCATGGACGACACGGGGAGCACCTCAACGACGAGCATGACCTCGGGCGGTCTCGGGGACCTCGAGAGCACGCAGTCCGTCATCAACGCGAAGACGAGGATGGACTGCGAGCCCGTCATGGTCGGCAGCGTCAGCCATCAGTTCAGCGCGGGCGCGGACCTCTCCTCGACGCACGCCGAGTACAGGCGCGGCAGCAACTACTACCGCTGGGGCGTCACGCAGTCCGTGATGCAGTCGGACTACGGCGAATTCTCGCAGACCGACTTCTACACGACGCGCTGGAAGGCGGGTACGTACGAGGCCGACTACAACCAGGCGGCGCTCTTCGGCGAGCACAGGATGGGCGTGGGCGACTTCGTGATCCGCACGGGCCTGCGCGCCGAGTACGACGACTTCACGAAGGACGTCAACATCGCGCCGCGCTTCACGACCTCGTGGGACCTCTTCGGCAACGGCGGCTCCGTCATCACCGTGGGCGCCAACCGCTACTACGGCCGCAACATCCTCACCTACGCGCTCTACAAAGCGCAGAACGGCGGGATGGAGAACATCTACGACTACGCCTCCGACGACAGTCCCGCCGCCGACGGCTGGTTCGCCGCCAACGACTTCGACGGCCTCGAGCGCCTGAAGACACCCTTCAGCGACGAGTTCAGCATCGGCCTCACGCAGCGCCTCGGCGACTGGTCCGCATCCGCCGCCTACGTGCACCGCAACGGCCACGACGAGGTGCGCTCGCGCTCGAGGACCGAGGGCAGCGGCTACGACACGCGCTTTGTGCGCGAGTTCTACAACGGCGGTGAGTCCGAGCACGATTCCGTGATCTTCAGCATCAACAACACCGCGCCCCTCAAGTTCGCGAAGGCGAACCACTGGGTGCGCTTCTCCGCCGCATGGCAGGAGACGAAGAGCAACGCAGCAATCGACCAGGGCTACAGCGAGCTCGAGTCCGGCAAGACCGTCAACATGGACAAGGTCTGGTACGACGGCAGCGTGATCGACGCCGAGGACCTCGACTCGACCGACTTCAACATTCCCGTGAAGTTCGACCTCGAGGCAACGTCCGAATGGGCTCAGTGGGGACTCACCTGGTACAACTTCCTGCACCTCTCGCTCGACCGTAGCCAGGCCGTGCGCGACGACGGCGAGTACTACGCCTGGACGCACGAGGGCGAGTACGGCCCGATGACCGAGCAGATCCGCAAGTACAGCCGCGTCGACTTCGCCTCCGCCTGGTCCTGGGACACGAAGGTCCTCTACAGGCCCGACTGGGCCCGCGGCGTGGGCGTCTCGCTCGAGGTCTACAACGTGACCAACAACCGCAACGCCTCTGACGTCTTCGTCTACAAGGGCACCCAGTACAAGAGCTACGACCCGGGCCGCCAGTTCTGGGTCCAGCTCTCCTACGACTACTGATCCGCGCTCCGGCTTCAGCCGAGGCTCAGCCGGGCCTCATTCAAATCCTGACCCGGCCGGACGGCGGACGACTCCGCCGCCCGGCCCGCTCCTCACTTCAATACAAGTCCCATGCATCAGCTCAAGACCTTCTGGCGGCTCGTGCGTCCCTTCTGGATGCAGAGCACAGGGCGCACGGGCGCTCGCCTGCTGCTTCTGGCCGTCATCGGCCTGTCGCTTTCGACCGTCTGGTTCTCCGTGCGCCTCAACACCTGGAACGGCGCCTTCTTCAATGCCATTCAGGCCATGGACGGCGGGACGATCTACCCGCTTCTTCTGGAATTCATCGCGATCGTCGCGGCCTTCGTGTTCGTCCTCGTCTATGCGGACTGGCTGCGCAAGAAGCTCGTGATCGAGTGGCGCCGCTGGATGACCGAGGACCTGCTCGGCCGTTGGCTCTCCGCCGACGGCCGCCACTACCGCCTGCAGCTCGCGGGCCTTGAGCCCGACAACCCCGACCAGCGAATTGCCGAGGACGTGCGGCTCCTGATCGAATCGTCGCTCACGCTCGTCATCTCCTTCCTGCGCTCGCTCCTCACCATCGTGAGCTTCGTCACCATCCTCTGGACGCTGTCGGGCACGCTCGAGTGGACGATGTTCGGCACCGAGTGGGCGCTTCCCGGCTACATGGTCTGGACCTGCATCGGCTACACGCTCGTCGCGACGGGGCTCACGCACGTGATCGGCCGTCCCCTGATGAAGCTCAACTTCGAGCAGCAGAGGCGGGAGGCCGACTTCCGCACCTCGCTCTTCGACATCCGCCGCCACGGCGAGTCGATTGCGGGCCTGGGCGCCGAGGAGGCCGAGCAGGCGAGGCTCAGGGCTTCGTTCGAGCGCATTGTCGGCAACTGGCGCTCGCTCATGAACAGGGAGCGAGACCTCGCGTTCTTCACCGTGGGCTTCGGCCAGGTGACGCAGCTCGTGCCCATCTTCTTCGCGCTCCCGAAGTTCCTCTCGGGCGCCATCCAGCTCGGCGGCCTCATGCAGATCCGCATCGCCTTCCAGCAGGTCGCCTCCGCTATCGGCTGGTTCATCTACGCTTACCGCGACATCGCCGAGTGGTCGGCCACGGTCGACCGACTCGCGGGCTTCGAGGCCGCCCTGAGCGCGCCCCTTCCGGGAAGCTGCGTCAGGCAGGGCGAGCGCGTCGCCGCCTGCGGCCTCGTGCGCTCGAAGACGGGCGAGCCGCTTCTTGAAGACCTCCGCCTCGGGGCCGAGCCCGGCCGCCTCACCGTCGTGAGGGGTGCTTCCGGCATCGGCAAGACCACGCTCCTTCGCGCCCTCGCGGGCTTCTGGCCCTGGGTCGAGGGACGTCTTGAAAACAGGCCGGGCGCCGTCTGGCTCACGCAGCGCACGTGGCTCGCGCCGATGCCGCTCAGAGAGCTGCTTGCCTATCCGTACGGTGCTGATGCCGTCTCGAGGAGCGGCTGCGAGGCCGTGCTTCGCGACGCAGGGCTAGAGCGGCTCGTCCCGCTTCTTGACGAAGATGAACCCCGCAGCTGGATGAACACGCTCTCGGGCGGCGAGCAGCAGCGCGTGCTTTTCGCGCGCCTGCTGCTCGCAAGACCCGCCGCCGTCCTCATGGACGAGACGACCTCGGGGCTCGACGACGCGCTCGCCGTCAGGCTTCTGACGCTCCTCAGGGAGCGGCTCCCCGACACCACCTTCCTTCTGGTCTCGCACCAGCCCGCGGTCCATCGCATTGCGGACCGCCTCTACGATCTCGGAGAACGAGCATGAACAAAATCAGGACAGGCCTGCGCGCCGCACTGCTGGCCGCGGCCGTGTGCGAGGCGCTTTTCATCATGACGGGCTGCACCGCCGCGGACCGCACGGGCGGCGCCGAAGCCGCCCGCAGCGAGGCGACCGTGAGCGAAGGCGTGCTTCCGACGGCATCCGCCATGAAGCGCCGTGTTCTGCCCAACGGCATGACGGTGTTCCTTTATCCGCGCAGGGATGCGACGGGCAGCCTCGAAGCGCGCCTCGTCGTGCGCGCGGGCAGCCTTCAGGAGACCGAGGAGGAGCGCGGGCTTGCACACTACGTCGAGCACATGGCCTTCAACGGCACGCGTGACTTCCCCGACCAGAGCGCCTTCAAGGCGCTTGAGGCCGACGGCATCATGCTCGGCGCGGACGTCAACGCCGTCACGTCTCTCGGCGGAACCACCTACAGGCTCTCCGTCCCCCAGGCCACCCGCACGGGGCTCGACACGGCTCTGCACATCATGCGCGAATGGGCCTTCAACATCACGTTCAGGCCCGAGGCCTTCGAGCGTGAACGCGAGATCATCGTCGAGGAGTGGCGCCTGAGGGAAGGCGTGGGCGCACGCATCAACGGGCCGCTCCAGACCCTTCGCTACGAAGGAAGCGCTTCGCGCGACCGCGATCCGATCGGTCTCATCGACGTGATCCGCACGGCGCCCGTCGAGCGCGCGAAGGCCTTCTACGAGCGCTGGTACTCGCCGCAGAACATGACGCTCCTTCTCGTGGGCGCCTTCGACGAGGCAACGGCGGACGAGCTCATCGAGCGCTATTTCGCCTCCGAACCTGCCCGCGGGCTCGAGACGCCCACTGACTGGGGCCGCTTCGAACCCGTTGCAAACGAGGATCGCCTGACGACGCTCGTGCTCGACCCCGAGGTCTCGGATCGCTTCGTGCAGATCCAACTCCAGCGCACGCTCGAGTCGACCTCCGACACGGTGAACGAGGCGTGGCGCGAGACGATCGAGCGCCTCACCCTCGACATCCTCGGCCGCCGCTTCGCGCTCATGAAGGAAAACGGCGGACAGGGCTCGCTTCAGGCGCCCGAGTCGAGCTGGATCCTGTCGCCCTCCGAGACGCAGGTTCTGCTCCTTGCGCGCCCCGGCACGGACGAGCCGCTTGAGGCCGCACTTGAGCGCGCCTCGGGCGCCCTGAAGACGCTCGCCGCCTTCGGACCCTCGAAGGAGGAGCTCGACGCCGCCGTGAGGGCAAGACGCGACGCGGTCCGAAGCCGCAGGCTCGCCGCCGTGCGCATTTCGAACGCGAGCGTCGCCGACGACTTCGCCGACGCCGTCGTCTACCGGCTGCCGATGCTCGACGAGACGCAGCAGGACGAAATGGTCTCGGCCTTCCTCGCCGAGGTGACGGCGGACCACGTCAGGGCCTCCGCCTCAGCGCTCCTTGCCTCCCGCGTCAAGCTCGGCGCCGTTGCGGGCGCCTCCGAGAAGACGTCGAAGGCCTCGCTTCGCGCCGCTTGGACGAAGGGCGTCGCCTCGCCCGCAAAGCCCTGGACCGAGGTGAGGAGGACCGTGTCGCTCGATCTCACGCCGCCCGCCAGTCCCGTCACGGCCGAAACGACGGTTCTGCCGTCGCCCACGGGCTCGGGCCGCGCCCGTCGATTCGAATTCGCCAACGGCCTGAAGCTCGTGATCATCGAGGATCCGTCGCTCACGGGCAGGACGACCCTCAACCTGAGGCTTGCGGGCGGCACGTCCGCGGTCGATCACGGCCTTCTCGCCGTGCCCGCCGCACTCACGCTGCCGATGAGGTCCGGGATCGGCTCTCTTACGGCCGCCGACATCCGCCGTGTTGCAAGGGACGCAAAGGTCTCGGTGATGAGCTACGCCGAACAGCTCCACCACGGCATCAGGGCCGAGGCCGACCCTGAGGGCGTGCCCGCCATGATGGCGATCCTGCACGCCAGGCTCTCCGCTCCGAGGTTCGACGAAAAGGCGCTCGCCGACATGCGGCGCGACCGCATCAGGGACCTCGAGCATGCACCCGCCGAGCGCCGCTTCATGGACGCAATCGCCCGCGATGCGTTCACGGCGGGCGGCACGATGGTCGCAGGCAGGGACGACGTGGATGCGCTCGCCTCGACCGAGAAACTTTCCGCCCTTGAGGCGAAGCTCCTCGGCGACCCGTCGCGCATGACGGTGACGATCGTCACGAGGGAGTCCGTCGAGAAGACCTATGAAGAGGCGGCACCCTGGCTCGCCTCGCTCGCCAAGCGCGGCGAGGGTTTCGAGTTCTGGCGCGATCAGGGCGTGAGGCCTGCGTCCGGCACGGGCGTGAAGGTCTGGCCCTGGGCCACGGCCGACAAGGCCATGGTGCAGATGCACTATCGGTCCGCCATGCCCTGGAGCGAGGCCGACGCCGACAGGCTGAGCCTCATCGGCTATGCGGCGAACCGCGCGCTGCGCGAGTCGCTCAGGACGAAGGCCTCGGGCGTCTACGTTGTGAACCTCAATCCGCTCCTCGTGAAGGAGCCCGCCCCGTACTTCATCGGCCGCCTCAACTTCACGTCCGCGCCCGCGAGGGCCGAGGATCTGGCAAGGCGCGCCGACGAGGTTCTGAAGACACTCGCCCGCACGGGCATCGACGCGGCGGCCTTCGAGGAGCTCAAGGCCGAGTGGCGCGTGCGCCATGAGCGCGACGTGCGCGACGCCTACTACTGGTGCGAGTCCGCCGCCATGACGGACGGCTCGAGGACGGCCTTCGAGGATCTCGCGGGGAGGACCGCACGGTTCGAGGCGATCGGCCTCGAGGACACGAACAGGCTTCTCGCAACGCTTTTCGGGGACGAGCCCCGCACCTACATGATGACGCCCGCGGACCGAAGGAGCGCCGCGACGGCCGGAGACAAGTGATGACGAACTTCAGGAAAACGGCCCTCGCGCTTGCGTCGGCCTTCATGATGGCGGGTGCCGCAGGCGCGGCCGGCCTGCCCGACATTCTCGAGCGTGACGCCGCGGGCACGTCTGCCGCGCAGAAGGCGGGCGCCGAGCTCGCCCGCCTCGTCGACGGAAAGGACGACGCCGAGGCCGCAAGGCGGATGGAGGAGCGCGAGGCAAGGCTTCTTGCGCACTACCGCGACAAGCTCGCCGCATCCCTCTCGCGTCTCGAGGCCTCCGAGGCCGCCATCGAGGCGGAGCGTGAGTCCGTGCGCCGAATGCGCATGGAGACTGGGCCCCTCATGGACGAGATGGCGGCCTCGCTCGCCGAGGTCGTGGCGGCGGACAGGAAGTTTCTTTCGGGCGAACGCCGGGCGAGGCTCGAGAACCTGCGCGCCGTGCTTGCCGATCCGACGCTCACCGACGGCCAGAAGATGGACGTACTCCTTGATGCCTGGCAGGTGGAGGCGAGCTACGGCCTCACGGTCGGCGCCGACCGCGGTGTCAACGACTCGGGCGCGCTCGCCGTCTTCCTGCGCATCGGCAGGCTTCTTCACGCAGAGGTCTCCGAGGACGGGCGCCGAGCTCGCATCGAGACCGCGGACGGCTGGCGCGAGCTCTCCGAAAAGGATGCCGCCATGCTCGCCGAAGCCGTGAAGACCGCTTCGGGCGCCGCTGCGCCCGATCTGATGCTCGTCGCCGAGTCGCTCCTCGGCGAGGCCGTGAAGGAGGCGAAGTGATGATCTCCCGTGTTTTCAAGAGGACCGTTTTTGCCGCAGTCGTTGCTGCCGGCATTCTTGCCGGAACGGCTGCGCACGCCATCACGCTTGACGACGTATACCGAGCTGTCGCTCAGGGGACGAGGGTCGAGGCGGCTGATGCGAAGGCGGCCGTCGATGCCATGAGGGCGTCCGCCGCCGCTGCAGGCGCGGCCCGTGACGAGGCCGCCCGAACGAAGAAGTCGCTCGAGGCCGAGGTTGCGGCGCTTGAGGAAGCCGTTTCGGCCGCTCAGGAGCGCGTGCGCGAGAGGCGCGCGAAGCTCGAGAAGGAGAGGGCCTCGGTCGAGGCCGTGCTCGCCTCGATCGAAAGGCACGAAGGACTCCTCACCGAATCGGTGATGAAGACCCAGATCGGCAGGAGCGAGGCCTTCATGGACGATGCGCCCGTCTCGAAGACGGACGGCGTCGCACGCCTGCGCCGCCACTGGGTGAGGGCCCTCGGGGCCGTCGCCGGGTCGGCGGGCGTGAGGACGGTCGAGGACGCCGTGATCTACGACGCTGCGGGCGCGCCCTCGAGGGGCACGGTGACGCTCTACGGTCCCTTTGCCGCGAAGGCGGGGGACGGCGCGTGGCTCCGATATCTGCCTTCAGAGCGCGCCTGGCGTCGCCTTGCGGACGATCCCGGCATTCCAGCGGGCGTTGTGGCGCTTGATCCGTCCTTCGGCAGGCTGCTTGCGGGCTACGCCGAGCGTCATTCGGCCTGGGCCTGGATGAAGCCCGCAGGCGTCATCGGCATCTTCATCGGACTCGTGGCTGCTGCGGCGCTTCTTCTGGGCTTCCTGCGCTGGACGGCGCTCGCCCTTGAGGAAAGGCGTGTGCGCAGACAGCTCGAGGACATGGAGAATCCGCGCGAGGACAATTCGCTCGGCCGCATGCTCGCGGCCGCGAAGGAGAGCACGGACGAACTCCTCGAGGCGAAGCTCGATGCGGCGATCGTCGCCGAGCGTCCCGGGTTCGAGCGCGGCGTCGCGACGCTTGCGGTGCTCGCCGGCATTCCGACGCTTCTCGGTCTGCTCGGGACTGTGAGCGGCATGATCGAGACCTTCACGGTGATGAGCGAGCACGGCTCGGCCGAGCCCGGCCTTCTGGCGGGCGGCATCGCCGAGGCGCTCGTCACGACGGAGCTCGGCCTTGTGTCCGCGATTCCGATCCTGCTTCTTCACTGCGCCGTGAAGACGAAGCGCGACGCGCTCTTCTCGCATCTCGAGGAAGCCGCCTCGACCCTTGCCGTGCGCGAGGCCGCGGGCTGCTGCGGCGCCTGCCGCAGGGACGAGTGAGTCAGGGAGGCGCCATGAACGAAGCACTTGCAGGCTTCTGGTGGTTCGAGGACCTCTCGCTCCTGATGGACAGGGGCGGGCACGTCCTCTGGGCGATCCTCGTCCTCTCGACGGTGCTCTGGATGATTCTTCTCACGGGCGCGAGGCGCCTGAAGGACGCGGAGAAGGCCTGGACGGCCGCCACCGCCGCGCCCGCCCTCGAGTGGGCGACCGCGACCGCCGCGTCGCGCCGCCGCATGATGCAGGCGGCCCTCGTGCGCGTGAGGCGCACGGCCGCGGCCGAGGCCGCCTGGGCCAGAGTGATCGTGGCGCTCCTGCCGCTCCTCGGACTTCTCGGCACCGTGACCGGGATGATCGAGAGCTTCGAGACGCTCTCCGCCGCAGGGGGCTCCGACCCCGGCGGCCTCACGGGCGGCATCAGCGCGGCGCTCCTCACGACCCTTGCGGGACTCGTGACGGCGCTTCCCGGAGTCTTCGCCGTGCACCGCCTCGAGCGAAGGACCGACCGCCTTGCGGACAAGGTGCGCGCAAGGCTGCGCAGGTTCATGCGGCCCTCGTGCTGCAGGTCCTGAATGCAGGTTCAGGAAAAATGAAATGAGGTTTGATCATGAGATTTGAACACAGGGACGGTCGCGAGCGTGACGCGGGCATCGACATGACACCGATGATGGACATCGTCTTCATCATGCTGATCTTCTTCGTGCTCACTGCGAGCTTCACGCAGACGCAGACGCTCGACGTCGAGCGCCCGTCGACGGCCTCGCACGACAGGTCGGCGCCCGAGGCCCTCGTCGTGAGCGTGGACCGCTCGAACATCATCTGGTTCGACGGCAGGCAGGTGGGCAAGGAGGAGGTTACGGGACTCGTGCGCGGCGCGGCCGCGGGCAGGCCCGTGAGCGTCGTCGTCAACGCCGACAGGCTCGTGCCCTCGGGCCTGCTCATCGAAGTCATCGACCAAATCCGTCTGGGAGGCGTCGCCAATGTGGCCGTTGCAACCAACGCAGGGCATTCCTGACCGCCTCGCCGCCGCCCTGGCGGCCCTCGTCGTGACGGGCGCGGTGCTCACGCTCATCCTGATGCTCACGATGGGCGGACGGCATGAGGCGAAGCGCGCGGTGACGCTTCCCGTCGTCTACTGGTCGGGTCCTCCGCCCGAGGCGCCCGACGAGACGCCGCCCGAGGAGGTCCCCGTCACGGCTGAGACCGTGCCCGAGGTGTCGGCGCCCCCGAAGCCCGTCACGCTCGCCTTCGAGTCGCCCGCAATAGCCGCGGCCGGCCTGCCGATGCCGAAGTACGAGATCGGCAGGCCCACGGTCGATCGCGTCATGACCGTGCCCGACTTTTCGTTCGAGTCGCCCGCCGCTCCCGCCGCCGCAGCGCCCTCAGCGCCCGCCGTGAGCTCGATCGCGCTCGCAAGGCCCGTGCACAGGGTGCCGCCTCAGTATCCCGTGAAGGCGAAGCAGCAGGGCATCGAGGGCTACGTCGTCATGGACCTGCGCATCAACGCCGAGGGCCGCGTCGAGGATGTGCGCGTCGTGCGCGAAAAGCCCGAGGGCGTCTTCCGCGCCTCCGCCCTGCGCGTCGTGCGCCGCTGGGCCTTCATGCCGCCCGCGGAACCCGCGTGGCAGCGCCTCACCATCCGCTATGAGCTGGAGAAATGATGAAGCTGATTCCGAGTCCGCCCCTGAAGTCCGTCGCTGCCCTTGCGGCCGTTGCGGTTTTTACCTGCATGCTCGCGGCCTCGCCCGTCAGGGCAGGCGCCTTTGAGGAGTACCGTGCGGTCGACATGAAGCTGCAGTCCGTCAGGGAAGGTGACGCCGAGGGGCTTCGGGCAGCGGGCGTGCTGGTCGAGTCCTTCTCAAAGCGCTGGTCGAAGGGCGCCGCCTCCGAGCGCACGATGGCCGCCTACCTGATGCTTCGCTGGGGCATCGCATCGGGTCGCCATCAGGCGGCCTACGGTGCGGCGCTCGTGCTTCTCGAGCTCAAGCCTTCGCCCGAGCAGAGGCCGGGACTTCTGAAGCTCGCCGCCCAGCTGGGTTATCAGAGCGGGCGGTTTGAGGCCGTGCCCGGACACGTGGACGCCTGGATTGAAGTGAAGGGCATGCCGCGCACGGCGACCGAACGCGCCGAGACGGCGGAGATGATGACGCTGGCGGCCTATGCGCTGCACGAGCTCGGACGCGACCGTCAGGCGCTCGCCCGCGTGAAGGAGGCCTACGGCATCGCACCCGCCAGGGCGCGAGGCGACTTCGTGCTCGCGCTCTGCGCCTCGCTCGGCGACGTGAAGGCCGAGCGGGCCTTCCTGCCCGTGATGGTGCGCGACTGGAACGAGACGCCCTACTGGAGCAGATGGGGCTCGCTCGTGCAGCAGGCGGGCGACGGACGTCAGGCGCTCGACATTCTCTCGAGCGCCCGCAAGGCGGGACGCCTTGACGAGCGTCTCGTGCCGCTTCTTCTTTCGCTCGTGATCGAGCATGACGCGCCGACCAAGGCGCTTCGCATCCTCGAGGAGCATCCCGAAGCCTGGAAGCCCGAGGAGCGGCGCATGCTGCAGACGGCTCTTCTCGTGAAGTGCGGCCGCAGGGCCGAGGCACTCGAGCTCTTGAGAAAGGCGGAGGACGGCGGCGCAGGGAAAGGGAGAGAGCGCATGGCGGTCGAGCTTGCCTTTGCCGAGGAGGACTGGACGGGTGCAAGAAAGGGCGCGATGAGGCTCGCCGAAAGCGAGACAAAGCCTGCCGAACGGGACCGTTGGCGCTTCCTCTCGGGTCTTTGCGCCTACAACCTGAAGGACTATGCAGGCGCGGCCGAGGCCTGGGCGTCGGTGGAGACCGAAAGGTGGCGCAGCCTTGCGGAGCCCTGGCGGGCCGAGGTGAAGTTTCTCTTGAGCTGATGCAAGTCGGGCCGCCCGAATGAACGGGCGGCCCGGCTCGCTCCGAGGAGCAGGGGACTTTTGGTTGGATTCTGTTTATCCGAAGAAGATCATGTTCGCGATGATCGTGGTGATCATGCCTGCGATCATCGGGATCCAGGTGCGGCGCACGACGGCCATGGGCGAGATGCCCGCGGCGCCTGCGACGGCGATGATGACGCCTGCGACCGGGCTCATGGCGCGCAGCATGCCGGAGGCGAACTGCATCGGCGTGACGAGTGCGGCGACGGAGCCGCCGAGGCCCGCGGCGACGTCGGGAGCGAGCGAGGCGAAGGACGAGTAGGCGCCGACGCCCGAACCCGTGAGGAACGTGACGGCGGAGACGATGGCCGTGAGGATGACGGTCATGACGCCCATGCCCGCGCCGATGCCCTGGGCGGAGTTGATGAGCGCGTCGATGAGGCCGGAGACCTTGAGGCCCGTGGCGAAGAACTCGGCGCAGATGATGAGGGCGACGATGCCCGCGAACATCTTGCCCATGCTCTGGAACATGGCCATGGCGTCCTTGAAGACCTTCTTGACGGACTTCGTGCGGATGATCTCGACGATGACGACGCCGACCCAGACCATGAAGAGCGCGGAGATCGTGTCGAGCTTGATGGACGTGACGACGAGCTTCGAGAAGATGATGAGAAGGACGATCGGCAGGACCGGGAAGATCGCATACCACTTCGGAGCGGCGGGCGCGTCGGAAGCCTTCACCTCGGCGGCTTCGGAGTAGACGTCGTCGTTCTTCCTGTCATAGTGGCGCTGCACGAAGTAGTGCGCGATGCACACGACGATGAGCGTCGGAATGGCAAGGACGAGCTGGTACTGCACGAGGTAGATGATCGGGTCGAGGTTCGCGACCTTGGCGGCGAGGTTGGCGGTGCCCGCCGTCGGCGCGAAGGTCATGCCGGCGGAGGTGCCGATGACGGCCGCGGCCGATGCGGCCGAGGTGCCCACGGCCTTGAGGATCGGGAAGAGCGCGACGAGAAGCAGCATGGCGAGGCCGGCTGCGGACGGAATGACCATCACGAGGATCTGGCCAACGAGGTAGCCGCCCACGAGCACGAGGTACGGCGCCTTGAGCATGCTGAGCGGCTTGACGGCGATGTCGACGAGCGCGCGTGCGGCGCCGATGCGGTCCATGTAGGCCGCAAAGCCGCCTGCGGTCATGATGAGGAAGCCGATGCCGGCGCTCTGCTTCGTGGCGATGCTCTTCAGAGTGTTGAATATGTCGAAGAGGAAGAAGCCCGAGGGCTTCACGCCCTTGGGCAGAAAGCTCGCGTCGGTGAGGCCTGCGGCGCAGAGCAGCAGGACGAGGCCCGCGAAGAGCAGGACCATGTGCGTCTGGTAGCGCTTGATGAGCGCCCAGCCGGCGACGATCGTCACGACGACCGCGATCCAGGGCATGAGTGTTTGCATGATGTTGTTCTCCAGTTTGTTTGGTCGTTTTCAGCTCGGGCTTCAGAGAAGCTTCCTGAAGGCTTCGTCGAGGTCCTCGAGGGCCTTCGCGACGCGGGCCTCTTCGGTCACGCGTTCGGCGCGCAGGGTGGCGAGCCTGCCAGCGTCGGCCTCAAGCATCTTCCTCACCTCGGCCGGCGAGGCGCTGCCGGCGGTGCGGCGGGCGGCGACGATGCTCCTCGGGTCGAGCGCGGCGCGGAATTCCTCCTCGCTCATCGGAAGCTCGGCGGGGCCTTCGGGGTATTCCTCGGAGACCTCCTCGCGGTAGATGCGGCGCATCTGCGCATAGGGGAATTCGAGCGGGAGCACGTTGTTGGCGCGGGCCCAGCCGACCATGCGGCTCGCCATGTGGTGGCCGATGCGGAAGGGCAGGCCGTGGTCGCGCATCAGGCGGTCGGCGATTTCCTGGGAGGCCGTCCAGTCGCTGTTGAGTTCTTCGAGCGCGCGGGCGGGATTGATCGTGAGCGCCGCGAGCACCTTGCGAAAGCGCGCGAGCATCGTCATGGCGGTCTTCATCATGCGGGCGTTCTTCTCGACGCGCTTGCCGTCGATCATGCCGGGCACGACGTTGTGCGCGCGCAGGAAGGCCGAGTTCATCTCGCCGATCACGTCCGAGCAGTCCTCGCGACAGTTGTTCATGAGGCCGGGATTGCGCTTTTGCGGCATGGCCGAGGAGACGTAGGTGTTCTCGCCGCCTTCCTGCAGGATGATCCAGGGACGCGGCTGCGCGTACTGGACCATGATGTCGTCGACCATCGAGCCGATGCGAACGGCTGCGGCGGCGAGCGCCGAGGCGATCTCGAGCGGCATGTCCACGGGCGCGAGGCTCGTCGCGTCGAGCGCGTTCTCGACGGGACGCGGGAAGCCGAGCGCGGCGGCCATCGCGTCGCGGTCAAGGGGCCAGCCCGTGCCGTTGAGGACGGTGGCGCCCATCGCGCACATGTTGAAGCGGGCGTGGCATTCGGAGAGGCGTTCGCGCACGCGAAGGAGCGAGGCGGCGATGCCGAGGAGATGATGGGCGTAGGAGGTCGGCTGCGCGGCGACGCCGTTCGTGTAGCTCGGCACGATCGTGTCGACGTGGCGTTCGGCAAGCGCAAGCAGGTCGCCGATCACGTCCTCGAGGCCTGCGGCAAACTCAAGCGTTTCGTCGCGAAGGATCGCCGTGCGCTGCGTCGAGAGGATGTCCTGGCTCGAGCGGCCCGCGTGAATGGCGGTCACGCCCTGGCCCGCGGCCTTGATGAGAAGCGGCTCCCATGCGATGTAGCTCTTGACGCGAAGCGCGGGATCCGCCTCGCCCATGGCCTCGACGGCCGCAATGCCGGCGGCCGCCCTGCGGGCGAGGTCCTCGCCGAACTGGCCGTTGCGAAGGCCCGTCACGACCGTCGCGCGGTTGACGGCGTTGAGCCAGAAGAATTCGTCCTTTTTCACTTTCAGGTCCTTTGAGGCGGCCCGGATGCGGCCGCCCGGTGTTGGTCATGCCTCAAGTCTGCCGCCGCGCAAGGGGGCGCACAACTACGCGCAACGCAAAATGACTTTGCGTCAAACGCAAAGTGTTGCGTCACTCGGAGACGACGCTCGGCTATGATCGGAATGTGCATCATCAGGATTTCCGGAGTTCATCATGAGCAAGACGGACGACCTCTCGGCGTGGCGCGTCTTCGTGACCGTCGCGCGAAGCGGCACGCTCAGCGCGGCCGCCAAGGCGCTTGACGTGGAGGTCTCGAGCATTTCCCGCGCGATCGGCGGGCTTGAGAAGGCGCTCGGCTGCGAGCTCATCCGCCGCAATATGCGGCCGATGAAGCTGACGGAGGCGGGACAGGCTGCCCTGAAGCGCATGGAGACGATACTCAGAGCGCACGATGGTCTGATGGAGGCGCTCGTCAACGACAACCGCGCGCTCACGGGCCGCGTGAGGCTCTCGTCCGCACCGGGCTTTGCGACGAGAAAGCTCGTGCCATTCATTCGCGAGTTCACCGAGGCGCACCCCGGGATTTCGGTCGACATCCAGACGGGCGGCACCGAGGCCGATGTCGCGAAGGGGTTCGTCGACGTGGCCGTCATCACGGGTGAGCCGACGCTGCCGGGCCTCGTCTACGTGAGTCGCGGCAGAAATCTCTATCTTCCCGTTGCAAGTCCCGACTACATCAGCCGCAACGGTTTGCCCGTCACGCCCGAGCAGCTCAGGCAGCACCGCGGCTACATCTATGCGGGTCCCGTCCGTCCCGAGACGAAGGTGCTCCGCAGAGGCGCCGTGAGCGCGCCCGTCGAGTACGGCACGGCCGTGCGCTCGACCGACGTGCTTGCGATCCGGGAGGCGGTGCTCTCCGGCATGGGCGTTGCGGCCGACATGCCGCTCGTGCAGATCTACGAGGATCTTGCCGAGGGCAGGCTCGTGCCGATCCTTCCGGGCTGGAGCCGTCCGCCCGTCGAGTGCTACATCGTGACGAACCGCGATGCCTGGCACATGAAGCGCGTGCGCGTCTTCTTCGAGTGGTTTGCGGCCGCCATGCGCAGCACCTTTGCAGGCTACGAGCGGGCAGTGAGCTCCTTCGTGGGGCTACCGCCCGACAATCCGCCTGCAGAGAGAACGGAAATCCGGTTCACGGAATCCCGCAAGCGCCGTGCGTGAGGATCGGATTCGCGGAGAATGAAGAAGGGGCCGCCGTCTGGGGACGGAAGCCCCTTTGTTCGTCAGGACTCAGGACTTGTCAAAAGCTGTGGCAGATGCCGAGCATGGCGGCCCTGACCGTGTCGGTCTTCTTGGAGCCTGAGACCTCCTTGCCGTTCTCCTTGTAGGTGCGGTCGACGTAGGACGCGGCGGCGTAGAGGTACGTGCGCTTGCTGAGCGGATAGTCATAGCCGAGCGCGATCTGCCAGGCGTCGGCCTCGACCTTGACGTCGGTTCGCTTGCCCGACTTGACCGTGAAGGTGTCGTAGTCGCCCGTGACGTAGCCCGTCTGTATCTTGAGCTTGCCGCCGAGGACCTCATGGGTGGCGCCGAAAACGACGGCGTGGCTGTCGAAGCCTTCATTGCCGCACAGGGTATTTTTGGTGTCCTTGTGGCGCGTCATCTGGTTGCCTACCTTCTCGACGTTGTGGCCGTACTGATAGGCGCCGTAGAGCGTCAGGTCGTCGAGTTTCCAGCGGATACCGAGGTTGTAGGTCTGCGAGTCGTCTCGGTTGTAGGGGCTCGAGCCGCGCTCGTAAAAGTAGTTGTCGGCCACGAAGACGACGCGGAGCGGACCGCGGCGGTACTGGGCGCCGAGGGCGGCGAATCGGTCGCGCTGCGAGCTCGGCACGGCATCGTCGCCGTCCACGCCGTTGGAGTATTCGCCGTAGAGCCTCAGGCCGGCCATGTCGGGCGATTCGTAGCGGATCATGTTGTCGGCGCGCATGACCTGATGGTTGATGATCTGCAGCGCCTGGGCTTCCTTGTAGAGGTTGCCGAAGACCGTATAGCTGTTGAGGAAGATCGAGCCGTTGACGCCCGATCCGAGCGCGCCCTGTCGGCCGAAGCGGACTTCGCCGTAGGGAGAGACGACGCCGAGGTAGGCGTTGCGGTTGAACGGATCCCCCGCGCATTCCCCATCCATGTGGCACACATGGGTGGGGTCAAGCGGGGCTGACGAAGTCAGTCCATCTCAAGTTATTCAAGATGATCCAGTGGATAAGTTCTTAAATCCCTTCTTGCACAGGGATTAAGTAGTAAAACGAGCGCAAAATCACAGGATCATTTTGCGATTCTGATGCAGCACTTTTGCTTGTGCTCATAAAATTGTCGATTAACTGTGTCAGGTTGTGTGATGCTTGATACCATACGGAGTATTCCCGCCAACCCATCGCCATGCAACGATGAAGATCACGTCCACTTACTCCGTGCGTTTGCGCAACTTCAACCTCGTCTTTGACGACACGGTTGAGGTGTATCGCCACGCCGTGGATTACTTCATCGAACTCGTGATGGCGAATTGGAATACTCACTTCGCCAATCTCAGTCATGCCAACGATTGCATTCGTGTTGCCGAAGGTCTGAGCGTTCGTACGAAAAAGCGTCTGATGACGCCTTACAACTTCTGCCACGACTTCGTGAAATTTCCGAGCTACCTTCGCCGAGCCGCCATCATGGCGGCATACGGACAGGTGTCGTCGTATCAAACGCGTCTGGCTCAATGGAAAGCGAAGCCGGGGCAAAAGGGCCGGCAGCCCGGTCTGCCGAAGGCCGGCAGAAGCTTTCCGGTCATGTACCGCGACAATACGTTCATCAGAGCCGGACGCAACAGCGTGAAACTCAAAGTTCGCATTCGCAATACTTGGGACTGGGTTGATGTCGAGCTCGACAAGCACGATGTCGATTACATTGCACTTCATTGCGCTACCCGCAACGAATTGTCGCCGGCATTGAGAAAGCGCGGGAAGAAATGGTATCTGGACTTCTCCTTTGAGGAGAAGGTTATTCTGGATAAGGTGTCTCTTGACACGCAGCGCGTCCTGGGCGTTGATCTTGGGATCAACAATGCATGCGTGTGCTCGGTCATGGATTCAAAGGGCACTATCATCGGCAGACGTTTTAAGAAGCTGCCGGTAGAGCAAGACTCTTTGGAACGTGCCTTGCGGCGCATCAGGAAAGCTCAAAGCAACGGCGCAAAACGCATGCCGAGGCTTTGGGCGAGAGCAAAGGGGGTCAACAAGGACATCGCCGTCAAGACGGCAGGCTTCATCATGACGGTTGCAAACGAGTTCAAGGTCGACGTCATCGTCATGGAACACCTCGATCTCGCCGGGCGCAAACGTGGCTCCAAGCGTCAGCGGCTTCATCACTGGCGTGCCAAGTATGTCCAGCAGATCGTGGAGCACCAGGCACATCGTTGCGGTACCCGCATTCGTCGCGTGTGTTCTTGGAATACATCGAAGCTGGCCTTTGACGGAACCGGTGACGTTACGAGAGACACGGACAACTACAGCATGTGTACGTTCCAGACGGGGAAGCGCTATTCGTGCGACCTGTCAGCTTCGTACAACATCGGAGCTCGGTACTTCCTCAGGGAGTACGAGAAGTCCATTTCGGCAACGAGATGGCGGTGCATTGCGGCTAAAGTTCCGTCATGTGCCAAGAGGATCACACGCACCCTGGACACTCTAATTCGGGTTAACGCGGAGCTGCGCTCCATGTGAGCGCAGATTTCTGAGTTTGCCCGCTATCTGTGCCCAGGCAGTCCTTGCTGGTAAAAGGCAGGGAAGCCCCGTCCAATTAATAATTGGGCGGGGAGGATTCACAAAGGCGCCGCATCACAAGATGCAGCGCCTCGAGGCTTTGGATGGGTGCCGTCCGAACGAATTCCGTGAATCGAGCCAGTGGTAAGAAGGCTTCGTGCTGAACCGTGAAAGTACGAGCGTGGAAGTGAATCGTAAAAGTGCAGTTCTGACCGGCGGCTTCCGGCCGATCCGGCCTGACAGCGGCGGCTCCGCCTTCACGAGGCTTCGCCGGACGGCATGATCGTTAGAGTAGCTCGGTCTCCCAGTTCGCCTGCTGGATGCGGGCGTCGATCGCGTTGATGCGAAGCGCGAGCGCGTCGAGCTCTGCATGGCGGCGGGCGGTGCTGAAGGTCGTCACCGACCTGACCGAGCCGGGACCGCCGTGGCGGTCGTAGGACGGGGCGGCGGCCCGGAGGGCGCTTTGGAGCACGCGCAGGCGTCTCCAGGAGACGTCGCGTTCGGCGATCCAGTCGGCGAGGATGCGGCCCTCGACAACGGTTTCGACGTTGGTGCGGGAGATCCTTGAGACGATCTCGACAAGCGCCGCGGCGGCCTTCTCGAGCATGGCATAGAGCGCGTCAGGTGACTCGTCTGGCTCAAGCCCCTCCTGAACGCGGGCCGAGGCGTGGAGCCTCTCCTCAAGACGCGTGAGGCGCGCCTCGAGCTCCTTGCGGGCGTTGAGTGCTTCGGCAAGCTTCATCATGTTCTCCTCAGCAGAGCTCGGTCGCCCAGTTGGCGGCCTGAATGCGGGCGTCGATGCCGCGGATGCGGGCGGCGAGCGCGTCGGCCTCGTGCTTGCGGGCGACAACGTCGATGACGGGCACGACGCGGACATCATCCGCGCTGCGGCGCTCGATGCGCTCGGACGCCCTGTCGGCGACGCCCGACAGGATGTTGAAGCGGCGCACGGAGACGTCGCGCTCGGCGATCCAGTCCGCAAGCGGACGACCGTCGACCACAGTCTCCCTGTTCGTGCGGGCGATGCGCACCATCAGGGTGCGGAGCTCCTCGGCGGTTGAGTCGAGGAGCGCGAAGAGCCTTTCGGGATCCTCGCTCACGGCGTCGCCCTCCTGAATGCGGGCGTTGGCCCTGAGGCGGCCCTCGATCGAGGAGAGCCGCGCGTCTAGCGCCTTGCGCTCAGCGAGCGCTTCTGCAAGCCTCATACTATGTCTCCCAACCTGCGGCGCGGCTCAGAGCGTGATCTGCATGGTCTTGAGACCGGGGATCATGCTGCTTTCGGCGTAGCGGACCGCCTGGGCCTTCTCGGGATGGAGACCGAGGATCTGACCGTCGCGCAGGCCCTTGCCCGTCTTGAGCGTGTAGGAAGCAACCGTGTAGAGGAATTCCTGGATCACCTCGGGCTTTTCGGCGGTCGGACTGATCTCGAGCTCGTTGTGACCGAGGAAGCTCATGCCCATGGTGAAGGCGACGAAGTTGGTCTCGTCGGCCTTCGCGATCGCGAAGGTGACGAGATTAAAGAGCGGAAGTTCGCCGCCCTTCATGACGGTGGCGCCCTCACGGTAGCCATCCGTGCCGAGAATCGTGGAGCCCGTGTCGATGGCAAGGGCCGAGGGCTGGTTGCAGAGCGAGGAAACCACCTTGACGAGCACCTGGGCGGCCTCGACAAGGGAGGCGGTCTTCGGAATCGCAGCAACGGCGAGGTGGGCGCGGTGCAGTTGGGCCATGGCGCCCGCCTGCGGCCAGAGCGGGTTCATGGCGGCGTGCATGCGGGCCATCTCGGCGGGAAGCGGTTCTTCGAAGAGCTTCACGGCGATGACGGCGCCCTCGGCCTCGAACACGAGGGACTCGGAGGCGTCGGCGGGCAAGTCCTTCTCGGGCACCGTGATCTCCCATTCCTGGGCAAGGGTCGTGGCGAGAAGCTTCGGATCCCATTCGGCACCGGACAGCAGGACGGAGGCCTCAACGGGCGTGATCTGGACTTCGGATTCGGAAGCGTTGGTTTCTTCGGTCATGATGAACTTCGTGTTTGTCTCAAAGGGATGTGCGGCTTCGAGCAGCGCTCTCCTCGGGCGCCGGACCGCATGGATCAGGCATTATAGCCCGCCGGTCCGCTGCGCTTTCCCTCCCGCGTTCCTCAGGACCGTGATGCCGGGCGAGGACGACCGCATCCCGTACGCCGTGGTCTGCAGACACTCGCCGCTCCGGGCTGCCGAGGACCTAGAACTGCACGGGAACGAGCCGGACATGCCTGTTGAAAATGAACTTGCAGTTTGAAGACGGACGTTCCGAAGACGGCCGCCTCAGGGGAGGCGGTCCCGTCGCCTCTCACCTTGCGGCGAACCTTGCCGACACCGCCGCCTTCGTCTCCTTCGTGAACTGCAACGACTCGCGGATCTTCCTCACGGTCCTGCGCAGCGTGGCGTCGTCAAGGCGGCCTTCTGCGCGCCAAGACTCGATGCGCGAGCAGACGGCCTCAAGGTCCGCCGTCGCGAGCATGGAGAGGCACCAGGCAAGCGACATCGAAAGATAGTAGTCACCCGAGGCGGCAAGCACGAGCGCCCTGCTCGTCCCGCCTCCCAGAAGGTCGAGCGCCGCCTGCGTCCATCGGGCGTCGCGGTAGTGCTCAAGGAGCCAGACCTCCGCCACGCGCACGGTCCAGGGATCGTCCGAGGCGAGCTTTTCGCCGACGTAGCCGATGAGCTCCTCCCTGTTCTCCCTGAAGACCTTGACAGCCGATCCCGTCAGGTCGCAGGTCGCCCAGCCCGTCATGTGCGGCAGGAGCCTGTCGACGAAGGCGAGCCGCTCCTCGAGCTCGAGCGCCTTCGCGCCGCCCGCCACGATCACGCAGACCATCAGCGCCTCCTGGGAGGCGAAGCCGCCCGCAGCGAGCATGGCGTTGAGAAAGGCGCGCACGTCCTCCGTGCGCATGACGTCTCGGGCCACTCTTCGCACGAGCGGCATGCGCACGCCGAGGCGATCGGTGACGCCGGGCTGGAGGCTGTCGCCGAAGGCCTTGCAGGCGGGATCGGCCAGAGTTGAGAGGCGGTCATGGAGTTCGTCGGGGGTCATGGTTTCGGGATTTCGTTCGAAATCAAATGGAAGACTGTTGAAAAAGCCGCCCCGGCGAAAACGCCGGGAGCGGCTTCATGGCGGATCCGGACGCAGAACGCGGATGCGCCCCGTCATCGAGTCCTCTTACTTGGCGGCCTTGGCGGCAGCCTCGCCCGCGATGCGGCCGAAGACGATGATGTCCGTGTAGGCGTTGCCGCCGAGACGGTTCGTGCCGTGCGTGACGCCGGTCACTTCACCCGCAGCCCAGAGACCAGGGATGACCTTGCCTTCGGCCGTCAGGGCCTCGGCCTTTTCGTTGATGCGAACGCCGCCCATCGTGTGGTGGGTGGACGGAACGGCCTTGATGACGTAGTACTTGCCCTGCTGCATGTCCATGAGGCCTGCGCGGTGGTTGAAGTCCTTGTCATTGCCCTT
>ENA-UEPW01000289-UEPW01000289.1-human-gut-metagenome-genome-assembly--contig:-NODE-289-length-40410-cov-422.184365_pt1 | contig 40410 bp, 30 predicted proteins | sample MGYA00242935_ERZ507936 | MGnify/ENA primary metagenome ERZ507936 (study PRJEB26167, sample SAMN06115469) | human gut metagenome | host: Homo sapiens | place: China:Chongqing | collected 2016-06-23... | reverse complement strand
ATAAAGCGGTCGCCGGTGTCCGTCTCGCAGTAGACATCGCAGATGATGCCACGCTGGTCTTTCGTGGGTGGCAGCAGTTCCTTGTCGCGGAACGTGAGGTCCTTGACGTGTAGTTCATCGACGAGCAGGTCGTTGAGGAAACTTATCAGCAACGGTTTACTGAACTCCTGTCCGAACAGTCGCTTGAAGCCCCAGTCGGTGAACGGATTGATGTATTTGCCCATAGTCCTATACTTTGTTTACATTGCAAATATACAATGAAACTTCGTAACGACAAAGAAATCAATGCACTTTTTGCATCTGCACATTCTCCCACAGAACCCACAGAAGTTTCTGGCTGCGCAAGATATTCTCCCACGGATTGCACGGATACACACAGATTAGGAGAGCCCACTAAACTATCTTCCCACAGAAGCCACAGAACCCACAGAAGCTTCTGGCAGAGAAGAAAAATCTGTGAGCATCTGTGAAATCTGTGGGAGAATATTCTCCGCGCAGTCGTTTCTGTGAATTCGGTGAAATCTGTGGGAGGACTTCAGAGGGCGGCGTGGGTATGGCAGGATGCCATACCCTCCTACAAAAACTCCCACAGATTGCACGGATGTGCACAGATTAGGAGGCAAAAACGCAACCTAAAAATCTGTGAGCATCTGTGAAATCTGTGGGAGAATATTCTCCGACAGTCGTTTCTGTGGGTTCTGCGAATTCTGTGGGAGGATATGCACGATTGCTCGGTTGGTGCAGCAGAGACTGCTGCACCCCCTTAGAGGGTGGCGTGGGTATGGCAAGATGCCATACCCTCCTAAGATTAGTCGGCGAGCTTAGCCTTGATGAACTCGCGGTTGAGGCGAGCGATGTTGGCGATCGACTCGTTCTTCGGGCACTCAGCCTCGCAAGCGCGGGTGTTGGTGCAGTTGCCGAAGCCGAGCTCCTCCATCTTGGCGATCATTGCCTTTGCGCGCTTGGCTGCCTCCGGGCGGCCCTGCGGCAGGAGAGCGAGCTGGCTCACCTTAGAGCTTACGAAGAGCATTGCCGAGCCGTTCTTACATGCAGCTACACAGCAACCGCAGCCGATACATGTAGCGCAGTCCATAGCCTCGTCAGCGTCTTCCTTCGGGATGAGGATGGCGTTAGCGTCCTGCGGCTGGCCAGTACGAACGCTTACATAGCCACCAGCCTGCATGATCTTGTCGAACGCTGTGCGGTCTACCATGCAGTCCTTGATTACGGGGAACGCTGCTGAGCGCCACGGCTCAACGGTGATTACGTCGCCGTCGTTGAACTTACGCATGTAGAGCTGGCATGTGGTAGCGCCCTGGTTCGGTCCGTGTGGGTGACCGTTGATGTAGAGTGAGCACATACCGCAGATGCCCTCGCGGCAGTCGTGGTCGAATACGAAAGGCTCGTTGCCTTCCTCGATGAGCTGCTCGTTAAGGATGTCGAGCATCTCAAGGAATGAGGTATCCGTAGGGATATCCTTCATCTCGCGTGTGTCGAAGTGGCCCTTGTCCTGAGGACCGTTCTGACGCCAATATTTCAGTGTGAATGATATGTTTGCCATAATTTTTATTAGTTCTTATAGTTACGTGTCTGTACCTTGATTGCCTCGTATTCGAGCGGTTCCTTGATGAGTTCAGGAGCGGTTTCGTCGTCGCCCTTGTACTCCCAGCAGCCTACGTAGAAGAAGTTCTCGTCGTCGCGCTTTGCCTCGCCCTCTTCTGTCTGGTGCTCCTCGCGGAAGTGACCACCGCAAGACTCCTCGCGTGAGAGTGCGTCGTGTGCGATGAGCTCACCCATGAGGATGAAGTCGCGGAGGTGGATAGCCTTGTCGAGCTCTACGTTCAGACCTTCCTTCTTGCCTGGGATGAAGAGGTTGGTGTTGAACTCGTTGCGGAGCTTCTTGATGAGCTTGATGCCTTCCTCAAGACCCTCCTTTGTGCGGCCCATGCCTACGTGCTCCCAGAGGATGTGGCCGAGCTCCTTGTGGATAGAGTCGACAGAGCGCTTGCCCTGGATGCCCATGAGGCGGTCGATTTCTGCCTGAACGCCCTTCTCAGCTTCTGCGAACTCGGGGAGGTCGACAGAGAGGTGCGGCCAGATAGCCTGGTCGGCGAGGTAGTTCTGGATGGTGTACGGCAGCACGAAGTAGCCGTCGGCAAGACCCTGCATGAGGGCAGATGCGCCGAGGCGGTTAGCGCCGTGGTCGGAGAAGTTGCACTCGCCGATTGCGAACAGACCGGTGATAGAGGTCTGGAGCTCGTAGTCTACCCAGATACCGCCCATTGTGTAGTGGATAGCCGGATAGATCATCATCGGGTTGTAGTACTTCACGCCGTTGATTTCGTTTGCAAGCTCGCCCGGGTTTACGTCGGTGATCTCCTCGTACATGTCGAAGAGGTTGCCGTAGCGCTGGCGGATTACGTCGATGCCGAGGCGGTTGATTGACTCAGAGAAGTCGAGGAACACGGCGAGGCCGGTGTTGTTCACGCCGAAGCCCTTGTCGCAACGCTCCTTGGCTGCGCGCGAAGCAACGTCACGCGGAACGAGGTTGCCGAATGCCGGATAGCGACGCTCCAAGTAGTAGTCGCGGTCCTCCTCCGGAATGTCCGAGCCCTTCTTTGTGCCTGCCTGGAGAGCCTTTGCGTCTTCGAGCTTCTTCGGCACCCAGATACGGCCGTCGTTACGCAGCGACTCTGACATAAGTGTGAGCTTCGACTGCTTGTCGCCGTGTACGGGGATACATGTCGGGTGGATCTGTACGTAGCAAGGGTTAGCGAAGTAAGCGCCCTTACGGTAGCACTGAACGGCTGCTGTACAGTTGCAACCCATAGCGTTTGTAGAGAGGAAGTAAGCGTTGCCATAACCACCGGTAGCGATTACTACGGCGTTAGCCGAGAAGCGCTCGAGCTTGCCGCTGACGAGGTTCTTGGCGATGATACCGCGTGCGCGACCGTCAACGATTACTACGTCTTCCATCTCGTAGCGTGTGTAGAGCTGTACGCGACCCGTGCTCACCTGCTTAGAGAGTGCTGAGTAAGCACCGAGGAGGAGCTGCTGGCCGGTCTGACCCTTAGCGTAGAATGTACGTGACACCTGAGCGCCACCGAACGAACGGTTGGCGAGCATGCCACCGTACTCGCGTGCGAATGGTACGCCCTGAGCTACGCACTGGTCGATGATGTCGTTTGACACCTCTGCCAGACGGTATACGTTAGCCTCGCGTGCACGGTAGTCGCCACCCTTCACTGTGTCGTAGAACAGACGGTAAACTGAGTCGCCGTCGTTCTGGTAGTTCTTGGCTGCGTTGATACCGCCCTGAGCGGCAATAGAGTGAGCGCGACGCGGTGAGTCCTGGATGCAGAAGTTTAAAACGCGGAAACCCATCTCGCCGAGGCTGGCTGCTGCAGAAGCACCTGCAAGACCTGTACCTACAACGATGACGTCGAGCTTGAGTTTGTTCTTGGGGTTCACCAGACGCTGGTGAGCTTTATAGTTGGTCCACTTCTCGGCCACTGGGCCTTCAGGGATTCTTGAATTAATTGTCTTAGCCATAATAGGAATTATGATTTTTGAATGTTGATGTTTTTATTAGCAGCAGCTACCGCAGCAGAGGCTCGGTGCGCAGCCGAGGTAGAACAATACTACTACTACGAGGAAGCCGAGGATGAGCAGGGTTGAGTAAACCTGGCTGATCACCTTCCAACGGCAGAACCATACCTTGCCGTTCCAGCCGAATGTCTGCATTGCGCTCCAGAAACCGTGTGAGAGGTGGAACCAGAGGGCTACGAGCCATACGATGTAGAGAACAACGTAAACCGGGTTCTTGAATGTCTCCTGGATCCAGCCGAAGCCGTCAGCAGGTGCGCATACGCCCTCAAAGCCGAGAAGCTCTGCGAACATCATGTTGTACCAGAAGTTGAAGAGGTGGAGCAACATACCGAGCAACACGATGATGCCCAGAACGAGCATGTTCTGCGATGCCCACTCTACGCCCTTAGGCTTTGCTGTAACCTCGTAACGAGAGTTGCCGCGGGCTGCGCGGTTCTGCATCGTGAGCCAGAAGGCGTAAACGAAGTGGAGAACGCAGAGGGCAGCAAGACCCATTGTTGCTACTACGGCATACCAGTTGGCGCCAAGGAACTCACAAATCATGTTGTAAGCGTCTCCCGAGAAGAGGGCAACAACATTCATTGACATGTGGAATGTCAGGAATAGAACAAGTGCGACGCCGGTGAGGGCCATCACTACTTTTCTACCGATTGATGAATTGATTAACCACATAAATGATTTGAAATTTAAATTATTAATTGATAAAATTATTGATGTTTCTTCGTGCGTAATGGAGGCTGCTCCTCGCGCATATACTATATAATAGGTAAGGGCACATCCTTTCAAGCTGCAAAAATACTGAAATTTGATGATAAATCAAATTATTTCACATCAAAAATCGAATTTATTTCTTAATTTTGCGAACATAAAAGGATGCAGAAGTGGAACATGCGGTGTATTGCAGTGCAATCTGCGCAGGGTACACGCGCTACTTATGGCATCGTGCAGCGAACGGAATCTGATCGGGCGGCGGACGGAATCTGATTGGACGGCGGACGCAATCCGATGGCAGAGAGAGCACTTTCAGGGGGCACTCTTAGGGGGTGCACTTGTCTCAAGTGCACCAACAAAGCAGACGGGGAGAGAGTGTCCCACAGAACACGCGGAACACACAGAACATTCTGGCAGAGAAGTGCCTCCCACAGATAGACACAGATGCGCACAGATTAGGAGGGTATGGCATCCCTGCCATACCCACGCCGCCAATAACGCAGCCTAACATTCCGTGGATTCCGTGAATTCCGTGGGAGAATACTACACGCTGGTGCAGCTGCCTCTGCAGCACCAACAAAGCAAACAGAGAGAGTGTCCCACAGAATACGCGGAACACACAGAACCTTCTGGCAGAGAAAGCATCCCACAGATAGACACAGATGCGCACAGATTAGGAGGGTATGGCATCCCTGCCATACCCACGCTGCCAATAACGCAGCCTAACCATCTGTGGAAATCCGTGGGAGAATACTACCACGCTGGTACAGCTGCCTCTGCAGCACCAACAAAGCAAACAGAGAGAGTGTCCCACAGAACACGCAGAACACACAGAACCTTCTGGCAGAGAAAGCCTCCCACAGATAGACACAGATGCGCACAGATTAGGAGGGTATGGCATCCCTGCCATACCCACGCCGCCAATAACGCAGCCTAACATTCCGTGGATTCCGTGAATTCCGTGGGAGAATACTACACGCTGGTGCAGCTGCCTCTGCAGCACCAACAAAGCAAACAGAGAGAGTGTCCCACAGAATACGCGGAACACACAGAACCTTCTGGCAGAGAAAGCATCCCACAGATAGACACAGATGCGCACAGATTAGGAGGGTATGGCATCCCTGCCATACCCACGCTGCCAATAACGCAGCCTAACCATCTGTGGAAATCCGTGAAATCCGTGGGAGAAAATCCTCTGCCAGAAACTTCTGTGAATTCTGTGAAATCCGTGGGAGAATATCCTACGCTAGAAACTTCTGTGAATTCTGTGAATTCTATGGGAGAATATCCTACGCCAGAAACTTCTGTGAATTCTGTGAAATCCGTGGGAGAACATCCTACGCCAGAAAAAACTTCTGTGAATTCGGTGAATTCTGTGGGAGAATATCCTACGCCAGAAAAAACTTCTGTGAATTCGGTGAATTCTGTGGGAGGATTGGCAGCAGGTGGCGTGGGTATGGCAGGATGCCATACCCTCCTACAAGAGAAATCCGTGGGAGAACATCCACAGCAAGAAACAACAGCAAAGCAAACAACGCAACAAGATATGATATTGAAATACGACGTTATCGTCATCGGTGGCGGACACGCCGGATGCGAAGCAGCAGCCGCTGCAGCACGCATGGGCGCAAAGACATGCCTCGTGACGATGGATATGAACAAACTGGCGCAGATGAGTTGCAACCCCGCCGTCGGCGGCATCGCCAAAGGACAGATAGTGCGCGAGATAGACGCACTCGGCGGAAGGATGGGACTCGTCACCGATGCCACGTCGATACAGTTCCGTATGCTCAACCGAGGCAAAGGACCAGCGGTGTGGAGCCCGAGAGCACAATGCGACCGCGAGAAGTTCATCTGGGAATGGCGCGCGCAGCTCGACCGCACCGACAACCTCGACATCTGGCAGGACGAAGCCTGCGAGCTGCTCGTGGAGAACGGCGAGGCAGTGGGCGTGGAGACGGTGTGGGGCGTTACGCTCAGAGCAAAGGCGGTGGTCATCACCTCCGGAACATTCCTCAACGGACTGATGCACGTGGGCAAGCGTAAGGTGCCGGGAGGCAGATGCGCCGAGCCGGCTGTGCTACACTTCACAGAGAGCATCACACGACACGGCATAACAGCAGCGCGAATGAAGACGGGAACGCCGGTGCGCATAGACCGACGTTCGGTGCACTTCGAGGATATGGAGGAGCAGCCGGGCGAGACCGACTACCACGGTTTCTCGTACATGACCGCGCCAAGGCACCTCAAGCAGCTGCCGTGCTGGACAACATACACTAACAAGGAGGTGCACGACACGCTGCGAGCAGCCATCGCCGACTCCCCACTCTACAACGGACAGATACAGTCGACCGGACCACGCTACTGCCCGTCAATAGAGACGAAGCTGATGACCTTCCCCGACAAAGACCAGCATCCGCTGTTCCTGGAGCCGGAGGGCGAGGACACGAACGAGATGTACCTGAACGGCTTCTCGTCGTCGATGCCGATGGAGGTGCAGATAGAGGCACTGAAGAAGATTCCGGCGTTCCGCGACATACACGTCTACCGACCGGGCTACGCTATAGAGTACGACTACTTCGACCCTACGCAGCTGAAGCCGTCGTTAGAGTCGAAACTCGTCGGAGGACTGTTCTTCGCCGGTCAGGTGAACGGCACTACGGGATATGAGGAGGCAGGCGGACAAGGACTGATGGCTGGCGTGAACGCTGCACTCTACTGTGGCGGCTCCGCCCCGTTCGTCCTGAAACGCGACGAGGCGTATATCGGCGTGCTCATCGACGACCTCACCACAAAGGGCGTGGACGAGCCGTATCGTATGTTCACCTCACGCGCCGAGTATCGCATACTGCTGCGCCAAGACAACGCCGACGCACGTCTCACGGAGAAAGCCTACAACCTGGGCATCGCCACACGCGAACGCTACGACCACTGGCTGAAGAAGAAGACGGAGATAGAGCGTATCGTGCGCTACTGCGACGAGACGAACGTGAAACCGCGCGACATCAACGATGCGCTCGAACGCTTCGGAACAACACCGATGCAGTTCGGCACAACGATAGCAGGACTGGTGGCGCGTCCGCAACTGAGCATCGAGCAGATAGCATCCGCACTCCCCACTCTACAGGCTGCGCTGCAGACCGACGACGCGCGTCAGGCGGAGATTGTGGAGGCTGCGGAGATACTGATAAAGTACAAGGGATACATCGAACGCGAACGACTCGTGGCAGACAAGATGCACCGCCTGGAGGACATACACATCAAAGGGCACTTCAACTATGCAGAGCTGCACGAGATATCTACCGAGGGCAGACAGAAACTCACACGCATCAACCCCGAGACACTCGGACAAGCAGCGCGCATCCCCGGCGTGTCGCCCAGCGACATCAACGTACTCTTAGTGCTGATGAAACGTTAGTTACACGTGAAACATTCAAGTAAACAAACAACAATTAAATATTTGAAAATGAACAACAAACTATTGCTTGACAATCTGCGTTGCATACCAGATTGGCCAAAGAAGGGAGTGAACTTCCGCGACGTTACTACTCTATTCAAGAACAACGAGTGTCTGCAGGAGATCTGCGACGAGATGTACGAGCTGTACAAAGACAAAGGCATCACTAAGATCGTGGGCATCGAGTCGCGCGGCTTCGTAATGTCATCAGCACTCGCACTGCGCCTAGGTGCCGGCGTTGTATTGTGCCGTAAGCCGGGTAAGCTGCCCTGCGACACCGTACAGGAGAGCTACGCTAAGGAGTATGGCAAGGACACCATCGAGATTCACAAGGACGCCATCGGTGAAGACGACGTAATCTTACTGCACGACGACCTTCTCGCCACAGGCGGAACAATGAAGGCTGCGTGCAACCTCGTGAAGAAGTTCCACCCGAAGAAGGTTTACGCCAACTTCATCATCGAGCTCGTCAACGAAGGTCTCAACGGACGCGAAGGATTCGACGAAGACATCGAAATAACATCGCTTATCAAGATTTAACTCAAGAGGCATTAAGGGGGTGCAGCTGTCTCAGCTGCACCAACAAAGCAATCCGAGGATCTCCACTTGGTTGGTACACTTCCTACTTGGTTGGTGCAGTGGAGACCACTGCACCCCCTAAAGCCCCCTACAAAAGGCTATGGCGCGAGCCATAGCCTTTTAAGTTCCACGTGAAACAAACAATAGCAAAACACTTAGTTTCAAGCAAGTTATATGACAAAGGAAGAAAACGAAAAGCGCATTGAGCGGTTAAAAAACATCGTGCTGAACATGCCCGACAAGCCGGGCAGCTATCAGTTCTACGATGCCGACCACACTATAATATATGTAGGCAAGGCGAAGCGCTTGAAGCAGCGTGTGTCGAGCTATTTTCACAAAGAGGTGGACAGGTTCAAGACAAAGGTGCTTGTGTCGAAAATCGAGGACATTAGCTACACGGTGGTGAACACCGAAGAGGATGCTCTGCTACTCGAAAACAGTCTTATAAAGAAGTACAACCCGCGCTACAACGTGCTACTGAAAGACGGCAAGACATACCCGAGCATCTGCATCACGAACGAGTATCTGCCACGTGTGTTCAAGACACGACAGGTGAACAAGCGTTTCGGCATATTCTTCGGTCCCTACTCGCACACAGGTAGCATGTTCGCCGTGCTGGAATTAATACACAAACTATACAAGCCACGCACATGCCGCCAGATAATAACGAAGGAGGGTATCGAACAAGGCAAGTACAAGCCGTGCTTGGAGTATCACATACACAACTGCAAAGCACCGTGCTGCGGAAAGCAGTCGCTGGAGGATTACCAGGCGGCGATAGCGCAGGCAAGGGAGATTTTGAAGGGTAACACGCGCGAACTTTCCAAGCATGTGTTCGAGCAGATGCAGCATAAAGCAGCCGAACTGAAGTTTGAGGAGGCAGAGGAACTGAAGCAGAAGTACCTGCTTATCGAAAGTTTCTGCGCCAAAAGTGAGGTTGTGAGCCATACCATCGCCGACGTGGACGTGTTCACCATAGTGGACGACGACACCAACCGCACGGCGTTCATCAACTACATACACGTGAAGAATGGAGCCGTAAACCAGAGTTTCACGTTCGAATACAAGCGCAAGCTCGATGAAACCGACCAGGAGTTACTTCTGACCGCAATACCTGAGATAAGGGAGAGGTTCAAGAGCAAGGCGAAGGAGATCATCGTACCGTTCGAGATGGAGTGGACACTGAACGATGCGCAGTTCTTCGTGCCGCAGCGAGGCGACAAGAAACACCTATTGGAGTTGGGCGAGATGAACTGCAAGCAGTATAAGTTCGACCGCTTGAAGCAGACCGAAAAGCTCAACCCTGAGCAGAAACAGACACGCCTAATGAAAGAACTGCAACAGAAACTGCAGCTCGAGAATCTACCTTATCACATAGAATGCTTCGACAACTCGAACATATCGGGTACGGATGCGGTGGCTGGTTGCGTGGTGTTCAAGGGCATGAAACCGTCGAAAAAGGACTATCGCAAGTATAACATAAAGACCGTAGTGGGACCTGACGACTATGCCTCGATGCAGGAAGTGGTTAGACGCCGCTATTCGCGCATGATTGAGGAGGGCACTGCCCTGCCCGACCTTATCATCACCGACGGTGGATTGGGACAGATGAGCGTCGTACGAGAGGTTGTGGAGGGCGAATTGGGGCTTAATATACCAATCGCCGGACTTGCTAAGGACAACCGCCACCGAACGAACGAACTGCTCTACGGCAATCCACCGCAGACCATCGCGCTGAAGACCAACTCCGAACTGTTCCATGTCCTGACGCAGATACAGGACGAGGTGCACCGCTATGCCATACAGTTCCACCGCGACAAGCGATCGAAGCACGCCCTGCACAGCGAACTCGACGATATAAAGGGCATCGGTCCGGCAACACGCGACGCACTTCTGAAGGCGTTCAAGAGCGTGAAACGTGTGCGTGAGGCGAGCGTGGAGGAGCTTACGGAGGTGATTGGCGCTACAAAAGCGAAGATTATAGCAGCGCATTTCGGCAAATAAATGCCGTTTTCTCAAGTATTTATATTAACTTTGTGGAAAATAATTACGCAACTCTGCAGAGCTGAAAGCAGCTCAGCGAACAATAACAATACTACTCTATCGGAGACAAGAAATGAGAACAGTAATACAGCGCGTGCAGCACGCATCAGTAACCATTGACGGCAGCATCAAATCATCTATCGGTAACGGACTCCTTCTGCTACTCGGCGTGGAGGAAGCAGACACGTCTGAGGACGTAGACTGGCTCGTGAAGAAGGTGGCAGCACTACGCATCTTCGACGACGAGAACGGCGTTATGAACCGTTCGCTCGTGGATGTGGAAGGCGAGGCATTGGTGGTTAGCCAGTTTACGCTCTACGCTTCATACAAAAAGGGCAATCGACCGTCGTGGTTCCGCGCGGCTCGTCACGAGATATCCGTGCCGCTCTACGAGGAATTCTGCCGCAAACTGAGCGATGCAATCGGCAAGGAAGTGGGAACGGGCGAATTTGGAGCAGACATGAAGGTGGAGCTGCTCAACGACGGACCAGTAACCATCTGCATGGATACGAAGAACAAGGAATAGGCTATTAAGAATTCCGTATTTGTTTCATCGCGACATTCGCCATCTTGCTTGTATATTTACTATACATGAAGCTTATGGGACAGTCGTTGGAGATATAACATCACATATAACGATATGACAATAAAGGAAGCACAAGAGGCAGTAGACAGCTGGATAAAGGAGTACGGCGTGCGCTATTTCTCCGAGCTTACGAACATGGCTTGCCTCACTGAAGAGGTGGGCGAACTGGCTCGCATCATGGCTCGTCGCTACGGCGACCAGAGCTTCAAGGAGGGCGAATCGCACGATCCGTCCGAAGAAATGGCGGATATTCTGTGGGTTCTTATCTGTCTGGCTAATCAGACCGGCGTAGACCTTACGGAAGCTCTACAGAAGAGCTTCGAGAAAAAGACCATGCGCGACAAGAATCGCCACAAGAACAACCCGAAGCTAAAGCAATAAAACAACCTCTACTCAAAGCTTAGAAAGGCTTAGAAAGGCTTAGAAAGGCTTAGAAATAAAGACAACAACAAACCAAAACATATTAACAACAATGGGAATCATTAAAGACGTTATCCTCCACGACCAGGAGGCAAAGAAGCAGGAGCCGAGCAAGTACGACGAGGCTCTCGCTAAGTACAACACCGACCTCGACGACAACGCTGTTCGCGAGGCTGTGCGCAAGATTATCGCTGAGAAGGTGCCGCAGAACGACACAGAGGAAGTGAAGAAGTTCCTCTTCGGCAGCATCGAGTTGACAACCCTGAAGACCACCGACTCTGAGACAAGCGTACTCGCCTTCACAGAGCGCGTGAACGACTTCGACAACGAGTATCCCGAACTGCCCCACGTGGCTACCATCTGCGTATATCCGTGCTTCGCAAAGACCGTTGCAGAGTCTTTGGAGGTAGACGGCGTAGAGATTGCCTGCGTTAGCGGCTCATTCCCTTCTTCTCAGGCTCGTATCGAGGTGAAGGTGGCTGAAGCATCGCTCGCTGTGGCTGACGGTGCTACAGAGATCGATATCGTAATGCCGGTGGGCAAGTTCCTCTCGGGCGACTATGAGGGTGTTTGTGACGAGATTTCGGAGCAGAAGGCTGCTTGCGGTGAGGACGTAGCCATGAAGGTTATCCTCGAGACTGGCGCTATCAAGACCGCTTCTAACATCAAGAAGGCGTCTATCCTCGCCATGTACGCTGGTGCCGACTACATCAAGACTTCTACCGGCAAGTTGGAGCCTGCCGCTACTCCGGAGGCTGCATACGTTATGTGCCAGGCTATCAAGGAATACTACGATGAAACGGGCATACAGATAGGTTTCAAGCCTGCTGGCGGCATCAACACGGTTATGGATGCCATCACCTACTACACCATCGTGAAGGAGGTTCTGGGCGAGAAATGGCTCACCAATAAGTGGCTCCGCCTCGGCACATCACGCCTCGCAAACATGCTCCTCAGCGAGCTGAAGGGCGAACAGATTAAGTTCTTCTAAAGGCGGCTTCTGGCGGCTCCTTCTGGCGGCGTTTAAGCCGAACTAAGCCTTCTTAGGCCTCTCTAAGAAATAGGCCGAGCTGAGCCTTCTTAGGCCTTACTACGCCTTGGCTTAAAGAGGCTTAGAAAGGCTTAGTTCGGCTTAGCTCCCAAGAAGGCTTAGAAAGGCTTAGTTCGGCTTAGCTCCCAAGAAGGCTTAGAAAGGCTTAGTTCGGCTTAGTCCCAAGAAGGCCTAGAAAGGCTTAGCCCCAAGAAGGTTTAGAAAGGCCTACTCGCAAAAAAGCTCCCCAAAAACTATCCTACCAACCCTTAAAACCTACAACCTTATGCCTACCCCACAACCATTTCTTCCTCATGGTGGTTCCTACAAAAACCTCATTGCCTATCAAAAGGCGGAGTGTGTGTATGATGTCACATTCTATTTTGCTCACCACTACCTTGAAAAGGGCGACCGCACAATCGACCAGATGGTGCAGGCGGCTCGATCGGGTAAACAGAATATAGCAGAAGGTGCTGCAGCAGGCAACACATCAAAAGAGACGGAGATAAAACTAACGAATGTGGCAAAGGCGAGTCTACAAGAACTGCTTGTAGACTACGAAGACTTCCTTCGTGTAAGAGGGTTGAAACAATGGCAACCTGACGACGCACGTCTGGCGCAAACAAAACGTGCCTGCGCTGCTCATAATGATAGTGAATACTATCGGAAGGCGATGCCGGAGCGGTCTGCCGAGACAATAGCCAACATCGCCATCACGCTTATTCACCAAACCGATTGGCTACTGAATAAGCTGATAGAGAAGCTGGAGATACAGTTTGTGGAGAATGGTGGCGTTAAGGAACAAATGACGAAAGCCAGAAAGGAATATAGAGGGTACTAAGGTGCTCTTAGCCTCTTTAGGGATAGGCCGAACTAAGCCTTTCTAAGAATAAGCCGAACTAGGCCTTCCTATGCCAAGGCGTAAAGAGGCTTAGAAAGGCTTAGTTCGGCTTAAACGCTACCAGAAAATCGGCTTAAACGCCGCCAGAAAATCGGCTTAAATGCTGCCTGAAGATTCTACTTCGTGCGCTTGATTACAAAGTCGAGGTAAGCTTGGAGGGCTTCCTTCACTGCCGGCTGCTTCACGCGCTCATCGATGAAGCACTGAGCCTGGGCGTGGAACTCCCACATACGGCGCTCAGCATACTCGATACCGCCTTTTTCCTTGGTATAGGCAACCAATTTTGCGATTTCATCGCTGCTCACGGTGCGTGCTTTCACCTTAAGAGCAAGGTCGCACATCGACTCATCACCACCATTATTCACAGCATAGATGACAGGGAGCGTGAGCTTTCCTTCAGCCATGTCATTGCCCGTAGGCTTGCCTATCTCGGGCGAGTCGTAATAGTCGAAGATGTCGTCGCGTATCTGGAAGGTGATGCCGAGATTCTGTCCGAAAAGCTTTGCAGCCTCCACGTCCTCCTCTGAAGCGCCAGAAGAGAGCGCACCGATACCAGCGCACGCCTCAAACAGCGCGGCTGTCTTCTGCTTTATTACGTCGTAGTAGACATCCTCCGAGATGTCCTTGCGTCCGATGTTGGAAAGTTGGAGTATCTCGCCGTCGGAGAGCGTGCGTCCGAGCTCAGCCAAGTAGGTCACAATCTGCTCCGAATGGGTGCGGGCGACGCAAAGCAGGGCGGTAGACAGGATGTAATCGCCCACAAGCACCGCCACCTTATTATCGTAAGTAGCGTTGACCGATGCCTGACCGCGGCGCTCCTCGCTCTCGTCCACCACATCGTCGTGCACGAGCGAAGCCGTGTGAAGCAGCTCGAGACCGACGGCAGCGTTCTGCGTAGAAAGGTTTATCTGTCCGAAGTTCTTCGCCATGAGCAGTATGAGCATAGGGCGCATACGCTTGCCTGCACGCTTGCGGATGTGCTCGAGCGCAGAACCGAGCAACCCGTCCTCGTGCGAGAGCGACTGGTTGAAAAGACTGATGAAATCGGCGAGTTCCGCCTCTACCGGGTGTTTTATGATTGACAGATAATCCATTGTATTATAATATTTCGTACAAAGTTACGGAATTTGCCGTTATTAGTGACATTTTTTTTGTAATTTTACAACTAATATTAGTTAATGAGTTGACGAGGAGATACCTCACCATCTCACCACCTCAACATCACAACATCTCAACATCATAATATGAACAAACTTTTCCTGCTTGACGCTTACGCACTAATTTATCGTGCCTACTATGCGTTTATAAAGAACCCACGTATCAACTCGAAGGGCATGAACACCTCAGCTGTTATGGGCTTCGTGAACACGCTCAACGAGATACTCACCAAGGAGCAGCCCACGCACATCGGTGTGGCGTTCGACCACGGCAAGACATTCCGCGACGAGGCATTCCCTGCGTACAAGGCGCAGCGCGAAGCCACGCCGGAGGACATACGCGCCTCTGTACCTATTATTAAGGACATCATCACGGCGATGCACATCCCTGTGCTCCAGGCGGACGGCTTCGAGGCAGACGACGTAATCGGCACGCTTGCCACGAAGGCTGGCGAAGCCGGTGTGCAGACATACATGCTCACGCCCGACAAAGACTATGGTCAGCTGGTGCGCGACAATGTCTTCATCTTCCGCCCACGCCACGGCGGAGGCTACGAGACGATGGGACCGAAGGAGGTGTGCGAGAAGTACGAGCTCGACTCCCCTACTCAAGTGATAGACCTCTTGGCACTGATGGGCGACTCCGCCGACAACTTCCCCGGATGCCCCGGCGTGGGTCCGAAGACTGCCACCAAGCTCATCGCCGAGTTTGGCAGCATCGACTCCATACTCGAGAACTCTGCAAAGATAAAGGGCAAATTGCGCGAGAAGGTGGAGGGAGCCGTTGACGATATACGCATGTCGAAGTTCCTTGCCACCATCCGCACCGACGTTCCTATCGACCTCGACCTCGACGCGTTGAAGATTCAGGAGCCAGACACGGCACGCCTCACCGAAATCTTCACCGAACTGGAGTTTAAGAGTCTGTTGGACAAATTCGTGAAGAAGCCTCAACAACCGCAAAAAACTGTTAATTTACAACTCGATTTATTTGCCGAAAATCCGACCGAGGATGCAGTTGGTTCAGAATTTTCAAGCTATGAGGGCTCAAAAAGTGCCCCTTGCGAGTACCAACTCGTTGAAACAGAAGAAGATGCGCTGAAAATTTACGAAAAATTTAGTTCATCCAAAATTCTCGTTTTAGAAACGAAGACCACCTCAACCAACGCCATCGACGCAAAATTGGTGGGTTTGAACTTCGCAATAGAGGAAGGAAAGGTGATTCAAGTAGCAATTTCTAACGAACGTGAAAAAGCGGAAAGAATTGTAAACATCTTCAAACCGCTGTACGAAAGTAGCGAAATTCTGAAAATCGGTCAGAACCTAAAGTACGACATGGAGGTGCTGATGAACTACGGAGTGCGCCTCGCCGCACCTATGTTCGACACCATGCTCGCCCACTATGTGTTGCAGCCAGAACAGAAGCACAACACGGAAACCATCGCCGAGACGCTACACCAATACAACGTGCTGAAGCCACGACTGAAGGAGACAGGTGTCGAGGATCTGTTCTACAACATCGAGATGCCACTTGTGCCAGTGCTCGCCGAGATGGAGATGACTGGCGTGCGCCTCGACACCGATGCTCTCGCCGAGACATCGAAGGTGCTCACCGAGCGTATGCACCAAATAGAACAGAACATATACGGGCTCGCCGGACACGAGTTCAACATCGCCTCGCCGAAGCAGGTGGGCGAGGTGCTGTTCGGCGAGATGAAGATTGTGGAGAAGCCGAAGAAGACCAAGACCGGACAGTACGTCACATCCGAAGAGGTGCTGCAGCAGTTGCGCTCAAAGGCTCCCATCGTCGACCATATCCTCGAGCACCGCGGACTGAAGAAGCTGCTCGGCACATACGTCGACGCGCTGCCCAAGCTCATCAACCCACGCACCGGACACATACACACCACGTTCAACCAAGCCGTCACGGCAACGGGCCGCCTCTCCTCCTCCAACCCCAACCTGCAGAACATTCCAGTGCGTGGCGAGGACGGCAAGGAGATACGCAAGTGCTTCATACCAGAGCCAGGACAGCTGTTCTTCTCAGCCGACTACTCGCAGATTGAGTTGCGCGTGATGGCGCATCTCTCGGGCGACGAGAACATGATTGAGGCGTTCCGCGAGGGCTACGACATACACGCTGCCACCGCCGCACGCATATATAAAGAGGACATAAACAGCGTGTCGCGCGACCAGCGCACAAAGGCAAAACGCGCCAACTTCGGCATCATCTACGGCATCACCGTGTTCGGTCTTGCCGAGCGACTCGATATCTCGCGCGACGAGGCGAAGCAGCTCATCGAGGGCTACTTCAACACCTTCCCCGGTGTACACGCCTACATGGAGAAGGCGAAGGAGACGGCACGCGAACACGGCTACGCCGAGACATTCTTCCACCGCCGCCGCTACCTGCCCGACATCACATCGCACAACGCCACCGTGCGCAACTTCGCCGAGCGCAACGCCATCAATGCGCCGATACAAGGCTCGGCTGCCGACATCATAAAGATTGCTATGGTGCGCATCTACGAACGCTTCCAGCGCGAGGGAATACGCTCAAAGATGATTCTGCAGGTGCACGACGAACTCAACTTCTCCGTCCTGCCGGAGGAGAAGGAGCGTGTAGAAAAGATTGTTATCGAAGAGATGCAGAACGCCTATCCGCTGCATGTGCCACTCGTGGCTGACTCGGGTTGGGGCGAGAACTGGCTCGAAGCGCATTAAGGCGAGCAGTTGTAGGAGGGTATGGCATCCCTGCCATACCCACGCACCCCAACATAACCTCTTATGGTTGCGCGGTTGGTGCACTTGAGACAAGTGCACCCCCTAAAAAAAATCCCAACAGAGGCGAACCTCCGTTGGGATTTTCATTTATATGTGTTTTCAGATATTTACTTAACAAGCACCTTCTTAGATGTGCCGTCGCTCATCTTAACAACGTTGATGCCCTTCTGAGGAGCAGAGAGCTTCTTGCCGTCGAGAGAGTAGTACTGCTTCTCATAAGCCTTGCCTGAAGCATCTACACCAAGGATAGCAGTCTCACCATTCGGGGTTCTTACTATAACCTGAACACAGAGGGCATAAGGATAGTCGGAAGCTGAATATAGGTACCAATCTTGTTTCTCACCAAATGTTCCAAACACAAGGAAAGGAGCATTTCCGCTGTTTGGATCTGGGAATTCCTCGTCGTCACCAAACTTACCCATTAAGAACGGAGCAGCTGCAAGATTTCCATCATCATCATTTGTATCTTGAATATACATAAAACCATAACGCAAAGCTGTTGTTTTATCAGAAAGTTTAAATGGTTCGTCGAAATATGTTTCATTCCAGTTTGCTGTCAGCTGCTGATCATTAACTACACAAAGTTCATAATCGCCTTCATTCAACAGCTTTTCAGCAGCCAAAAGATCCTCTTGTTTCCCACTTTCAGGAATACCCCAAACATATACACCAACAGGAGCTTCTTTAGTATTTTCACCCAAAGAACCCAAGAGAAGATAACGGATACCAATAACATTATAACCATACCAATTTTCGTCAAGCATCAGCTGAGCAGCAGCACTTGCAGCATCAGGCACCCTTGGCCATCCAACATTTGCAACAGGAGTTGCAGAAGCAGGGAAGCCCAGCAACTTATCACCTTCCTTTAACTTCTTCATACCGTTAGTCTTTGGCGCAGCTACCTGCTCAAACTTATTAAAACGGCTATCTACATTTGCCTCACCTGCAACAGTAAGGTCCAACTTCTGTGCCGAAGCACCAGTTGCGAGCAGCAACATAGCTGCCATAGAGAGTAAAGTTTTCTTCATAGTCATTTATTTTTTAATTTATCTACCGCAAAAGTACAAAATTAATTGTAAATCGCTAATGTTTTGCAAGAATATTTTAAAAAATTCAATCAACTTGGCTATTTATACTATTAATTTGCAAGAAAACCACGATTGGCGTGCCTTATGTGCAAGACTTTCTGTAACTTTGCAATCACGAAATAATACATTATTAATAATATATATATGGCAATTCATCCTCTTTGGACCGACGACTACTGGCTGCTCATCATGCAGCTCTACCAGAAGAGTCCGGCAGGCGTTAAGTCGGAGTACTCGCGTTCGGTGGTGGAGTTGGCACTCGAACTGCACATACCGCCAAAGACGCTGCAGGAGCAGATGGAGGCACTGAAAGAGCGCACCACTCCCTCGCTGCAACGCCTATGGGACACGTACGCCGACAACCCACGCCGCTTGTCGCGCGATGTGAAGCGCCTCAGACAGATGACGGGATTCGGAGCAGGCAGCACCTTCTACAACGGCATTGACCTGACACAGCCCTTCGAACACGACTATCTGCCCGTAGCACCCACAGAGAAGCTAACGCCGGTGATGCTCACCATTATCCTTTGTCTCTACTTCCAACTGATGACCAACACCATGGTCAGCGAGACACCCGAGGTGCAGGACACGGCACACCTCATGGGGCTGAAGCCCGAAGAGGTGGTAGAGGTGCTGAAGATATACCAAACGTTCGACCCCATACTAAAGCGCGAGCCACTACCCCATTCGCCACTCAACGACGAGGCGCAACGCCTATGGCAGAAGTATAGCAACGAGGCACCCGAGGTGCTGACAACAACGGCGGAGAGGCTAAAGGAGTACTTCAAAGGCTGCGAAGGGTGCGAAGGCAGCGTCTAAGCCGAACTAAGCCTTTTTAGGCCTTTCTAAGCCAAGGCGTAAAGAGGCTTAGAAAGGCTTAGCTCGGCTTACTACCCCAAGGCTTAGAAAGGCCTAAAAAGGCTTAGTTCGGCTTACCACCCCAAGGCTTAGTTCGGCTTACTACCCCAAGCCTTAGAAAAAAAGAAGAAAAACGATGAAACTAATACAAACCCAGGAACAAAAGCTGCAGCAGGTGCAGCGTCTGTCGCAACAACAGATGCTGCAGGTACACATGCTCGAGATGCCGCTCACCGAACTCGAAGAGAACGTGAACGCGGAGCTCGACGACAACCCTGCCCTCGTGAAAGCCGACGAAGAAATCTTCGACAACGACAGCACAGACAGCTCCACATACACGCCCTCTGCCGACCACGACAGCAGCGACAGCAGTAGCGACATCGACGACGAGAAGAGCGAGGCTGACGCCTTCGCTGCACATACGGAGCGTGAGGAACGCGAGTCGGCACTGAACAACGCACTCGACCGCATGACTGGCTCCGACGAGGACATGCCGACAGCTGCCTACACCGGAGCATCCGGTGCCGACTCCGCCGACTACGAGGAGATGGTGTACGGCGACACACGCTCGTTCTACGACAAGCTGAAGGAGCAGATGGGCGAGATAGACCTCTCCAAAACCGACGAGCAGATAATGGAATACGTCATCGGCTCGCTCGATAGCGACGGACTACTACGCAAGGACAGCCAGTCGATATGCGACGAGCTGACCATCTACCATGGCATCTACTGCGAGGTGAGCGACATCGACCGCATCATCGGCATACTGCAGACCTTCGACCCGGCAGGCATCGGCGCACACTCGCTGCAGGAGTGTCTGCTGCTACAGATAGAACGCCGCCCCGACGACCAGCTGAAACCACTTATGAGAGCCGTCATCAGCGAACACTTCGACGAGTTCACGAAGAAACACTTCGACAAGATTGGCTCGCTGCTCGCCATCGATGAGTACACCAACAAGCGCGTCTGCGACGAGCTACGCCGACTGAACCCCAAGCCCGGAGCATCGCTCGGCGAGACAGAAGGCAGAAACGTGCAGCAGATAACGCCCGACTTCATCGTCGACACCGACGACAACGGCAACATCTCGTTCTATATTAATAATGGTAACATACCCGAACTGCGTGTCTCGTCGTCGTTCAGCGAACTCATGGAGACCTATCGCAACAACAAGGATACCATGTCGCGCCGCGAAAAGGAGGCTCTGCTCTACGCCAAACAGAAGGTGGAACGTGCATTAGGCTACATCGAAGCCATAAAGCAACGCTACCGCACGCTCACACTCACCATGCAAGCCATCATCGACTGGCAGCGCAAGTTCTTCCAGGACGGCGACGAGGCTGACCTCAAGCCGATGATTCTGAAGAACATAGCCGACCGCACGGGGCTCGACATAAGCACCATCTCGCGCGTGAGCAACGTGAAGTACGCACAGACCAACTGGGGCACATTTCCACTGCGCTTCTTCTTCAGCGACGGCTACACCACCGACGACGGCGAAGAGATGTCTACACGCAAGATAAAGCTCGCACTGAAAGACCTCGTGAGCAAGGAGAACAAGACAAAACCACTCAGCGACGACGCCCTCAGAGCGGCACTCGCAAAACTCGGCTACCCTATCGCACGACGCACCGTAGCGAAGTATCGCGAACAGTTGGGCATACCCGTAGCAAGGCTTAGGAAGAATTAAACAATGAAAGAAAAGAACATAATACTCGTAGCCCGCGTTCTAAGCGCGGTGTTCACCCCGTTCTATCTATCGTTTGTCGGTATGACGGTACTCTTCACGTTCAGCTATCTCAGCCAGATGCCGTGGGGGTACAAGCTCAGTGTGCTCGCAATGGTGTACTTCTTCACCATCCTCATGCCCACCCTGCTCATAAAACTCTACCGCAACTATCACGGCTGGACACTCATACAGCTCAGCCGTAAGGAGCGCCGCGTGGTGCCCTATCTGCTCTCCATCGTGAGCTACTACGCCTGCTTCTACGTGATGCGCCTGTACAACATACCCCACTTCATGGGCAACATACTCATGGCAGCACTCGTGATACAGATAGTATGCTCGCTCATCAACGTGTGGTGGAAGGTGTCTACACACACCGCAGCCATCGGGGGCGTGGTTGGCGCACTGCTCGCCTTCTCGTTCATCTTCATGTTCAACCCTATCTCGTGGCTATGTCTCACCCTCGTGCTCGCCGGACTCGTCGGCACCAGCCGCATCATACTGCGCCAGCACACTCTCGCACAAGTGACTGCCGGCTTCGGCGTAGGCGTGGTTATCGCCTTCGCTGTGATATTGGGACTGTAGCCCCTCCCAACCCTCCCCATCGGGGAGGGCTTAGTTAGCAACTCAAGAGGGCTTAGTTAGCAAAGGCTTAGAAAGGCCTAAAGAGGCTTAGTCCGGCTTAGAAAAAGATAATAACAATAAAAAAACAACAATAATATGACTCCATTAGTTAGCATCATCATGGGCAGCACATCCGACCTGCCCGTTATGGAAAAGGCATGCAAGTTCTTGAACGACATGCAGGTACCGTTTGAGGTGAACGCCCTCTCTGCTCATCGCACACCGGACGCAGTAGAAAAATTCGCTAAGGGCGCTAAGGCGCGTGGCGTTAAGGTAATCATCGCAGCAGCAGGCATGGCAGCAGCCCTGCCAGGCGTTATCGCTGCAAGCACCACCCTGCCCGTCATCGGCGTGCCTATCAAGGGTATGCTCGACGGACTCGATGCTATGCTCTCCATCATACAGATGCCCCCGGGCATTCCCGTTGCGACAGTAGGTGTCAACGGAGCCATGAACGCTGCCATCCTCGCTTGCGAGATGATTGCGCTCTGCGACGACAGCATCGCTGAGAAAATGGCACAGTACAAGGCTGGCTTGGGCGAGAAGATAGAAAAGGCGAACAAGGAGCTCGCCGAGGTAAAGTACGACTTTAAGTGTTGAGGTGGTGAGATATGATGTTGTGATGGTGAGATGGTGAGATGGTGACAATAGTACATCTCTCAACATCACAACATCACAACACCACAACATCACAACATATCTCAACACCACAACATCACAACATCACAACACCACCAATCTCAACACCTCACCATCACAACATCACAACACCACCAATCTCAACACCTCACCACAACAACATCTCAACATCACAAACCATGATAGATCTCTTCAACTACCGCCGCCGCTCCACCTCACCCGTGCAAGTAGGCGACATACAGATAGGTGGCGATGCCCCTATACGCATGCAGTCGATGACCACCACCAACACCAACGACACGGAGGCGTGTGTGGCGCAGGCTGAGCGCATCATCAAAGCAGGCGGCGAACTCGTCAGACTCACTACGCAGGGTCGCAGAGAGGCTGAGAACCTGCAGAACATCAACGCACAACTGCGTGCCGACGGCTATCAGACACCACTCGTAGCCGACGTACACTTCAACGCCAACGTGGCTGACGTGGCTGCGCTGTACGCCGAGAAGGTGCGCGTGAACCCAGGCAACTACGTCGACCCGGCGCGTGTGTTCAAGAAGATTGAGTACACCGACGCAGAGTATGCCGACGAGCTGAAGAAGCTGGAAGACCGCTTCGTGCCCTTCCTCAACATCTGCCGCGAACACCACACCGCGGTGCGCATCGGCGTGAACCACGGTTCGCTCTCCGACCGCATCATGTCGCGCTACGGCGACACGCCGGAAGGCATCGTCGAGAGCTGCATGGAGTTTCTGCGCATCTGCAAGAAGGAGCAGTTCGACAACGTAGTGATAAGCATCAAGGCATCGAACACCGTCATCATGGTGCGCACCGTGCGCCTGCTCATCAGCGAGATGGACCAGGCTGACATGCACTACCCGCTCCACCTCGGCGTGACCGAGGCTGGCGAGGGCGAGGACGGACGCATCAAGAGTGCGGTGGGCATCAGCGCACTGCTTGCCGACGGCATCGGCGACACCATCCGCGTGAGTCTGAGCGAGGAGCCGGAGGCGGAGATACCCGTCGCACGCCACCTCGTCGACTATATCACGAAGCGCGCCGGACACACCCTCGTGCCCGGAACCGAGGCGAAGGACTTCTCGTGGGTGCGCCCCGAGCGCCGTCCAACACGCGCTGCAGGAGGCATCGGCGGCTCGAACACGCCCGTCGTGATTGCTTCTTTTGGACAGAACGACGACGCAGAGAGCGTTGAGTTCAACCCCGATATGACCCCCGACTACATCTATTGCGGTGCCACACTGCCCAAGAACCGCCGCGACGGACAGAAATATATCGTCGACTTCAACGCCTACACCGGCGAGCCGAACACCTACCCTATCTTCCCGTACAACGCCACGCCGTTCGTGGGCGGAGTGAAGGCAGAGGTGAAGTTCCTCGTGCTGCAGCTCGGTGCGCCGTCGGAGGAATACATGGCTTGCCTGAAGGCTCACCCGGAGGTGGTCGTAGTGGCTGTGTCCAACCAGCAGAACCGCCTCGGCGAGCAGCGTGCGCTGGCTCACGAACTGTGGTCGAACGGCTTGTTCAACCCCGTTGTGTTCGCCCAGATGTACGGTCATAGCAGCGCGGAGAAGGCAGACCTGCAGCTTGAGGCAGCAGCCGATATGGGTGCGCTGATGATCGACGGCTTGACAGACGGCCTGTGGCTGATGAACAACGGCGACATCGCCGTGCGCGACATCACCGACACCGCCTTCGCCATACTGCAGGCGGCTCGTCTGCGCACCTCGAAGACGGAGTACATCTCCTGCCCGGGTTGCGGCAGAACGCTCTACGACCTGCGCTCCACCATCGCCAAGATAAAGGCGGCTACGGCGCACATGAAGGGCTTGAAGATTGGCATCATGGGCTGCATTGTGAACGGACCGGGCGAGATGGCAGATGCCGACTACGGATACGTGGGCGCCGGACCGGGCAAGATATCGCTCTACAAGCAGAAGATGTGCGTGGAGAAGGCGATACCGGAGAGTGAGGCAGTGGAGCATCTGCTGCGGTTTATCGAAGAGGACAGGAAGAAACACTGACAAGAAAGTGGGTCAAAACAGATGTCTACGTACTACGTTTAGCATCTGCGCCGACCGATGCGGACGTCTGCGCCGACCGATGCGGACGTCTGCGCCGACCGATGCGGATGTCTGCGTCGACCGATGCGGATGTCTGCGTCGACCGATGCGGATGTCTGCGTCGACCGATGCGGATGTCTGCGTCGACCGATGCAGATGGCAGAAATTACATTAATATAAAACAATAGATAATGAGCTTAACAGGCATTGCACGATATGCATTCGCACCCCGACAGCATAAGCTGGAACAACATTTCACCGAACCAGAGGCACTGCAGCACCGTGTGTTGCAGCACCTTCTGCGTACGGCTGCCAACACCGAGTATGGCAGAAATCATCTTTTCGCTACGACAAAGGGGTACGACGACTTCGTGCGCAACGTGCCGGTGAACACGTACGAGGAACTGAAGGCTGACATCGACCGTATGCGCCACGGCGAGGCTGACGTGCTGTGGCCCGGAAAGGTGAAGTGGTACGCCAAGTCGTCGGGCACTACGAACGACAAGAGCAAGTTCATACCCGTATCGGCTGAAGGACTGAAGAACATCCACTACAAGGGTGGCACCGACGTGGTGGCACTCTACTTGCAAAACAACCCCGAGAGTCGCATGTTCGACGGCAAGGGACTGATCTTAGGCGGTTCGCACGCGCCCAACTACAACGTGGCTGGCTCGCTCGTGGGCGACCTCAGTGCCATTCTCATAGAGAACATCAACCCACTCGTGAACCTCGTGCGTGTGCCGAAGAAGCAGACCGCGCTGCTCAGCGACTTCGAGGTGAAGCGCGACCGCATCGCCCGCGAGTGTCTGAACAAGAACGTGACGAACATATCGGGCGTGCCCTCGTGGATGCTCAGCGTGCTGGTGCGCGTGCTCGAGCTGTCGGGCAAGGAGCGCCTCGACGAGGTGTGGCCCAACCTGGAGGTGTTCTTCCACGGCGGCATAGCGTTCACACCCTACCGCTCGCAGTACGAGCACATCATAAAGAGCGACCGTATGCACTACATGGAGACGTACAACGCCTCGGAGGGCTTCTTCGGCATACAGAACGACCCTGCGGACAAGTCGATGCTGCTGATGCTCGACTACGACGTGTTCTACGAGTTCCTGCCGATGGACGAGTTCGACTCGGAGCACCCGAATATCGTGCCGCTTGAGGGCGTGGAGGTAGGCAAGAACTACGCCATGCTCATCAGCACGTCGTGCGGACTGTGGCGCTACATGATTGGCGACACTGTGAAGTTCACATCGGTGCGCCCATACAAGTTCGTCATCACGGGCAGAACGAAGTACTTCATCAACGCCTTCGGCGAGGAACTCATACAGGACAACGCCGAGAAAGGTCTCGCCTACGCCTGCCAGCAGACCGGTGCCGAGGTGAAGGAGTACACGGCTGCTCCGGTGTTCATGGATGCCAACGCCAAGTGCCGCCACCAGTGGCTCATCGAGTTCGCCAAGGAGCCGGAGAACATCAACGAGTTCGCCGACATACTCGACCACCAACTGCAGGCTATCAACTCCGACTACGAGGCGAAGCGTTTCCACGACATCACGCTGCAACCGTTAGAGATTGTCGTAGCACGCAAAGGACAGTTCGACGACTGGCTGCGCTCGAAGGGCAAGCTCGGCGGACAGCACAAGATACCACGCCTCTCCAACAACCGCAAGACCATTGAGGAGATAATGATGATGTAATAAAAACAAGAAGTTAAGCCAAATGCTGAAACTAAGAAACATATTATATATAATAGGTGTAATCGTGCTGCTCTCGTCGTGCGCCCGCATGGGTCGCCCCGACGGTGGCTGGTACGACGAGACACCGCCGCACGTGATAGCCTCAACGCCTGCCGACCGCAGCACTGACGTGTCAGCGAAGAAGGTGAACATCTACTTCGACGAGTTCATAAAGCTGGAGAACGCGTCGGAGAAGGTGGTCGTGTCGCCTCCGCAGCTCGAGCAGGCTGAGATAAAAGCCACGGGCAAGAAGATAAGCGTACTGCTTAAAGACTCGTTGAAACCCAACACCACGTACACCATCGACTTCTCCGACGCCATCAAGGACAACAACGAGGGAAACCCTATGGGCAACTACACCTACAGCTTCTCAACGGGCAACCATATCGACACGCTCGAAGTGGCAGGCACGGTGCTCGCGGCACAGAACCTGGAGCCAGTGAAGGGTATACTCGTGGGCTTGTACGCCGAGTTCGCCGACTCGTGCTTTCAGAAGCATCCCATGCTGCGCGTGGCGCGTGCCGACTCGCGCGGACACTTCGTCATAAAGGGTGTGGCACCGGGCGCATACCGCATCTACGCCCTCAACGACCAGGACGGCGACTACCGCTTCTCGCAGAAGAGCGAGCAGATAGCCTTCTCGCACGACACCATACGCCCATCGTTCTGCGACGCCATGCGCCAGGACACGCTGTGGCTCGACTCGCTGCACATCAAGGACATAAAGCGCACGGGATACACACGTTTCACACCCGACGACCTCGTGCTCAAAGCCTTCGAACACGTGCAGACCGACCGCTTCTTCCTGAAAGCGGAGCGTCAGCAACCCAACAGCTTCTCGCTGTTCTTCAGCTACGGATCGGACCGACTGCCCGAGCTGACACCGCTCAACTTCGACGCTACCGACCAACTGCTCATCGAACCGTCGGCACGACGCGACACCATCACCTACTGGCTGCGCGACACTACGCTCGTGAACCAGGACACGCTGAACGTGGCGATGACCTACCTGATGACCGACACGCTCGGCAATCTCGTGCCACAGACCGACACGCTGCAGATACTCTCCAAGCAACCCTACGAGAAACGCCTGAAGGAAGCACAGAAGAGCTTCGAGGAGTGGAAGAAGAAGGAGGAGAAGAAGCGCAAGCGTGGCGAGCCTTACGACTCGATAATGCCACCGAAGGAACTCAACTTCAAGCTGCAGCTCGACTCGAAACTCGACCCCGACCGCAACATACGCTTCGAGTTCGACACGCCACTCGCCTCTGCCGACACATCGAAAATACACCTCTACGCCAAGCACGACACGCTGTGGTACGAGGCACCGCTGCGCTTCGAACCTATAAAGACGAAGATGTGGGGCGACAGCATAGCCACCGAGGAGTCGAAACGCATATATACGCTGCGTGCCGAGTGGCGTCCCGACATAGAGTACAGCTTAGAAATCGACTCGCTCGCCTTCACCGACATCTACGGCGTGGCATCAGCCAAACTGAAGAAGGGCTTCAAGGTGGGTTCGCTCGACGACTACAGCAGCGTAGTGCTGAACATTCAGCAGCTGAAGGGCAGGAACATCTGCGTCGAACTGCTCAGCCGCGAAGACAAGGCGGTGAAAAGCGTACAGACCACCAACGGCTATGCCACGTTCTACTACATCAAGCCCGGCACCTACTACGCCCGTCTCTTCGTCGACACCAACAACAACGGCGTGTGGGACACGGGCGACTACAACACCGGCCTGCAACCCGAAGAGGTGTTCTACTATCCGTACAACATAGAATGTAAGGCGAAGTGGGACATGAACCTGAACTGGGACATCACGGCAAAGCCTCTCGACCAGCAGAAGCCCAACGAGATAAAGAAACAAAAGGGCGAACAGCAACGCAAGATACAGCAGCGCAATATCGAGAGAGCGCGCAAACTGGGCGTGGCGTACCCGTTCTGAATTACACTAAAATAAACAATAATATGAAGACCAAACACTTCCTCCTCGTCGTAGCCCTGCTATTGGCAGGTCTGCAGACCACAACGGCACAGTGCAAGTACCGCAACACGGCAGTCAACCCAGGCGAGTTCCTCTCATACAACCTCTACTTCAACTGGCAGTTTGTATGGGTGAAGGCAGGCACAGCGTCGATGTCGGTGGTGAAGAGCAACTACAAGGGACAACCAGCCCTGCGCATGGCACTCATCACACGCACATCGGAGACACTCGACAAGATGTTCGTCATGCGCGACACCCTACTCTGCTACAACACGCTCGACCTCGAACCGCTCTACTATCGCAAGGGAGCACGCGAGGGCAAACGCTACACCGTAGACGAGGCATTCTACGCGTACCATAACAACCATCAGCACGTAAAGCTGCACCGACAGAAGAACAGCGGCGAACATGTGTGGAAGGAGTTCAACCGCACAGCCTGTGCCTACGACATGATGAGCATCTTCCTGCGCGCACGCTCGTTCAAGCCCGAACACTGGAAGAAAGGCAACCGCATCAACATACCAATCACCGACGGTGCGAAGATCATCAACGCCACACTCGAATACAAAGGCAAAACAACCGTCAAGGGCGACAACGGAGTGAAGTATCGCTGTCTGCAACTCTCGTACATAGAGAAGGACGAAAATAAGAATAAAGAAAAAGAGATTGTACGCTTCTACGTCACCGACGACGCTCACCACATACCCGTTCGACTCGATATGTTCCTAAAACTCGGCGTAGCAAAGGCGTTCCTGTCGGGCACAAAGGGAGTGAAGTAATCATCAGGGGGTGCAGTTGTCTCAACTGCACCAACGTAGCAGGAGGTATATCAACATTGCTCGGTTGGTGCAGTTGAGACAACTGCACCCCCTATCAAAAAACATTCTATGCGCAAACTCATTATACTATTTGTCACACTCGCAACCATCATCTCTTGCGACCTGAAACGCGAGAACTTCAACTCCTCGAAGAAGCACTTCACCAACGAAGTGCTCCTCGGCTACACGCCCGTGAAAGACCAGGGACACAGCTCGCTCTGCTGGGCATATGCCATGCTCGCAACCATCGAGACCGAACATATACAGATGGGCGACTCGGTGAACCTCTCGGTCGACTACATTGCACGCTATCATCTCGGCGAACAGGCACGTTTCCACTTCCTTTCGAAAGGCTACGACCGTATGACGCTGCGCGGAACGGCACCGCTGCTGCTGCGCCTCATCGACGAATACGGCATCATGCCCTACGACTCGTACAACGCACACAACATCAACTACCAGTCGATGATGAAGCGACTCGTGATGCTCTCCAACTCCTCACGCAACATGAGCGAGCTGAAAAACCGCGCCGAACGACTCTTCGACGACCGCATCGGAGCACTACCCAAGAAGGTGTACATGCTCGGAGCCGAATACACACCGCTCGAGTTCGCACACAGCGTGTGTATGCGAGGCGAGTACTTAGCCATGACAAGCTTCACACACCACAGCTTCGGCGAGGCGTTCGTGCTCGAAGTGCCCGACAACTACAGCAACGAACTCTACTACAACGTGCCCATCGACGTGATGATGAAGCGCATAGAACGCTCGCTGCGCACCGGACACCCCGTCTGCTGGGAAGGCGACACAAGCGAAACGGGCTTCGACTTCAAGCGCGGCGTGGCGGAACTCACCAAGCAGCGACCCTACACGCAGAAGGAGCGACAGATAGAGTTCGAGAACCACCACACCACCGACGACCACTGCATGGTGCTCATAGGCATAGCCCACGACGAGAACGGCAAACGCTACTACATAGCAAAGAACTCATGGGGCACAGGCAACGCCTACAACGGACTCATGTATCTGTCTGAAGAGTACGTAATGATGAAGACAATAGCTATCGTGGTGAAGAACATAAACATGTAAGCAGGCATATCATACCTGCTTACATACACACCTACATACCTACATACATACCTACATTATGTAAATTGTTTGCGCAAACATTTACAAATACTAAAATACATCAAACAATTTAACGTTTATTAAACATTCAAACTACCACTGTATCAGACTATTATCTATATTTGCAAAGTGTAAAGTTTAAATATTTTTTATAACTACTATAATTATTAACCTAACCCTTAAAGACTATGCAGAAAAGATCATTTCTTACAGTCGTAATGTTCCTGATAGGAATGTTTATGACGGGGGCGTATGCACAGACGCATACAGTTTCTGGTCTCGTTAAAGACAAAGAGATGGGCGAACCCCTTGTTGGAGTAAGCGTGTCTGTAAAAGGCACGAAGAACGCAACAATGACTGACCTGAACGGTAACTACACTATCCAGACCAGTGCAAAAGACGTATTGGAATTCAAATACGTCGGTATGAAAAATGCAGAGGAAACGGTTGGCAACCGCAAAATTATCAACGTTTCTCTTTCTCCTAACGCAGAGAGCCTTGGCGAGGTTGTTGTTACAGCCATGGGTATCAAGCGTCAGTCGGAGACACTTACCTACTCGGCACAGACCGTAGGCGGAAAGGATGTCAACGACATCAAGTCGATCAACATGATCAACTCGCTGCAAGGCAAGAGCGCAGGTCTGCAGATTACGCCTAACTCTACTGGTGCAGGCGGTTCTTCAAAGATTTTGTTCCGCGGCAACAAGTCAATCTCTGGTAGCAACCAGCCGCTCATCGTCATCGACGGTGTGCCGACAATGACCAACATCACCGACTCGCAGGTTTCTGGCGACTACGGTAGCGGACGTGACGGTGGTGACGTTATGTCGACCATCAACCCTGACGACATCGCTTCTATCACACTTCTGAAGGGTGCTGCCGCTTCAGCTCTCTATGGTGCAGTGGCAGCCAACGGTGCCATCATGATCACCACAAAGCAGGGTATGGCTGGCAAGGTGAGCGTGAACGTATCAAGCAACACTACAATGGAGACTCCGATGATCCTGCCTGAGTTCCAGACAAAGTACGGCGGCATTGCTGACGGCACTCTCTCGTGGGGCGACAAGCTCGCAAGTGCTTCAAAGAACTATGCTAAGGAGTTCTTCCGCACTGGTTTCACAACCAACAACTCAATATCTCTTGCTGGCGGTAGCGAGAACTTCAAGGCTTACTTCTCTTACGGCAACGTATTCTCTCACGGAATGACCCCGGAGAACACATACCGTAGCCACAACCTCAACTCGAAGGTCGACTTCAAGGTGCTCGATCACGTATATGTCGACTTCTCGGCTAAGTACAGCAACCAGTACTCAAAGAACCAGGCAGCTGCCGGCTACCTCTGGAACCCGCTTACCGGTGCTTACCTCGCTCCGCGTGGCATCGACTGGAACTACTACAAGGACAACTACGAGGTTTATGACCCCGCACGCGGCTGCAACGTTCAGAACTGGACCAACACCAAGCAGCAGCAGTTCGGCAACCCGTACTGGATGCTCAACCGTCAGACTCCTATCTCTGAGCGCAACCGCTATGAGTTCGGTGGCTCTATCAAGTGGGACATCACTGCCGACCTCAATGTCCAGGGACGTATGCGCTACGAGCGTGGCGAAGACCACTTCATCCACAACGCTTACGCTTCTTCTATAGGCGACCTCTATCCTATGGGACGTATGAAGGACAACCGCTACTTCAGCGACCAGCTCTATGGCGACGTTCTCGTTAACTACAACCACACTTGGAACGATTGGGCACTCACAGCAACAGCAGGCTCAAGCTTCACAAAGACCAAGACTTCTCACGTAGACCTCTGGGCTGAGGGCACAAAGTTCACTTCTCCCGGTGCAGGTAATGTTTATTACCCGAACATCTTCACTCCGAACAACTATTACAGCAACATGTCAGGTATTAAGGATGGAGCTATGTACACCGAGAAGCGCCTCAACGCTATATTCGCAACAGCTCAGGTGGGCTTCAAGGAGGCTGTATTCCTCGACCTCTCTGCACGTAACGACTGGTCGTCAGCTCTTGCCTTCACAGACGGCTGCTCATTCTTCTATCCGTCAGTAGGTGCCAGCGTGCTTATCAACAAGCTCGTGGACATGGGCAAGCAGGTAAACCTCTTCAAACTCCGTGGTAGCTACTCTATCGTAGGTAATGACGTGCCTATCTATATGTCTAACCTTCGCTATGACCTCAGCAAGAACACCCCAGGTGCCATCACAGCTCCTGATAAGGCTCCGTTCCGCACATTGAAGCCAGAGAAGACCCACTCTCTCGAGTTCGGTTTCGACGGTACATTCTTCAACAACCGTCTCGATTTCTCTTTCACATATTATAAGACAAACACCAAGAACCAGTTCTTCTCTGTATCGGCTCCTTACGAAAGCGGTTTGCGCAACCGTTACGTGAACGCCGGTAACGTACAGAACCAGGGTTTCGAGGCATCTATCGGCTGGCACCAGCAGTTCAATGCCGACTTCTCTTGGTCTACCAACTTCAACATCTCTTACAACGAGAACAAGATTAAGGAGCTCGTAGAGGGCTTGGAGAACGGTCTTACCATAGCTTCTTGGCAGGGCGCAAAGGTTGTGCTCAACGAGGGTGGCTCTTACGGCGACCTCTACGTACGCCAGATACAGCGCGACAAGAACGGCAAGCCAGTGAAGAACGCAGACGGCAAACCAGTTCTTATGGGTGATAGCATGGAAGATATGAAGTATGCTGGCAACATGAACGCCAAGGTGAACTTCGGTTGGAGCAACACATTCCACTATAAGGACTTCACATTGTCGTTCCTCATCGACGGTAAGTTCGGTGGCAGAGTGCTTTCAGGCACTGAGGCAGCTCTCGATGGTTGGGGCGTATCAGAGCGCACCGGCGACGCACGAAATGCAGGCAAGGTAGTGGTAGACGGTGTGGAGTTTGAACCAGAGGTTTGGTACACAACTGTGGGTGCTTCCAACTTCAACAGCCCATACGCTACAGAGTTCTACGTTTATAAGGGCACGAACGTACGTCTGCGCGAGATTAGTCTCGGCTACACCTTCCGCAACCTCTTCGGCAACGGCAAGAACCTCACTGCTGCGCTCATCGCACGCAATCTCTTCTTCTTCTACAAGGATGCTCCTTGCGATCCGGACGTATCTATGGGTACTGGCAACGGTGTGCAGGGTGTCGACATCTTCAACCTTCCTTCTTCAAGAAGCTTAGGTCTGAATCTGAAGTTGAACTTCTAACTATTTTTGAGCGAGTAAAAACAAGTTTTACAACCGTTTAAAATCTAAGCAATTATGAAAAAGAGAAATATATTCGCGGTGTCATCAATGCTGGCACTGGCTGTGATGGGTAGCGGAATGCTCAGCTCATGCACAGACAACTTCGAAGATCTAAATACAAACAAGACGCAGGTGGATCCGGGCGACTTGCCATTCTCTGCACAGTGTGCTGAGCCTATGGAATATTGCTACCCACCTCAACAAAACATGTTCCAGTTCTGGACAAACCTTACCATTGACCTCTATGGTGGCTACTTCATGACACCTAATGGCAACTTCTCTAATGGTGATATGGGTGAGAACCGCGGACATAGTGGCGGTATGTACGAGAACTATTATCTGCATATCTTCAACAACACGCGCCGTATCATCGCTAACTGTAACAAAAACAACCAACCAGGCATTGCTGCTGTAATGAGCGTGGTGCAGGCTGTAGGCACAATGCAGGCTACTGATGCATACGGACCTCTCGCTTACTCGTCAATCATCAATGCCGAGAGCGAATCGACATATCGTTTCGACAGCCAGCAGCAGTTGTATGAAGCAATGCTTACCGACCTTAACAACGCACTGACAGCAGTAAAGGGTATGAGCGAAGCTGACAAACTCATCCTTGCAAGTTTTGATGAATGGTGTGGTGGCGACACAAAACGTTGGGAACAAATAATAAACACCATGCGTTTGCGTATCGCTCTACGTCTGTCAAAACGTATAGACGAGATGAAGACCGCTGGTTTCGACTTGAAACAGATTGCTACAGAAGCAGCAACTAATACACTCGCAGTAAGTGGTAAGGATGTCCTTATTGACAGAGGTTTGGAGAACGAGATGTGGCTTATGTTTAATTGGGGCGACTGCGGTTTCAACGCTAACCTCACAACAATCATGACAGGTTTCAATGACCCACGTCAACCTCTCTATATGTCAAAGAACGCAAATGACATTGAAGATGTAAATACTAAAGTCGTTACACCTAAAGGTTCTGGCTACTATGGCATACGCTTCGCAAGCGGTCTGCCAGGCAAACCTAACTACACATCCAACTACTCACAGTGGATTGATGCGCCCAATGCTCTCGGTGTATATGCTATGCCTCTGCCTATCTTCAAGGCAGCCGAGTCATACTTCTTGCTCGCTGAAGCTAAGTTGCGTTGGAATATAGGTTCTGAAACAGTTCAGGCACTCTATGAAAAGGGTATTCGCAATTCTATGGAAAATGAACTGTCTTATCGTGGAAAATATGCAGGCATAACAGCATATAATCCAAGTGCGATTGATGACTATATAAATGGAATAACAAGCCAGGCCGACTTTATTAACCCCGGTGATGCTACGCTCAACCATGCTGCCATGAGCAACCTTTGTGTAAAGTGGGATGAAGGTGCAACCAACGAGCAGAAACTGGAACGCATCATAACCCAGAAGTTCCTTGCCCTCTTCCCGCTCTCTAACGAGGCTTGGGCAGAACAGCGCCGTACCGGTTATCCGAAGTTCTTCCCGGCATTTGTCGACGAAAGCAACGGGGCTGTCAATAAGGAGGAAGGCGTTCGCCGTGTAATCTATAGCAGCAATGCTTACGACACCAACGCTGAAGGCATCAAGGGCGGTATCGAACTCCTCGACAAGGAGAATACCAGCAAGAAGGGTATCTCTGGCGATAAGGGCGGCACACACCTCTGGTGGGATAATGCTAACAAGGGCAACTTCTAAACGCTCCGCATAAACAAATAATTAAATAAAAAGGACTCTGCCAAGCTCTTGGCAGAGTCCTTTTTATTTAATATCTTTGCAGAAACATAATACAAGCAATATGAAGAAAATCGTAATACTCGACTTCGACGGCACCATCGCTGACACGAAGCCCGTCATACTCAACACATTTCATCGCACCTTCGACGCTATGCACCTACCGCAGCACAGCGACGAGGAGATAGCCGCTACAATCGGACTGCCGCTCGTGGAGGCGTTTCCCGTGCTCGAACCGATGGACAAGGAGAAGGCAGCGGAGTGTACAGCCATGTACCGCGAGATATTCGAGGACGTGAACCGCGAGATTGGCGTGCCTATGTTCCCACACGTAGCCGACACGCTGCGCCAGCTGCACGCCAAAGGTTGCACACTCACCATCGCCACAAGCCGCGGATACAAGTCGGCTGTCGACTTCGTGCGCTCGTTCAAGCTCGACGACATCATCACGCTGATTGTTGCCGCAGAGGATGTGCGCCACGCCAAACCCGACCCTGAGCCCGTGCTGAAGACACTGAAGCATTACCACCTGCAGCCGGAGGATGCCGTCGTCGTAGGCGACACCCACTTCGACATTCTCATGGGTCGCAACGCCCACTGCATGACCATCGGCGTGACCTACGGCAACGGCTCGCGCCAAAGCCTCATCGAAGCCGGTGCAGATGCCATAGTAGACGATTTTGCGGAGATTACAGAGATGGTGTGAGGTGAGGTGGTGAGATGGTGAGATTTGTTGCCAGCATTAACCAAGCTTCTGCAACTTTTTTCCAGCATTTCAACCATACTTTTACAACTTTTTGCCAGCAAACATCCCATCTCTCTCAATTATATTTGCTAAATTTGCATATTAATAGGTGCATACCGCTTCTATACAACAACGAATAATAAAAAAAACAAAACCGAAAATATAATGGAACAAGCACTTTGGATTTACAATACGCTATCGCGTCGCAAGGAAGTGTTCAAGCCGCTGCACGCCCCTAACGTGGGCATGTACGTCTGCGGACCTACCGTCTATGGCGACCCACACCTGGGTCATGCACGCCCTGCTATCACGTTCGACATTCTCTTCCGCTACCTCAAGCACATCGGCTATAAGGTGCGCTACGTGCGCAACATCACCGACGTGGGCCACTTGGAGCACGATGCCGACGAAGGCGACGACAAGATTGAGAAGAAGGCTCGCCTGGAGCAGCTCGAACCGATGGAGATTGCGCAGTATTACACCAACCGCTACCACGCAGCTATGGAGGCGCTCAACGTGCTGCCGCCAAGCATCGAGCCGCACGCTACGGGTCACATCATTGAGCAGGAGCAGCTCGTACAGCAGATTCTCGACAACGGATTCGCATACGAAAGCAACGGATCCATCTACTTCGACGTGAAGAAGTACAACGAGAAGCACCACTACGGCATTCTCTCTGGTCGCAATCTCGACGACGTGAAGGACGCTTCGCGCGCTCTTGACGGTGTTGGCGAGAAGCGCAACCAGGCTGACTTCGCACTCTGGAAGAAGGCTTCGCCTGAGCACATCATGCGCTGGCCGAGCCCTTGGAGCGATGGTTTTCCGGGCTGGCACTGCGAGTGTACGGCGATGGGCCGCAAGTATCTCGGTGCTCACTTCGACATCCACGGCGGCGGAATGGACCTCGTGTTCCCACACCACGAGTGCGAGATTGCGCAGGCTGTGGCTTCGCAGGGCGACCAGATGGTGCACTACTGGATGCACAACAACATGATCACAATCAACGGACAGAAGATGGGCAAGTCGCTCGGCAACTTTATCACGCTCGAGGAGTTCTTCACCGGCAACAACAAGAATCTTGAGCAGCCCTACTCGCCGATGACCATACGCTTCTTCATCCTCTCGGCTCACTATCGAGGCACTGTAGACTTCTCTAACGAGGCACTGCAGGCTTCGCAGAAGGGTCTTGAGAAACTCATGAACGGCATCGCCGACCTCGACCGCATCGCTGCTTCGGCAGAGAGCGACGCAGAGACGAAGAAGGTGGTGGGCGAGCTGCGCCAGAAGTGCTACGACGCCATGAACGACGACTTCGCTACGCCACTCGTCATTGCTCATCTCTTCGAGGCTTGCTCGGTAGTGAACAAACTCGTAGACCACAAGGCTACCATCTCTGAGGCTGACCTTAAGGAACTGACTGAGACAATGCGCCTCTTCGCATTCGACCTGCTCGGTCTGCGCCCCGACAACGCCGGCTCTTCATCGCATCGCGAGGAGGCTTTCGGCAAGGTTGTAGACATGGTGCTCGACCTCCGTTCGAAGGCTAAGGCTTCCAAGGACTGGGCTACCAGCGACCGCATCCGCGACGAACTGGCTGAGCTTGGCTTCGAGGTGAAGGACACCAAGGACGGTGCTACCTGGAAGCTTAAATAAGAGTTTTGAATTTTGAGTTTGAATTAGCAAAGGCCTAAGAAGGCTTAGAAAGGCTTAAAGCTCCCAAAATAATCAAAAGCAATGAAGAAAATATCTATAATAGCCGCAGCAATTGCTCTCTGCAGTTGCTCGGCAACAAAGACAACAGACGCAGCCGTTGACCTCAACGGCGAGTGGGACATCGTGAAAGTAGACGGCACCGCTGTCGACACCACAAAGACCGAGTTCCGCCCCACCCTCGGCTTCGAAACCGCAAAGGACAACGTATTCGGATGCGCCGGATGCAACTCTATCAACGGCAAGGCAAAGGTGGATGCTGCAAAGCAGACCATCAGCTTCTCGGAGATAGGCAAAACGCTGATGTTATGCGCCAACATGGAGTATGAAGAAAAGATTATGAAGGCACTCGAAAGCGTGAAGGGATACAAGGCTGCCGGCGAAGGCTGCGTAGAACTGACTGACGGCAGCGGAAATGCCGTGCTTCAGCTGAAGAAGTAGTAAACAGACTCTCTCCGTAGCGGATGTGAAAGCCTCCGCTACGGAATAACCCCTAAAACAGAAATCGCATGAAACACATAGTATTTCTTACTGGCGCCGGCATGTCCGTAGAATCGGGTTTCAAGACGTTCCGCGGCAACGACGGCTTGTGGGAGAACTATCCCGTCGACCAGGTTGCGTCGCACGAAGGATGGCTTGCCGACCCCACACTCGTGACCAACTTCTACAATATGCTGCGCCGAAAGCTCTACGCAGCGCAGCCCAATGAGGGCCACCGCCTCATTCACGAGCTGGAGAAAGACTATAAGGTGACGGTCATCACGCAGAACGTGGACAACCTGCACGAAAAGGCAGGCTCCACTAATGTGATTCACCTGCACGGCGAACTGACGAAGGTGTGCTCCTCGCGCGACGTCGACGACCCGCGCTATCAGCGCACTCTGACCGAGGACAACTGCAAGGTGAAGCCCGGCACACTCGCCGGCGACGGATCGCTCGAACGCCCGTTCATAGTGTTCTTCGGCGAGTCGGTGCCTATGATTAGCGTTGCGGCAGAGGCTGCAGAGCAAGCCGACATCTTCGTGATTATAGGCACATCGCTCAACGTCTACCCCGCTGCGGGCCTCATCCACTATGTGCGACCCTCAGTGCCCGTATATCTCATCGACCCCGAACCGTCGATGGGCGTAGGCAGACAGAACTTCAAGCACTTCCAGTGCGGAGCAAGCGAGGGAATGAAGCTATTGTGCGAAGAACTCTGTTGACACGACGTAGACTACTCTGATATTCCACTGGCGCATCAGCGTAGTGCGACTTAGCATTATGTGCAGACACACAAAAAAAACAAATGGGTGCAGTTCTTCATTTGGTAAGAACTGCACCCATTTCATATTATTAGAACTTTACTGTTAGAACTTGTAGTTGATGCCGAACAGAATGTTTCTGCCGTCCAAGTTAACACCCCATGTATTAGCCTCGTCAACACGCTGATAGCCAAAGAAGCCAATCTTTGTAACAAAAGCCACATGATTAGAGAGGTTCACCTTAAGACCTGGCTTCAAACCAACTTCCCAAACATCATAGTCGCTCGAGCTATGCTGCAAGTCGTGATGCTCATAGCCAATGGTACCCTCAATGAAGAAGTCAACAATCTTTGCGCTGCAAGCTGTGTAACGAACATACGGAGCAACCTCAAAAACCTTCTCCTTGTCCTCAACGCCTGAGTAGCCTAAAGAGATACCTGCGTCCCACTTCTTATCCAACTGGAAACCTATCTCTGGAGCAATCTTCCAGCTGAACTTAGAGTCGTGGTCGTAGCTGGTGTTAGCAAAACCAACACCGCCGCCGATATACACCTGAGCACTTGCACACACGGCTACAAAGAGAGTAGCCAAAGTCATCATAATCTTTTTCATAAACATTATGTTTTTTAAGTGATTACTGCACGAAACATTACGTCCCATGCCAATAGTATTAAATATTTAAGCACTGCAAATGTACACTTTTTAATGATATGAAACAATAAAATAACAACAAATAAAGACGAATATACCCAAATATTCCACATTTTTGATATAAAATAAGCAGTTTGAGCATCATATTTATACTATTCATTTATTTATTCGTAACTTTGCAAAACGAAGTTACGAAAAGAGTGTAATTTATTGAAAATGAGCGTAGGTTAATTGCTCTTGATAGTAATAGGTTACGATTTAGTTAGTTATCTACTGCATTATCCTTCTGCGCGTCGCGTAACCTTCAAAGAACTCTTTGTATGCAAAAGTAGCTATTTTATCCGAGATTTTGATATAAACTCCCGGATTTTTTATCACCTCATTCATTAGTTTTTCCGTAAAAGCGGTATTGTTCGTCGGAACACCATTGCCCAAAACGAGTTTAGAACAAACGTGTGCCGACTACCGCATAGCCAGAGAAAAGGGCATTGCCTCACGCCTAAACGATGTTTAGACTGATGAAGCAATGCCCCTTTCTTTTGCGTCTATGCCAAGAGGTGCTTTTACGGGCTACCAGATGATTTTTCTTTTTTAGCTGTTTTTTGTGCCGGAAGCGGAAAGTGAATGCAGAGAGTGTCAGCCTGCCCCATAAATGAAACAAGCGGCCACACACAGCGGGCAATCCGGGAAGAATGATTGTTGCCACCCGGCTGGACAAGTCCCGTCGGATCGGAAAACAATCATACTCCCTTTGTTGTGGTTTGCCCTTTTCACGCTTCCGGTGATGTCTTTTTCCTTTTGGTGATTCCTTTTTTACGGATTTTCCCCTGAAGTTTTTTCTACCCAATCTGCCTCTGGTTTCGTTTACCTCCATTTTGCGCCTTTCAGTGAGCCGCATCAGTCAGTCATTTTCGTTCAGGGCGCAAAGGTAATTCCGGGATTGGACGGGAAAGCAAGGTCAAGCCTCCTGTTTTCTGCGGAAATCTCCAGCCCTTCGGGTAGTATTTCCCCGAAAAACCTTGCATTCCCTAATCCCTACCTTTTCAAGCACCCGAAACGAAAACGACCGATGCGACAGAAAGACGC
>ENA-UEPW01000277-UEPW01000277.1-human-gut-metagenome-genome-assembly--contig:-NODE-277-length-41290-cov-8.437774_pt1 | contig 41290 bp, 38 predicted proteins | sample MGYA00242935_ERZ507936 | MGnify/ENA primary metagenome ERZ507936 (study PRJEB26167, sample SAMN06115469) | human gut metagenome | host: Homo sapiens | place: China:Chongqing | collected 2016-06-23... | reverse complement strand
GGTCCCGGCCCCGGCTTTGGCCCCGGCCCCAGACCCGGCGGTGGTCCGCGTCCCGGCGGCGGGTTCCGTCCCGGTGGCGGCTTTAGCAGCGGCGGCGGTGCAGGCCGCAGCCGTCCGTCCGGCGGCTTTGGCGGGGCGCGCCCCTCCGGCGGCGGTTTCCGTTCCGGCGGCGGCTCCACCCGCGGCGGCGGCGTAGGGCGGCACCACTAAAGCAAAAAGCCTTCCCCCTCGGGGGAAGGTGGCCCGCAGGGCCGGATGAGGGGCGAGCTTGCCCATATTGCCCGTAAACGGGTCATTACGGTAAGTTCCCCCTCATCAGTCGCCTATCGGCGACAGCTTCCCCCCCCCGGGGAAGCCTTTTTTGTACTTTTTTATAGCAGAAAAGGAGGCAGCTATGCCAAAATTTGCAGTTATCACCGGTGCAAGCTCCGGTATCGGGGCCGAGTTCGCGCGCCAGCTTTCCGCCCGCGGATATAACCTGCTGCTGGTGGCCCGCCGCGCGGATCGGCTGGAAAAGCTGTCCGACCAGCTGACGACTGTCTGCGAGATCTTCACTGCGGATCTGTCCAAAAAGAGTGAGTGCCTTCGCCTGGTCAAGGCGTTGGAGGGCCGCCGCGTGGATCTCTTCATCAACAACGCGGGCTTTGGCGACTGCGGGCCGTTTTTGCAGACGGAACTGGATAAGGACCTCGATATGCTGTCGGTCAACATCCGGGCGCTGCACATCCTGACGAAGAAAATCGGGCAGCAGCTCTATAAGCAGGGCTTCGGCGCATTGCTGAACGTCGGCTCCTGCGCAGGGCTGATGCCCGCAGGCCCCTACATGGCGACCTACTACGCCACCAAGGCCTACGTTGTCAGCCTGACGAGTGCGCTGGCGCAGGAGCTGCGCGAGGCCCGCAGCCCCGTGTACGTCGGCTGCCTCTGCCCCGGCCCGGTCAACACCGAGTTCAACGCTGTGGCGAACGTGGAGTTTGCGCTGCGGGGCATCACGCCGGAATACTGCGTGCGCTGTGCGCTGGACGGCATGGCCCGCCGCAAAACGGTCATTGTGCCGAACCCCGTGGTTGCCGCCGGCATGACGCTGGGGCGCTTCCTGCCGCGGCCCGTGTATATCAAAATCGCTGCGCACCAGCAGCGGAAAAAGCTGTATAAGAGATAAAAAATGCCCGCTGTCTGTATCAGACAGCGGGATTCTTTGTAGGGGGCGGGTGCTGCCCACCCATGGTTGTGTGCGGTAGCCGCAAGCCTTCCCGGGCGGATATGGAATCCGTCCCTACGTGTGCGGGTCGATGCCTGCATCGACCCGGAAGGCTTCCCCATCGGGGGAAGCTGTCGCCGCCAGGCGACTGATGAGGGCAGAGCTTGCCATGGCAAGCCGTTTGCGGCTAATCACGGTAACCTGGCCCCTCATCCGGCCTCGGGCGGGGCCTCGGCCACATTCCCACTTGGGGGAAGGCACTTTACAGTTAGTTCAGCGTTTTCCCGAAGAACTCCAGCTCCGGCTTGATGGTATTCATCAGGGCGTCGAACTGGTCGGGGGTCAGGCTCTGGGCACCGTCGCTCTTGGCCTTGGCCGGGTCATTGTGGGTCTCGATCATCAGACCGTCGGCACCGACGGCCACTGCCGCCTGGGCCAGCGCGGGCACCATGAAGGCAATGCCTGCTGCGTGGCTCGGGTCGATGACAACGGGCAGATGGGTCATCTTTTTCAACATAGGAACGGCGGAAATATCCAGCGTGTTGCGCATGCTCGTCTCAAAGGTGCGGATGCCGCGCTCGCACAAAACGACGTTGGGGTTGCCCTCTGCCATGATGTACTCGGCGCTCATGACGAGCTCCTCCAGCGTCGAGGACAGGCCGCGCTTGAGCAGCACCGGCACATTCAGCTTGCCGACAGCCTTGAGCAGCTCAAAGTTCTGCATGTTGCGCGCACCGATCTGGATCATATCGACCTTGGCGTCAACGAACAGCGGGATGTGCTCGTTGTTCATCAGCTCGGTCACGATGGGCTGGCCCGTGACCTTGCGGGCCTCCTGCAAAAGCTCCAGACCCTCAGCACGCAGACCCTGGAAGCTGTACGGGCTGGTGCGGGGCTTGAACGCGCCGCCGCGCAGGATGCTGGCCCCGGCGGCCTGCACGCGCTGGGCCACGTAGGTGATCTGCTCCTTGCTCTCGACGCTGCAGGGACCGCTCATGACGGCAAAGTAACCGCCGCCGATCTTGTGTCCGCCCACATCGACGACGGTGTCGTCGGGGTGGAATTTGCGGTTGGCCTTTTTGTACGGCTCGGACACGCGGCGGCAGGTCTCGACGACGGGATTTGCCAGCACCCAGCTCTCGGCCAGGGCCTTGGTGTCGCCGATCAGGCCGAGGATGTGGGTGTCGCTGCCGACGGAATCGTTGATCTGGAAGCCCATGCTGTTCAACTCATTGCAGAAGGCCTGCACCTTGTCAGCGGGGGCGTGCTGTTTTAAAACGATGATCATGATGTGTTCTCCTATCTATTACAACCGTGAATTTTTCTCAATGACGGTATTCTAACACTTTAAAGCGCTAAAGTCAAGCCCCCTTGCGAAAATTGTTGGGGGGATTTATAATAGAAAAAGGGTTTCCCCCTTGGGGGAAGCTGTCCGCGAAGCGGACTGATGAGGGGCGGCCTTGCCAATGCAACCCGTTCACGGGCAATCACGGAAGCTCTGCCCCTCATCCGGCCCTGCGGGGCCACCTTCCCCCTTGGGGGAAGGCAAAGCGGGGTGGCCGGGCCGGGCATGCCCGGCCCCTACAGCGCTATTAACAATCGAGAAGGGTAACAATATGGCAAAAGAAGCAAAAACCAACGCAATGCGGATGCTGGAGCGTGCAAAGGTCGCCTACACGTCCCACGAATACCCCCACGAGGAGGGCCAGGCCGTGGACGGCGCAAACGTGGCGCGGCTGACCGGGCAGGACCCGGCGCGGGTGTTCAAGACGCTCGTCACGCAGGGCGCGGACCGAAACTACTATGTGTTTGTTGTGCCGGTGCTGGCCGAGCTGGACCTGAAAAAGGCCGCTAAGGCTGCGGGCGTCAAGAGCGTGGCCATGATCCACGTTGCCGACATCAACAAGGTCACGGGCTACATCCGCGGCGGGTGCAGCCCTGTGGGCATGAAAAAGCAGTTCGTGACCGTCTACGATGAGAGCTGCCTTGCGCAGCAAACGATGCTCGTCTCGGGTGGGCGCATCGGCACGCAGATCGAATGCGCCCCGGCGGACCTCATCAAGGTCACGCGCGGCAGGACGGCGGCCATCACACAGGAGCACGAGGCATGATGCGGCTGGATAAATACCTGGCCGAACGCACCGGCATGACCCGCAGCGAGAGCCGCAAGGCCGTAACGAAGGGCCGCGTCAGCATCAACGGCGCAGTCTGCCGTAAGGCCGACACCCAGCTGGACGAGCACACCGCCGCCGTGGCGCTGGACGGCGTGCCGCTGGCGGGCGCGTACCGGAAATTTGTGTATATCATGCTCAACAAGCCCGAGGGCGTCGTCAGTGCCAGCCGCGACAAAAAGGACACGACGGTGGTCGATTTGGTCGCGGCGGACTTTCCGCGGCGGGAACTGTTCCCCGCGGGGCGGCTGGACAAGACGAGCACCGGCTTTGTGCTGCTGACTGACGACGGCGCGCTGGCGCATGACATCCTCTCCCCTGCCCACCACGTCGAGAAGCAGTACGTAGTCACGCTGGACACGCCGCTGACCGACGCGATGCGCCGGGGCTTTGCCGCGGGCGTCACGCTGACCGACGGCGAGACGATGGCTCCCGCAGGCGTCGAGCCGCTGACCGACGACGGCCTGACCGTGCAGGTCACGCTGCGGCAGGGCGTCTATCATCAGATCAAGCGGATGTTCGGCGTGTTTGATGCGGGTGTGAACGCCCTGCACCGTGAGAGCATCGGCGGCGTGGCGCTGGACCCCGCGTTAGCGCCCGGCCAGTGGCGTGAGCTGACAGCGGAGGAAGTGGAACGACTGCAGAACGTAAAGTAATGTAAGGGGAGGAATTTATCCCTCCCGGGATCTGTACCATAGCCGCAGCGGAGCGGTCAAGACCGCTCCCTACAAAGCACCCGTGAATGTCAGTCTGTAGGGAGGGGTCTTGACCCCTCCGTACGCGTTTCCGCATCCGCAAGGCCCCCGGGAGGGATAGATTCATCCCCTATAAACCAACAAAAAGAGGCAGCTTTTGCAGGCTGCCTCTTTGTCATTCATGAGTATACACCGTCTCGCTCGGTTGGAACATCACGGTATACCCCATATCGTTATAATTGGAGAGGATGAGCTCGGTGCCCTCGGCCAGAACGATGTGGTGCAGGGTGTCCTGATAGGTGTCGTCGCCGTAGAGCCAGGCGCTGCAATACATCGTGCGGGTGTTCTCCATCGGCAGGTCAAAGGCAAAGTAGCCGCTGCCCGCCGTGCAGGTCACGTCGTAGACGCCGGGTTCGATGTCCTCGCCCACAAGCAGATACAGGCTGTCCTCGCTGTCGCTGAGGGTATACGAAATATCGTCGGTCACCGGGTTGGGGGCAGTATCGGTGGACAGGTCATCGACCTGCGCGTTGCTGCTGTGGAAATAGAGCGCATTGTTCCCGGTCAGGAACAGCACCGTACCCGCGGGCAGCGGGACATCGTCCAGCCCCGAATCCGCAGCGTCGTAGGCGGACAGATCCTCATAAATTTCCACACCGCAGGCATCGTTGACAAGGTGCATCTCCATGGAAGTGCCGCCCTCGGCGCACTTGATCGTGTAGGTGCCCGCGGGCAGGTCCTGCCCCACGACGTACAGCCCGGCGGGCAGGTCGCCGTCCCAGTCGGTGCCCCCGGCGGATACGAGCGGGCGCAGGTCGTCGTAGGCGTTGCTGTCGGCCTCTATGGCCTGTTCTTCGGTAAATTCGGGAACGGGCTCGGAAACCGAGGAACCGATTTCACGCTGCAGCAGGACCTGCAGCATGGGCAAAATCAAAAACAGCGCCACAACGATGATAAGCCACGCGACATTGGCACTGCGTCTGCGTTTGGAGGGTGCCTCGATGTGGTGCTCCACCCGGGCCGTGCGCACCGCGGGGCGCGGTGCATTGTGGCGGTCTGTGCCGCTCTCATGTACATGGGCAGTGCGTTCCTCGTCGTCGTAGCCTTCCACCTTGGGGCGGTTGCCCGCGGGCCGCACGCGGTGGAGAACATCTTCGCCGTTGACGCGGTGATAGTGGGCACTCTCGCCCCGCAGGGTGTAGCTGTGCTCCGGCGGGATGGGCAGACCACAGTCCTCACACCGGCCATTGACGACCCGTCCGCCGCACAGGCTGCATTTTTGCATAGGGACACCTCCTCTTTTTCCTTTATTATACAGGATAGCGTAGGAAATAGCTAGAGGGGCGGGAAAATAAAAAAGCCTCCCTTGTCAAAGGAAGGCTCAGCTTCAGGCATTCGCTGCCCGTTTTGCAGCCGTCTTTCTGTGCAGCTGCTCGGAAAAAACCGTCATCAATACCAGCATCAGCAGCAGGACAAAGGGATAGAGCTTCATCGTGATATTCTGCGCCAGAACGCCGAAAAGCGGTGAAAGGAGCGTGCTGCCGGTGTAGGCGGCGGCCATCTGCAGGCCGGTCATTGACATGCTGAGATTCTTGCCGAAGTTGGACGGCGTCTCGTGAATGATGCTGGGGTAGATCGGTGCGCAGCCCAGTCCGGCGACCACAAGGCCAACCGGCAGCAGCGCATTGCCGAAGGGCAGCAGAATCAGCACAATACCCACGGCGTTCAGAAGCTGTCCCATGCGGATCATCTGCTGATCGTTGAATTTCATCGTCAAAAAGCCGCTGAAAAACCGTCCGACTGTGATGCCTACGTAAAACAGGCTCGCCCAGCTGGCGGCGGTCATTGCGTCCAGACCGCGGGTCAGGGTGCAGTAACTGGCGGCCCACATACCGGCGATCCCCTCAACACCGCTGTAAAACGCAAAACAGAGCATTACCTCCGGCACACCGGGGACTTTCAGCAGTTCGGAAATCGTGCGGTGTTCCGGGGTAAACTCCTCCCCCGCTCTGGCGTCGACGGGGGTCTGCCACAGCGGCAGGCTGAACAGCAGCAACGCCGTCAGCACAAACTGCAGAACGGACACTATGCGGTAGCCGTTCTGCCAGGTGCTGCCCGCCAGTGCCCAGCCCATGATGACGGGGCCGCCCGCTGCGCCGATGCCCCACATGCAGTGCAGCCAGCTCATGTGGCGGCTTTCATAGTGCAGGGCCACATAATTGTTCAGCGCGGCGTCCACACTGCCGGCACCCAGGCCATACGGTATAGCCCACAGGCAGAGCTGCCAGAACTGCGTGCAGGTCGAAAAACCGAACAGTGCCACAGCAGTTGTGGCGACGCTGAGCGCCGTGACCTTGCCCGTGCCCAGCTTGCTGTTGAGGCGGTCGCTGGCAAGGCTGGAGACGATCGTCCCGGCGGAGATGATCATGGACACACCGCCCGCCCACGACACGCCCGCGCCCAGCTGGGGGTACATGCTCGGCCACGCCGCGCCCAGCAGCGCGTCTGGCAGGCCAAGGCTGATGAAGGCCAGATAGATGATGGGCAAAAGTAACGATACCATACGAAAACCCTCTTGACTTTCTGTAGTTGTGATATTATGATTATATCATCAAATTGCGGAATATACAGGCACTAATTCCGCAAAATCTCGGTACAATTTCACCAAAAACGGAGGCGAGCAAAAAATGGCACTGTCGCTGTGCAGAACGACCGTGGATGATTCGGCGCGGGAGCTGATGGAGCATGGCACCGCCGCCTTCCCCATCGCCTGTTATCACGACGATTTGCAGGCCGAGCCCGTGCCGTGGCACTGGCACGAGGAATTGGAGGTACTGGTCGTCAGCGAGGGCATGATCTTGGCGACGGCAGGCGGCGAGAAATTCCGCTTGGAAAAGGGCGAGGGGCTGTTCATCAACGCAGGAGTGCTGCACGGCGACTGGCCGCTGAATGCGGGCAGCTGCCGCCTGCACAGCATGGTGTTCCACCCACGGCTGGTGGGCGGCAACCCGGACAGTGTGTTCTGGCAGAAATATCTGCAGCCGCTGCTGACCGACCCCCGCCGTCCCTGCGCCGTGCTGCGCCCCACGGTGGACTGGCAGCACGAGGCCATCGAGGACATGGAGCGGGCGTTCCGCGCGGTGGTGAACGAGATCCCCGGCTACGAGTTCAAGACCCGCGCGGCGCTGTCGGAGATGATCTTCCAGCTGGTCAGCCACGCCCCGGCGGTGCAGGCCATGCCGAAAAAGGCACTGCGCAGCGCCGACCGCATCAAGAAGATGCTGCAATTTATTCAAGAGCATTACGCCGAGGACATCTCGGTCGAGCAGGTCGCGTCCAGCGCGTCCATCAGCCCCAGCGAGTGTCTGCGGTGCTTCCACGATATGATCGGCACGACACCGAATCAGTATCTGCGCGACCAACGCGCCCAGCGCGCGGCGGAGCTGCTGTGCGGCACGGGACTGCGGGTGACGGAAATCGCGATGCAGTGCGGTTTTCAGGACGCGAGCTACTTTGCCCGCGCCTTCCGCCAGGTCTACGGCTGCGGCCCGACGGAGTATCGCAGAAAAGCACGAAGGGAAAAATAAAACTACCGCCGTCAGTTCCCTGACGGCGGTAGTTATTTTATCGGGAATTAACCGTTATTCACGCGGTTCGTGATCTCGTCCACAACCTTGGCGACGAAAGCATCCAAGTCCATCGTAGTCGTCTCGCCCTTGCGGTCACGGACGCTGATGTTGTTGGCTTCGACTTCCTTCGCGCCCAAGACCAGCATATACGGCACGCGGTCAACCTGCTGGGCCTGACGAATCTTGTAGCCGATCTTCTCGTTGGACTCGTCCAGCACAACGCGGACACCGGCGGCCTGCAGCTTGGCGGTGACGTCCTTCGCATAGTCCAGCGTCTTTTCGCTGACGGGCAGCACCTTGACCTGCGTCGGGGCCAGCCAGGTCGGGAAGCGGCCCTTCGTCTCCTCGATCAGGTAAGCCATGAAGCGGTCCAGAGAGCCGAGGATCGCGCGATGCAGCACGACGGGGGTCTTTTCGCTGCCGTCCTTGTCGATGTAGGTCAGGTGGAACTTCGCAGGCAGGCAGAAGTCCAGCTGGCAGGTGGACAGCGTGTACTCGGCACCGACGGCGGGCTTGACGTTGACATCCAGCTTCGGGCCGTAGAAGGCAGCCTCGCCGATCTCCTCGGTGAAGTGGATGCCCAGCTCGGTCAGGACCTCGCGCAGGGCGTTCTCGGCGTGGTTCCACATAGCGTCGTCGTCATGGTACTTCTTCTTGTCGGCGGGGTCGCGCAGGGACAGCACGCAGCGGTAATCCGTGATGTTGAAGTCCTTGTAGACGTCGAAAATCAGCGCGCAGACGTTGGCAACCTCGCTCTTGATCTGCTCGGGCGTGCAGAACAGGTGCGCGTCGTTCTGGCAGAAGTGGCGGCCACGCTCGATGCCCTTCAGTGTGCCGGAGGACTCATAACGGAAGTCGTGGGCAATCTCGCCGATGCGAATGGGCAACTGACGATAGCTGTGGGGCTGGTTGGCGTAGATCATCATGTGGTGGGGGCAGTTCATCGGGCGCAGGACGTAGCTCTCACCCTCCATCTCCATAGCGGGGAACATGTTCTCGCGGTAGTGGTCCCAGTGGCCGGAGGTCTTGTACAGGTTCACGGTGCCGATGCAGGGGGTCATGACGTGCAGGTAGCCGCGCTCACGCTCCTTGCCCTTGATGTAATCCTCCAACTGCTGCCAGACGGTGTAGCCGTTGGGCAGGAACATCGGCAGGCCGCGGCCAACGAGGTCGTCGGTCATGAACAGGCGCATCTCCTTGCCGATCTTGCGGTGGTCGCGCTCACGGGCCTCCTGCTGCTGCTTCTCCCAGGCGTCCAGCTCCTCCTGATTGTGGAAGGCAACGCCGTTGATGCGGGTCAGCATCTTGTTCTCTTTGTCGTTCTTCCAGTAAGCGCCGGACTGCTGGGTGATCTTGAACGCCTTCAGCGCCTTGGTATAGCACAGGTGGGGTCCGATGCACATATCGACGTACTCGCCCTGCTGGTAGAAGCTGAACTCGGTCTCGTCGGCCAGGTCGGCGATATGCTCGATCTTGTAGTGCTCCTGACGCTCCTCCATCAGCTTGACGGCCTCGTCACGGGACAGGATGAACGGCTTGATGGGAAGATTCTCTTTGCAGATCTTCTTCATCTCTTTTTCGATGGCGGCCAGGTCCTCGTCGGTCAGCTTGATGTCGCCGAGGTCGACGTCATAGTAGAAGCCGTTCTCGGTGGCGGGGCCGAAGGCGAAGTCCGCCTGCGGGTAGAGGCGCTTGATGGCCTGCGCCATGATATGGGCAGCCGTGTGGCGCAGAACGTGCAGTTCTTCCTCCTGCGGGCACTCGGCGACGGTACCGTCCTTGTAGATGATCTTCATAATTGTACGCTCCTTTTGCAATTGCACAAAAATGCAAATAAAAAATGCTCCATCCCTCGCTTACAAAAGGGATGAAGCATATACGCTCCACGGTTCCACCCAAATTGCGCTTATATCTTACTTATATAATAAAAGGTAAGCGCCGCTCGTACCGGCTGTAACGGGCCGTACCCGGCGGAGGTTCGCCCCCGCGCTCGGCAGTGGTAAGGCTGCGGGCCGCTGCAAAACCGCTTGCATCACGCGGAAAATCCGCGGCGGTTCTCTCTTGTGCAGGACCTCGCATCCCGTTTGTCTGCCTCATGGCTTTGTACAGGATGAAGTTAAGTTATTTATAGCACAAGTGCGGCTTTAAGTCAAGTAGAAAAATTTGGAATGTTGAGGTTGTAGGGGCCGCACATGTGCGGCCCGCAACGTAAAGGCAAGCAGGCGTCTGTTGTAAAGCCGCGGGCCGGGCATGCCCGGCCCCTACATTTATACCTCCGCCAGTTTGCACAAAAAACTTTCCACTCCCCTGCCTTGCCCATGTAAAATGCCGAAGTTATTAAATATACATTGACTTTACATATTTATGCAGTTATACTGTATACATCAACCAAGTGAGGGCTTGGGAAGGTACAAACATTGAGATACAATGAATCGAGGAGATCATCATGAAAAAGCTCACTGCTCTGATGCTCAGCTCCGCTATGATGCTGAGCCTGGCCGCCTGCGGCGGTTCCGCTTCCACCGAGACTGTTTCCAGCGAGGCTGCTTCTTCTGAGGCCGCATCCTCCGAGGCCGTTTCCACCGAGGAGGCCGCTTCTGCCGACGCTGCCGCGGTGACCACCGTCAACGCCGGCAAGCTGACGATGTCCACCAACGCTGCGTTCCCCCCGTATGAGATGACGACTGACAGCGGTGAATTGGAGGGCATCGACATTGATGTCGCCGCCGCTGTCGCTGAGAAGCTCGGTCTGGAGCTGCAGGTCGACGACATGGACTTTGACGCCGCCCTGCTGGCCGCCCAGAACGGCAAGAGCGACATGGTCATGGCCGGTGTCACCGTCACCGACGAGCGCCTGAAGGTCATGGACTTCTCCGACACCTACGCCGAGGGCATCCAGTCCATCATCGTGCCTGAGGGCTCCGACATTGCCACCGCTGACGACCTGTCCGGCAAGGCCATCGGCACCCAGCGCGGCACCACCGGCTACCTCTACTGCACCGATGACTTCGGTGAGGAAAATGTCATCGCCTATGATGACGGTCTGACCGCTGTGCAGGCCCTGAACAACGGCCAGGTCGATGCCGTCGTCATCGACAACGCCCCTGCTCAGGAGTTCGTTGCGGCCAACCCCGGCCTGAAGATCCTTGACACCGCTTACGCCCAGGAAGATTACGCCATCGGCGTTGCCAAGGGCAACACCCAGCTGCTGGACGCCATCAACGGCGCTCTGGAGGAGCTGCAGGCCGACGGCACCCTGCAGGCCATCGTGGACAAGTACATCACCGCTGAATAAGCGCTTTGCAGCAAGCGGAAAGGCACGCCGGTATCCCGGCGCGCTTTTCTTTTATTTAGTGTGATTTTTCCCGAAAATATGGTATAATACAAATATCGCGCTGTAGGGGCCGCATATATGCGGCCCGCAACCTTCCCGCAGGCAAGAGTTTGCCGGAAAGCCGCGGGCCGGGCATGCCCGGCTTCTACAGGTGTACTGAATTCAAACAGAAAGAAAGGTTGTGTTGCGGATGGAAGCACAGTTTGAAGCGCTTTCGGAGCTGGTCAAGAACGGCCAGAAGCTGAACTTCGGGCAGGACTTCTTCGTAAAATTTTACCAGGCATTTCTCTACTCGGACCGCTGGCAGCAGTACATCAAGGGTGTGGGCACGACCCTGCTGGTCACGGCCATTGCGCTGGTGCTGGGCGTTGTGCTGGGTGCCATCGTCGCTATGGTCCGCGTGGGTTACGCGCAGCAGAAGCCCCACCACCGCAACCCGATCCTGGGCATTTTCAACGCCGTAGCGCAGGTGTATGTCACGGTCATCCGCGGCACGCCCATGATGGTCCAGCTGCTCATCATGAGCATGGTCATCTTCGCCAGCAGCCGCAACTTCACGATGGTCGGTGCGCTGGCGCTGGGCATCAACTCGGGCGCCTATGTGTCGGAGATCATCCGCGGCGGCCTCATGGCCGTCGACCCGGGCCAGATGGAGGCGGGACGCAGCCTCGGACTCAACTACATGACCACGATGTTCGAGATCATCATCCCGCAGGCCATTCGCTCCATCCTGCCTGCGCTGGGCAATGAGTTCATCATGCTTTTGAAGGATTCCTCGCTGATCACGGTTATCGGCGGCAAGGAGCTGCTGTATGCCGCGCAGGGCATCATGAACCGTACCTATGAGCCTATGTTCCCGCTGCTCGGCGTGGCCGCGACCTATCTGGTGCTGGTCATGCTGTTCAGCGCGCTGCTTGCAAAATTTGAGAGGAGGCTGGCGCAAAGTGATAGACGTTAAAGGACTGCAGAAGAACTACGGCGGCCTGCAGGTGCTCAAGGGCGTGGACCTGACCATCAACAAGGGCGACTGCGTTGTGCTGGTCGGCCCCTCGGGCTGCGGAAAATCAACGTTCCTGCGTTGCCTGAACCGTCTGGAGGAGCCGGACGGCGGCCATGTCATCTTCAACGGCAAGGAAGTCACCGACCACGACATTGACCATGTGCGCCAGAAGATGGGCATGGTGTTCCAGCATTTCAACCTGTTCCCCCACCTGACGGTGAAGAAGAACATCACGCTGGCCCCCGTGCGTCTGGGCCTGATGAAGCAGCCCGAGGCCGACAAGAAAGCCATGGAGCTGCTGGAGCGCATCGGTCTGGCCGACAAGGCCGACACCTACCCCAACATGCTGTCCGGCGGGCAGAAGCAGCGCATTGCGATTGTGCGCGCGCTGGCCATGAACCCCGACGTGCTGCTGTTTGACGAGCCGACCTCCGCCCTTGACCCCGAGATGGTCGGAGAGGTTTTGGAGCTGATGAAGGAGCTGGCCCGCGGCGGCATGACGATGGTCTGCGTCACCCACGAGATGGGCTTTGCCCGCGAGGTCGCAAACCGCATCATCTTCATTGATGAGGGCATCGTCAAGGTCGATAAGCCGCCGAAGGAGTTCTTCGCCAACCCCGAAAATGAGCGCTTGAAGGCATTTTTGTCAAAGGTGCTGTAAATTTGTATAGAAAGCGGTCTGCCGATGGATTTTCGGCAGACCGCTTTTTTGCCTACGGAAACGCCCCCGGGCGGATATGGAATCCGCCCCTACGTTTTCACCGCGCACGATATTCTGCTGCTATTATATACGCCCCGGCAAGTTGATTCTTTGCGCAAAATGTGGTAAAATAGCACTATTACTATGGATAACTATGCAACCACGATTTTACACATAAGGAACAGGTATTTTTATGGCTGAAAATCTGCAAACCACCCGCCCGGCTGACGAGGGCTGGACTACGGTCATCCGGCCCAAGACCGGCTGGTTCGACATCGACCTGCAGGAGCTCTGGCGCTACCGCGACTTAATTATGATGTTCGTCAAGCGCAACTTTACTGTGCTGTACAAGCAGACGATCCTGGGCCCCGCGTGGATCATTCTGAACCCGCTCATCACCACCGTGATTTTCAACGTTGTGTTCGGCGGCATGGCCAACATGCCCACCGACGGCGTGCCCGGCTTTTTGTTCTACATGGCCGGCAATACGGTGTGGGCCTTCTTTGCCAACTGCGTCAACAATACAGCCAATACGTTTGTGACAAACTCACAGATTTTTGGCAAGGTGTACTTCCCGCGCCTGACGATGCCGGTCAGCCAGGTGCTGACAAGCCTAATCAACTTCGGCATTCAGGCGGTCATGTACCTGATCTTCTGGGTGTACTTCTTTGCCACGGGCAGCGGCGTCACCTTTACGCTGTGGGTGCTGGCTGTGCCGTTCGTCGTGCTGGAGGTCATGCTGCTGGGCCTCGGCGTCGGCATCATCGTGTCGTCCTTAACGACGAAGTACCGCGATCTGGCGATTGCCGTCGGCTTCGGCGTGCAGCTCTGGATGTACGCCTCCCCCGTCGTCTATCCGCTGTCGATGCTGGATAATTCCCCGCGCCTGCGGGTGCTCGTCCAGCTCAACCCCATGACGTCGCCGATTGAGATTTTCCGCATGGCTACCTTGGGCACCGGCACGGTCACGATGTTCGGCATTGTGTACAGCCTGATTTTTACCGCTGCGGCGCTGGTTTTGGGTGTCGTGCTGTTCAGCCGCATTGAAAAGACCTTTATGGATACCGTGTAAGAAAGGGGCGCGTAACTATGTCTGCAAATGAAAAACGCCCTGTCATCGAGGTCACGGGGCTGAAAAAGCAATACAAGCTCGGCCAGATCGGCGGCGGCACGCTGACCCACGACCTGCAAAGCTGGTGGGCCCGTGTGCGCGGCAAGGAGGACCCGAACACCGTCATCGGCACCGACCAGCGGCTGTTCGGCCAGACGTTTATGGCGTTGAACGGCGTTGACCTGACCGTCTATCAGGGTGAGGCACTGGGCATCATTGGCCGCAACGGCGCGGGCAAATCCACGCTGCTCAAGCTGCTCTCCCGCATCACCGCCCCCACCGAGGGCGAAATCAAGATCCGTGGCCGCGTGGCCTCGATGCTCGAGGTCGGCACCGGCTTCAACAACGAGATGACGGGCCGCGAGAACATTTATATGAACGGCGCGATTCTGGGCATGACCCGCGCCGAGATCGACGCAAAGCTGCCGCAGATCATTGAATTTTCCGAGTGCGGCGACTTCATCGACACACCCGTCAAGCGCTATTCCAGCGGCATGTTCGTCAAGCTGGCCTTCGCCGTGGCCGCGCATCTCGACAGCGAGATCATGGTCATGGATGAAGTTCTGGCCGTCGGCGATATGAAATTCCAGCAGAAATGCTTAGGGAAAATGAGCGACGTCGCCAATCAGGACGGGCGCACGGTGCTGTATGTCAGCCATAATATGTCGACCATTCGTCAGCTTTGCACCCGCTGCGTCGTGCTGGACAAGGGCAGGGTCATCTTTGACGGCGACGTGGAGCAGGCCATCGCGGTCTACATGGACACCACCGACGTCAATGTTGTCCACTACGACCTGGCCGACGTCGCCCGCATGACGGGCAGCGCGGGCAAGCGGTTCCGGCTGGAAACGCTGGATTTCGTCGACAAGGAGTCGAGCGTGTTTGCCGATACCGAAAAGATGCGGGTGAAAATCACCTGGCGCGTTTCGGAGCCGTTCGCAGGCATCCACATGAAGATGAACCTCCACGCGCGGGATTCGACGCCCGTCGGCATCACCCATCCCGTCGACCTCGGCCCCGCCGAGCCGGGCAAAATCTACACCTCTGTGTTTGAATTTGACCCGAGTCTGCTGGGCGAGGGACAGTATTTCTTCTATCTCGACATTTTTGACGGCGCGCTGGCCCACGCGGTCTGCCTGGACAAGCCCGTGACCGAGTTCGCCTTTGAGGTGACGAACAGCGACCTGACGATGCCCGAGTGGGCGTCCGGCTGGGGCCGCATCCACTTCCCGCCCGTCAAGCTCGTGCAGGAGTAACGCATGAAACCGAATTTGTACATCTGCCACACCGCGTATCAGGTCTTGGTCGATCTGCTGCGGGCCGGGCGCTGCGCCGGCAAGCCCCACACAATGGTGCTGTCGGCCTCCGTGCCCGACACCGCCGCGCTGGCGGCACGTCTGGACGCGACGGGCGTGGTCAAGACTGTCCTTGTGGACGAGACGCGCTGGCCCGGGACCGTGACGGGGCTGTTTGCCCACCGGCGCGCGGCCCGCGCCTTTGAGAAGTTGTGCGGTTGGAAATTGAACCGTGCAGCGTTTGAAAATGTCTATATCCACAACGATTGGAGTGTGCTGGGCCGCTATTTGCAGGATTGCCGCGCCGGGTATATTCTGTGCGAGGACACGTTCGGCAGCACGCTCGGCCCTGACCAGCATCTTGTGACCGACCAGCGCGCCGCGCCGGATTTTGCCGCGAAGCAGCGCGGAAAAGGCTACCTGTACTGGGGCGACAGCCCGTGGTGCGTCCGCGTCGAGAGTGAGGATGCCGCGCGGTGTACGCTGTTTTCGGCGGACCGCATGGTGACGGACAGCAAGGCCAAACTGTTAGAGAGCCTGACCGACGACGAAAAAGCGATGGTGCGCCGCGTGTTTTTAACGCAGCCCCTGCCCGAGAAGGCAGACGGCGCGACGCTTTTGCTGCCCCGCAGCTTTGTGGCCGACGGGCTGATGACCCAAGCGGAGCAGGACGCGATGTTCAAAGCGGTGGCGGAAAAATACGCCGTTGGGCCGCTCTTTATCAAGACCCACCCGCGGGACACGACGGATTACGCCGCCCTGTTCCCCGATGCAGTCATTTTGGAGCGCGCGATGCCCAGCGAGGTGCTGAACTTCTGCCTCCCCTTCCATTTCGCCCGTGCCGTCACCGTGCAGAGCTTTGTTCTGCGCGGCTTCACCGCGGCGGATGAGAAGATCCTGCTGACACTGGAGGAGGCGAAGGCACTCCTATAAGCGGCTGAGGATGTAGGGGCGAACATTGTTCGCCCGTCAACTTTACGAAACAACGCTTTTTCGGGAAAGCTGTAAATGAGGCAAACAGCCGCGGGCGAGCAATGCTCGCCCCTACAGAGAGCTTCCCGCGGATATATTGAGGTATAAAACCATGAAAACAATCGCTGTGATCCCGGCGCGCTACGCCAGTACCCGGATGCCGGGTAAGCCGCTGGCCGATGTGCTGGGCAAACCGATGATCTACTGGGTCTACAAGGCCGCCAGGGCCTGCCCGAAGCTGGACGATGTGCTCATCGCCACCGACGACGAGCGCATTGCCGACGCCTGCAAAACCTACGATATGCGGTATATTATGACCAGCCCCGACCACGACACCCCCACCGGGCGCATCTGGGAGGTCAGCACCGTCGAGGACGCCGACCTCTACCTGCAGCTCATGGGCGATGAGCCGCTCGTCAACCCCGCGGCGTTCGACCTGATCCTGCCTGACACGCTGCCCGATGACCCCTATTACGTCGCGGTGCTGACGAACGTTATGGAGCACCCCGCCGACGTCATCGACTTCTCGAACCAAAAGGTCGTGACGAACGCCGCGCGGGAGATCCTGCTGATCTCCCGCAGCCCCATCCCCTACCCGAAGGGCACGCTGGATTTCGAGTACGAGAAGGTCACCGGCATTCAGCTGTACAGCAAGCAGGCACTGAAATTCTACCATGATACGCCGAAATCTATCCTTGAAAAGGCCGAGGAAAACGACATGATGCGCTTTATCGAGAATGGCCACAAGGTACACGCCATCGTCAGCCCGTACAAGACGGTCAGCGTGGACACGCCGAAGGATCTGGCGCTGGTCAATGAAATTTTGAAGGAGAAGCAGCATGGCTGATATTAAACTGCTGGACTGCACCCTGCGCGACGGCGGCTATGTGAACAACTGGCAGTGGGGCTTCGGCTCGGCGCGCCGCATCATCCAGACGCTGACCCGCGCGGGCGTGGACGTCGTCGAGGTCGGCTTTCTGCGCAATGTGGACGGCTACGACCCCGACGTGACGGTCTGCAACACGATTGAGGAGTTGAACCGCCTGCTGCCCGACGAGGGCCAGCGCGGCCACACGATGTACTCCGGCATGGCGATGCGCTCCAACTACGACATTGCCAAGCTGTCCCCTTACGACGGCCACGGCATTGAAATCATCCGTATCACCGCCCATGATTACGACATTAAGGACGGCATGGACTTTGCCCGCCGCATCAAAGAATTGGGCTACAAGGTCTCCATCAACCCAATCAACATCATGGGCTACAGCGACAAGGACCTGCTCTGGATCTTTGAGCAGGTCAACGAAATTCATCCGTGGCAGTTCTCCATTGTGGATACATTCGGCAGCATGCGCCGCCGCGATCTGGAGCGCATCGTCAGCATGGCTGACCATAATTTAGCCCCGGACATCCGCCTGGCGCTGCACCTGCATGAGAACATGGCGCTGAGCTTCTGCCTGGCGCAGGAATTTCTCGACAAGCATCTGCGCCGCGACCTGGCTGTGGACGGCAGCCTGATGGGCATGGGCCGCATCCCCGGCAACCTGCCGATTGAGCTGATCGCCGACTATATGAACGAGTACTTCGGCGGCCACTACAACATTGACGACCTCATGGATGCCATTCAGGACCACATTGCGCCCATCAAGGGCAACTGCGCGTGGGGCTACACCCCGGCGTACTTCCTGTCAGCCAGGTTCAATCTGCACCGCAACTATGCCGAGCATTACCTTGGCAAGGGCGATCTGACGAACCGCGACATCAACCATATTCTGGCGGCCATCGCGCCGAATAAAAAGACTGTGTTTGATGCTGCCTACGCCGACACGCTCTACACCGAGTACAAGAACCGCCGCATCGACGACGCAGGCGCGCTGGCCGCCCTGCAGAGGGCCTTTGCGGGCAAGACCGTGCTGGTGCTGGCCCCCGGCGGCAGCCTGGCTGCCGAGGCTGGCCGTGCCGCTGTAGCAGCCGCGCAGGCCGACGTGACAGTCTCGGCCAACTTTGTGCCGGATTTTGTGACGCCCGACTATGCGTTTTTCACGAACGCAAAACGCTTTGACATGGATGCCGCCTACCCCTACCCGCTGATCCTGACCAGCAACCTGCGCGCCGACAAGGACGCGGCGGTGGTCAACTATGACCGGCTGTCCGCCACCGACGCGCAGGGCGGCAACAGCGTGCTGATGCTGCTGCGTCTGCTGCGCCAGTGCGGCGCGGCGCGGGTGCTGCTGGCCGGTGCCGACGGCTACAGGCCGGGCACTGCCGCCTACGCGGACGAGGGCCTGCACACCCACACCGGGCGCGGTGCGGCCTACAATGCCCAGATGGCGGGGGCTATCCGCGCGGCGGGCCTGCCCGTGGAATTTATCACCCCCAGCGAGTACGAGAGGGTCTGACGATGATACGACTGCTGGTGCTGGATGTGGACGGCACGATGACCGACGGCGGCGTCTACTACGACGCCACCGGCAATGAGCTGAAGAAATTTGCCATCAAGGACGGCGCCGGGCTGGTGCTGGCGCGCACGGCGGGCATCCGCGTGATGATCTGCACCGGGCGCGAGTGCGAGGCTGTGCGCCGCCGCGCCGCAGATTTGAAAATCACCGACATCTACCAGAATGTTGGCAAAAAAGCCGCGTTCCTGCGGGATTTCATGGCTGAAAACGGCTACGCGCGGGACGATGTCGCCTACTGCGGCGACGACCTGAACGATCTGGCGGCTATGGCGCTGTGCGGCTTTGTGGCCTGCCCGGCGGATGCCGCGCCGGAGGTGCGGGCGCGTGCCGACTATATCTGCCCCCAGCGCGGCGGCGAGGGTGCCGTCCGCGGAGCTGTGGAGAAGATCCTGCGCGGGGACGGACGCTGGAACGACGCTGTGAAAAAGGCGTTTCAGGTGGAATTGTAACGCTAAACTTGCGGGCGGCTGTAGGGGTCGATGCTTGCATCGACCCGCGGGCGGATGCGAGCATCCGCCTCTACGGCCTAACGGAAGGAGATTTCATGAAAAACAAAAAACATACCCCCCTGCTGGCGGCACTGGCAACGCTTGTCGTGCTGCTGGCGGGCGTGGTGCTGATCTGGCTGGCGAAGGTCCGGCCCGATGTGGGCAAGGGCCGCAGTGAGATCGTCACCGACTTCCTGCGGGCCGAGCTTTTGCAGGACGGCCAGACCGCAACGCAGGTCTTTACCTACGACAAGGATATTTTGACGATAGGTCTTGAATTTTACCTGCCGGGTGACCAGCCCTGCGGTGCGCTGGACGTTGTGCTCTACGACGCCGACACCGGCGAGGAGCTGTCCCGCTCCGTCGGCACGATGGACTACATCGTGCCCGACCAGTACACGACCCTGGGGATGGACCCCGCCGTGACCGGGCAGGAGGGCCGCCGCTACAAGCTGGCTGTCACGCCGCACTACGCGACGGACGCGATTTTGGCCATCGGCCACAGCGACGGTGTCGCGCTCTGGAAGGAGCAGATGGCCGTGGATGACCGTGTGATCGACGGCACGATGGCGATGCAGATCACCTACCAGCGCATCGGCGGCTACCTGACGCGGTTCTTCCTGCTTGTGGGCGGGCTGGCCGCCGTGCTGGCCGCGCTGGCCGTGTGGGCGGTGCTTAGCAAAAAACTGGCACTGCACCGTCTTGTTTTTGTGCTGGTGCTCGGCTTTGGACTGCTGTACAGCTTTGTGCTGCCGCCTTATGCTGCGCCCGACGAGAAATACCACATCAACCAGAGCTTTACGCTGGCCTGCCGCTGGGCCAACGACCTGTCCCACGACGAGTGGCGGATGGGTAAGGTGCCCACGACGACGAGCTTCCGCCGCGTCGGTGACGAGGACGCCGACCTGCAAAACGAGAACACGACGGTCTTTACGTGGGAGGCGTTCACCTCCCAGCTGTTCACCACCACAGACCAGCCCTTTGACAGCCATCAGGAATATAATGAATTGCAGACCGACCAGAACCCGCTTCTGTACGTCGTCAGTGCGGCGGCAGTATTTCTGGCCTATGTGCTGCATTTTGGCTTTGCGCCCGCGCTGTTTTTGGGGCGGCTTGCAAATCTGCTGCTCTTTGCGGCGCTGGCGGCGCTGGCGGTCAAGACCGCGCCGTTCGGCAAGCGGGTCTTTACCGTGGCCGCGCTGCTGCCTATGACGCTGCACCTGGCGGCCAGCTTCAGCCGGGACGCGCCGCTGCTGGGGCTGTGCTTTGTGTTCACGGCGCTGCTGATGGACGCGGCGTTCGGCCCGAATCAGAAAAAGGCGCTCTCCCCCGCCCGGCTGACGGCGCTGCTGTTCTGCGGCGTGCTGCTGGCCCCGGGCAAGCTCGTCTATCTGCCGCTGGCGGCACTGCTGCTGCTGCTGGTGCCCGCCGCGCGGCTGGGGCACCACGCCAGGGCGAAGAAGTGCGCCTATCTGGCCGCCTGTCTGGCGCTGGCGCTGCTGCTGAATACGGGCCTTCTGACCGATACGCTGCGCAGTGGGCAGACCGCAGTGCAGACCACGGCGGCGGAGGACGCAGACCGCACGGTCAAGAGCCGCCCCGCAGAGCCGGACGAAGCCTACGAGGCCGAGATCTGCGGCGAGAGTACGCTGGAAAACTACGTCAAGCGGCTGTATTATTACGTGGACGACAACCGCAGCCCCGCGGCCCGCGAGGTCGCATTCTGGGTGCAGGCCATGCAGGAGGGCGACGTCAGCCCGGCAGTGCTGGGGCAGAGTTTCCTCTTTTCGCCCGACAGGGCCAACAGCTACACCGACGGCCAGGCATTTTACACGATGGCCTCCTATGCGCTGCTGGGCACCGATGTGACCGACGGCAACGCGGACGCCTACCTGCCCTATTTTGCCGAGGGCGGCGCGGTGCAGGCCTACAAGCAGCTGTTCAACCTGACCAGCTGTGTCGAGAGCTTCGCCGCGCTGGGTGTGGACGTCGGCACGATGGATGACCGCATCCCGCTGGACCGCACGGTGCTGGCGCAGGAGGTCGAGGCCGCCCGCGCGACCCGCAGCACCCAGAGCACGGCGGACGAGGCCGACAAAGCCACCTACACGCCGGGCTACATCCTGCGCCATCCCGTGGACACGGTGCTGCTGTTTGTACGCAGCGCCGTGGAAAACGGCGACCATTACATCCGCACGCTTGTGGGCGGCAGCCTGAGCTACTACACCGTTGATCTGGCCTGGGGCTGGGTCGCGGTGCTGTACCTGCTGCTGGCCTACGCGGCGCTGCCCGTGCAGGGCGCGGTGATGAAGCCCGCCGGTAAGGCGCGCGGCTGGTGCTGCGCGGCGGCGGCGCTCTGCTGCCTGCTGGCCGTGGCCGGCTGCCTTTTGTGGACACCCACCCATTACGACACGCTGTACGGCCTGCAGGGGCGGTACTTCCTGCCCGTGCTGCCGCTGCTTCTGCTGACCTGCCTGCCCCGCCGTCTGGCCGCCGTGCCTGACGAGGACACCGCCCAGACCCGCCTTGTGGCCGCGCTTGCATTGGTACAGGCGGGGATGGTCGTGAATATTATGCTGGCGATTATTGCAAGATAAAAATAAGATAATAGATACTAAAAAAGGAGTGCGCAAGGCGCACGATTTGAAATTTTGCGGGGCGCGTCAGCGAGCCGCATCCACCATATTTTTTATCCTTTATCGCGTATCTTTTCGCTAAAAAAGGCTGTACTATGGTTATCTGTTTCTTCTCAACGCAATACCTCCCCACCCCCGGCGGGGTCGAGCGGTATACCTGGAATCTGGGGCGGCGGTGTGTGGCGGCAGGGCATCGCGCCCTTGTCGTCACGGCGTCGCTGCCGGGCCTGCCCGCGCGGGAGCGTGATGCCGACGGCATCGAAATCTACCGTCTGCCGTCCTGGCCTGTCATGGGCGGGCGGTTCCCCGTGTTAAAGCCTTTTGCCGATGCAGACGACCTCTGGGCACAGGGCATTGACTTTGCGGTCATCCAGACCCGGATGTACACGCAAAGCGTCTGGGCCGCACGGCAGTGTAAGCGGCGCGGCATCCCGGCGCTGGTCATCGACCACTCCACCGGCTATATGCTGCACGGCGGGCTGGCCGGGGCGCTGGGCAAGGCGTATGAGCACGCGGCCTGCGGCAGCATCCGCCGCTGCGGGTTCCCGTTCTACGGTGTCTCCGGGGATGTCTGCCGCTGGCTGGAAACGTTCGGCATCCAGGCGGCGGGCCGACTGCCCAACGCCGTTGACCCTGCCGAGCTGGAACGGCTGGCCCACGCGGACAACGCGGTTGACTGGCGCAGGAGGCTGAACGTGCCCGAGGACGGCAGGCTCGTCGCCTTTGTCGGGCGGCTCATCCCGGAGAAGGGCGCGCTGCGGCTGGCTCAGGCCGTGCAGGGCATTCCGGGCTGTACGCTGGCCGTGGCGGGCACCGGCCCCGAGGAGGCCGCTCTGGCAGCGCTGGGCGGCGGTATCCATGCGCTGGGGGCACTGCCGCATGAGCAGATCGTCCAGCTGCTGACACAGGCGGACGCCTACTGTCTGCCCACCGAGTACGCCGAGGGCTTCCCCACGACGCTGCTCGAGGCGGCGGCCTGCCGCTGCCCCATCGTGACGACCCGCACGGCGGGCACCGACGAGCTGCTGCCCGGGGACGACTACGCGGTGTTTTTGGCAAACGCCGCGCCCGAGACCATCCGCGCAGGGCTGGAAACGCTGCTGGCGGACCCCGCTGCGGCCCGCACCCGCGCCGAATACACCCGCCAAAACCTTTGCAGCCACTTTACATGGCAGGCTGTCTTTGCTACAATGATGGAAGCCGTAACGTCTGCCAAAAGGAGCTAAGATGTCAAAATTACTCATCGTCATCCCCGCGCACAACGAGGAAGCCAACATCGTGCAGGTCGTCGAGGAGCTGACCCGCAGTTATCCACAGTATGATTACGTGGTCGTCAACGACGGCAGCCGCGACAAAACCGCGGCGCTTTGCCGTGCCCACGGTTATCGGCTCATTGACCTGCCGGTCAACCTGGGGCTGGCGGGCGCGTTCCAGACCGGGCTGCGCTTTGCCGCGGAGAACGGCTACGACTGCGCCATGCAGATGGACGCCGACGGTCAGCACAAGCCGGAGTATATCGCCCCGATGCTGGCCGCGCTGGAGGAGGGCAACGACATTGTCATCGGCAGCCGCTTCCTGACCGTGAAGAAGCCCAAGACGCTGCGGATGCTGGGCAGCTACATCATCAGCTGGTCCATCCGCCTGACGACGGGCCGCGCCATCTGCGACCCGACCAGCGGCATGCGGATGTTCAACCGCGCCATGGTCGAGGAGTTTGCCCAGAACCTGAACTACGGCCCCGAGCCCGACACGATCAGCTATCTGATCAAAAACGGCGCGACGGTCAAGGAGGTGCAGGTCGAAATGGGCGAACGTCTGGCGGGCCAGAGCTACCTGACCTTCTGGCGCAGCGTGCAGTATATGGTCAAAATGTCCATCTCGATTCTGTTGATCCAGTGGTTCCGCAAGCGCGACACCGAGACGCCCTACCCCGAAAGGAGCCTGTGAAATGTTCGATCAAACGCTGATTCGTGTCTGCCTGATCCTGGGCAGCTTCATCACGGCGGGGTACATCCTGCGGCGCGTGCGGCACGCAAAGGTCCAGATCGAGGATACGATCTTCTGGCTGATGTTCAGTGCGGCGCTGCTGATCCTGGCCATCTTCCCCGGCATCGCCTATTGGGCCGCAAACCTGCTGGGCTTCATGAGCCCCATCAACTTTGTCTATGTTGTCATCATCTTTTTGCTGCTGGCCAAGCAGTTCTTTATGTCCATCAAATTGAGCCAGCTCGACAGCAAGGTCCGTATCCTGACCGAGCAGGTCGCCCTGAACGAGGAAAAGGCGGAGCGGGATAAGCTGGACCTGTGAAAAAGGCTTCCCCCTTGGGGGAAGCTGTCAGCGGCCCCGACCGCTGACTGATGAGGGGCGAGTGCGCCATGGCAGGCTGCTCATGGGCAATTGCGGCAAGGCTCCCCCTCATCCGGCCCTATGGGCCGCCTTTTTTCCCCCTTGGGGGAAGGCTTTGGGGGTGCGCAAAATTAAAATTTGTATTCCCTCCAAAACTATGCTATAATAAAGTATTGACTAAAGAGAAAGAAGGTTTCAGATATGGCTTATACCCCGAAACTGACCTATAAGGGCCGCCCGCTGGTGCGCTGCGGCAACGATATTTATTACGGCTCGATGAAGGACCCGTTCGTTGTCTACCTGCAGGTGCTGTCGACCAAGAAGGAAAACGGCGTCGACGTGGCCGACAAGGTCCACATCGTGCTGCTTTCCACCGACGAGAGCAAGCCCCTGCCAGAGCGCATTGCCCGCCAGGCCAACAAAGTCGGCCTGTACAACGCGCTGTCCTTCGGCGACATCATGCTGCAGGGCGCGCTGCGGAAGAAGTAAGCGTCTCCCCTGCCCCGCACAAAACACAAAGCCCCGCAGCCAAACGGCTGCGGGGCTTTTGCACTTGATGTCAAAACGGGGCGGGCGGATGACGGGCATCCGCCCCTACAGAACGGAGATTTACTGCTTAGTGGTCCTGCTTGTCGGTCTCCTCGGCAGAGTCGTCCTCAGTGCCTTCAAGCTCGATGTCGAAGGTCGCGCCGCAGTGCGGGCAGACCAGATCGCCCTCGGGGTCCATCAGGGTCTCCTCGTCCAGCGTGGAGATCTGGCCGCAGTTCGGGCAGGTCACCTCATACATGGTGCTGTCGTCCTCGGCGTCCTCCTCGTCATCCTCGTCCTCATCGGCGTAGATGTCGCTGACGACGTCGTCCAGATCCTGGTCGAGGGTCTCCAGCTCGTCGTACACCTGATCCAGGGCGTTGTCGTGCTCGGTGACCTGGGCGGCCATCTCCTCCAGCAGGTCCATCATGGCGGCAATGACCTTGCCGTTCTTGGAGTCTGCGTCAAAATCCATACCGGTCATCAGGCCGCGGATGTAGGCGGCCTTTGCATTCAGATCCATAGCCATAGTCAAAATCCTCCCTAATGTTAAAAAATGCCGGGCGCGGCGGTACGGCCATGCCCGGCAAAGAAAACCTAATCAGTTCACGCGCTCCATATACTCGCCGGTGCGGGTATCGATGCGGATCTTGTCGCCCTCGTTGATGAACAGGGGAACGCGGATCTCGGCACCGGTCTCAACGGTGGCGGGCTTCAGGGTGTTGGTGGCGGTGTTGCCCTTGACACCCGGCTCGGTAGCGGTGACCTCCAGCTCAACGAAGTTGGGGATCTCAACGCTGAAAACCTTGCCCTTGTAGCTCAGCAGCTTGCAGGTGTCGTTCTCCTTGCAGAACTTGAAGTTATCGGGCACGTCAGCCGCGCCGACAGGAATGTCGTCGTAGGTCTCAACATCCATGAAGTGGTACAGATCGCCATCCTCGTAGGAGTAGGTGACCTCACGGCGCTCGATGAAAGCCTGCGGGAACTTGGCGGTCGGGTTGTAGCTGGTCTCAACAACAGAGCCGGTGATGACGTTCTTGGTCTTGGTACGGACGAAGGCAGCGCCCTTGCCCGGCTTGACGTGCTGGAACTCAACGACCTGAAGGACCTGGCCGTCCTGCTCGAAGGTGACACCGTTACGGAATTCGCCTGCAGAAATCATATAGAAATTCCTCCATAAATAAATTATACATACCTGTTTATATTTTACAGGATGAAAAGCAATTTTGCAAGTCCTGTTCGGACTTTTTTGCGGGAAAATTGATATTTTTTGTCCAATTTACAGCGCTGCGTACCCCTGAGCCAGCGCGGCAGCGTCCTCGGCTTGGGTTCCGGCGGATTCACAGATGATCGTCGGGGCCAAATGACGCTCCTTGAGCAGCGCCAGCAGCGGTGCGTGGGGCGGGCCGAACGCTGTATCCGCAAAGGTCAGATGGCACTTCTCGCCGCCCTTGGTGTAGGCGATGCGGGAAAAATGCGCGTGGAAATGCACGGCGCGGTCATCCCCCAGCCGCGCGGCCAGCGTGTCCAGCAGGGCGGCGTAGTCCGCGGCGGCGGTGGCGTCGGCAAACTGCACGCCGCAGCTGCGGGCGTACAGGTGCCCGAAGTCGATGCAGGGCGTAATGCGCGGGTCGACCTCGCATAGAGCCAGCACCTCGTCCAGCGTGCCGAGCTGGTTGACCTTGCCCATCGTCTCGGGGCAGAGGATGCAGTCCTCAAACCCGGCCTCGTCGCAGGCTTTGACAGCGCGGGCCATCGTATCCAGCGCTTTTTCCAGCGCCTCCTCCCGGCTCTGCTTGCCGCAGGAGCCGGAATGGAAGATGACGCGCCGCCCGCCCAGCGCCTTGACGAGGGCGCAGCTTTGCAGCAGGTAGTCGATGCTGTGCAGCCGCTTGTCCTCCTCGAGGCTCGACATACTGATGTAGTACGGCGCGTGGACGGACAGGGCAATGTCCCGCTCGGCACAGGCGGCACCGAGCGCAGCGGCCTTGTCGTGGGCCAGCCGCACGCCGCGCCCGCACTGGTACTCAAATGCCGTCAGGCCAAAGCCCGCCGTGTAGGCGGCGATGGCGGCGGGGTCAAACTTTTTGACTGTGTAGCTGTCGGCCAGACCGGCTGTGCCGAAGCGCGGGGTATCATTCATACAGCTTGCCGCCCTTCTGATAGTATTTGTCGATCCAGTACGGCTCAAACTTGCGCTTTAACAGCACAAATTTGTTCTTGTCGTGGTTCGTGCGGGGCATCAGGTAGAGGCACGGGCAGCCGTACAGCCCGGCGGCCATCCGGTCCGCAAAGATCTGGTCGCCGACCATGGCCATTTCGCTCTTTTTGCAGCCCAGGCGGCGGCGCGCCACCCGCAGGCCGATGGTGAACGGCTTGCAGGCCAGCGGCACCCAGTCCAGCCCGATGCGCTCGGCAAAGGGGCGCACGCGCTTGGCCGTATTGTTGGACACGATGGTCAGGCGTATGCCGGCTGCGCGCATCTCGTCCAGCCACGCCTGCACGGTGTGTTCCAGCACCTGACTGTTGTCAGCGGTCAGGGTGTTATCCACGTCGAGCACGAGGGCTTTGATGCCGTGTGCCGCGAGAAAATCCGGGTGGATGCACTCGATGGTTTTGAAGATGTATTCAGGGGTTAGAATCATGGTGGTGACCTTTATAAGGGTAATGAGTGGTTACGGCAGCGGCCAGCGGCGGCATGAGGGCATGCCGCCCTACGATGCACAATTCCGCAGGACGTAGGGCGGGGTGCCCTCACCCCGCCGCACCGACGCCTGCACGTAAAATAAAAGTGCAGGCCCGCGCGTAACGCGAACCTGCACAGTCGTTCGTTGTAAGATACCTTACTTAAACTTGCGCTTGCGGGCAGCCTCGGACTTCTTCTTGCGCTTAACGGAAGGCTTCTCATAAGCCTCGCGCTTGCGGACCTCAGCTAACACGCCGCTGCGAGCAGTGCTGCGCTTAAAACGGCGCAGAGCGCTCTCGAGGGACTCGCCCTCTTTGACACGGATCTCCGACATCTTCTTCCCTCCCTTGACCTGAGACAGGAGTTTGCCGGTCAAATACTATTAACCAGTAAAAAAGATTATACTATATTGACCCCCTGTCTGTCAACAACAATTTTCGCTAAAATGAAAATTTTTATATTGTTCATATTTAGGACCCTTTACCCCAGCACCGTGTGCCACACCCACAGTGCACCGTAGATTACGGGCTGATGCAGCATGTAGACCAGCAGCGTATTGCGCCCGATGGCACACAGAGGACGCAGCGCAGCGGGCGGCTCTCCCCTTTTGGGCTTCCAGAGCCCGGCCAGAAACACCCCCCACCAGAACAAAAACACCCACGGCACTACGGGAAAATAATCCGCCGACGTGAACCTTGTCAGGTCGGGCTGGCCCAGCCAGAACCAGTTCGTCTTGTACAGCCCCGCAGGCACCGCGCAGAGCCGCCAATCCTCAAAGCCGAGATACCCTTCGGGCAGCTGGTTCGTCAGCGCAAACAGCGCCGCAGACGCCACCAGGCCCGCGCCTGCGGGCAGGCGCTGCAAAAGCGGATAGACCAGGCAGGTCAGCAGCACGGCGGCAGCGTTCAGGTGCAGAACGCCGAACCAGATCGCCTCCGACGGCATGAACACCGCGGTCACAAACGTCAGCACAGCCGCGCAGCCCGCCACGATCAGCCCGTTCTTTGCGGGCCGCTTTGCCAGCGGGAAGCTGAACCCCGACAGCAGAATAAAGCTCCAACAAATATATTGCTGCCACACATGGCAGCCGGGGGCCCAGATGTTGTACCAGCTGCTTTCGTGGCCGAACACATACACCCAGTCGTACATGGCGTGGTAGGCCAGCATGTTCAGCAGCGCCAGCCCGCGCAGGGCGTCGGGCAGCCACATACGGCTGGTTTTGGTGCGCAGTACGGGCATTTTACCGCCTCTTTCCCAAAGATTTACTGTAACACTATTCTAGCACACCCGCGCGCGGCTTGCAATCGCGCGGGTTTTGCGGTACAATAAATCAGATAAGGGAGTGTGAAGGTATGAAGGACATCCGCCTTGTGGCGTTGGACCTCGACGGGACAGTTTTCAACGATAAAAAAGAGATCACCCCGCGCACGCTGGCGGCTATCCGCGCAGCCTGTGCACGCGGCGTGGCGGTGCTGCCCGCCACCGGGCGTACAGCCAGCGGCATCCCCGCGGCGTTCACGTCCATCCCCGGCGTGCGGTACGCGCTGACCTCCAACGGAGCCAGCGTCGTTGACCTGACAACGGGCGAGCAGTTGGTGAACCAGCCGTTCGGGACCGAGCAGGCATTGAAAATTTACGATCTTCTTGAGCAGGGCGGCGGCATGATGAGCATTTTCATCGGCGGCAAAAGCTACACGACCCGCGCAAACGCCGAGAATCACATGGACGTGGTGCCCGAAAACCTGAAAAGCTACTTCCGCACGACTCGCATTGAGGTAGACGACATGCACGCGACGCTGCGCACCCACGCGCACGAGATCGAAAAGTACAGCATGATCTACCACGACGAGGCCGAGCGCGACGCCGCCTGGCGTGCCATCGAGGCCGCCTGCCCCGGCGTGGAGTTGACGTCCAGCCTGCCCCGCAACATGGAGGTCAACGCCCCCGGCGTGACGAAGGGCAGCGGTCTGCTGGCGCTGGCGGCACACCTGGGCCTGACCCGCGCGCAGACGATGGCCGTGGGCGACTCCGGCAATGACCGCGCGATGATCGAAGCGGCGGGTCTGGGGGTGGCCATGGGCAACGCCACCGACGACATCAGGAAAATTGCCGATGCCACGACGGATGACAACAATCATGACGGTGTGGCAGCAGCTATAGAAAAATACGTATTGTAAAATTACAATGAAATATACGAGAGGTAAATTTATGAAAAATGTTCTGGTTGGTCAGTCGGGCGGCCCGACTGCCGTCATCAACTCCAGTCTGGCGGGCGTCTATGAGACCGCCAAGGCTTGCGGCGCACCCCATGTCTACGGGATGCAGTACGGCATCGAGGGCGTGCTTGAGGGCAAGCTCATCGATCTGGACACCGTGCTGGGCGACAAAATGGACATTGAGCTGCTCAAGCGCACGCCGTCCAGCTTTCTGGGCAGCTGCCGCCACAAGCTGCCCGACCCCACCGTTGACGAGAAGCCGTTTGTGCAGCTGTTTGAGCTGTTCCGGCAGAACGACATCGGCGCGGTGTTTTACATCGGCGGCAACGACTCGATGGACACGATCTCCAAGCTGAGCGCCTACGGCAAGACCGTCAACAGCGAGATCCGCTTTATCGGCGTGCCCAAGACCATTGACAATGACCTGATGCTGACCGACCACACCCCCGGCTACGGCAGCGCGGCGAAGTACATCGCCACGATCCTGAAGGAGGTCATCTGCGATTCCAGCGTCTACGACCTGCGCAGCGTGACGGTGGCAGAGATCATGGGCCGCCACACCGGCTGGCTGGCTGCTGCCGCCAGTCTGGCTGCCGGTCCGGACTGCAACGGCCCAGACCTGATCCTGCTGCCCGAGTGCCCCTTTGACGAGGAGGCGTTCCTCAAGCGCGTGGCCGAGCTGGAAAAAGAGCGCCACAATGTTATTATCGCGGTCAGCGAGGGCGTCAAGAACAAGGACGGCGTTTTCCTGTGCGACCTGGTCTCCACGGCAGGTCAGCTGGATGCCTTCGGCCACAAGGCCATCCTGAGCGGCACGAGCCGCTATCTGGCGGACCTGATCCGCGTCCGCCTGGGCTGCAAGACCCGCGCTATCGAGTTTTCTACGCTGCAGCGCTGTGCCAGCCATCTGGCCAGCCGCACCGATGTGACCGAGGCCTATCAGGTCGGCGGCGCGGCGGTGGAGGCCGCCATGCGCGGCGAGACCGCCAAGATGGCCGCCATCAAGCGCCTGAGCGACCAGCCCTACCGCGTAGAGACCGAGATGGTCGATGTGACGAAGGTCGCGAACTTTGAGAAGAAGGTCCCCGCCGACTGGATCACCGAGGACGGGATGCACGTCAACGAGAAGTTCGAGCGCTACGCCCGCCCGCTCATCCAGGCCGAGCTGTCGCCGATCTACATCAACGGCGTGCCGCGGCATATTCATCTGTAATTTTGTAAAAATAAAAACGGAGCACCGTATGAAAATGCGGCGCTCCGTTTTTTGCTGCTGTAGGGGTCGGCGTCCTCGACGACCCGGGAGGCTTGCGGTGGCCGCACACGACCCGGTGGGGTGAGGGCACCCCGCCCTACGTATACTCCGCAGACAGACGTAGGGCGGCATGCCCTCATGCCGCCGCGGAGGTGTTGAGGTTACCCGGAAAGCCCGTCGGAAGCCCTCCGGCCCTGCGGGCCACCTCCCTTTGACAAGGGAGGCTTAGACGCAAAAAGGACCCGCATTTCCGCGGGTCCTTCCAAATCATATCAATACAGACGAAATCAGCCGGAGACCTTTTCCTTCAGGCGGCCGCTGGCCTTGAAGCCGGGGATGGCCGTCGGCTCCAGCTTGCTGGTGACCTTGGTCTTGGGGTTGGTGAAGTTCTTGGTCTGGCGCTCACGCATCTCGAAGCGGCCAAAGCCTGCGATGGTGACCTTGTCGCCGCTCTTGAGGACATCGCCGATGGTGCCGAAGATGCCGTCCATAACCTTCTCAACTTCAGCAGCGGTCATGTTGGTGTCGTTGGCAACCTTGGTAATCAACTGAGATCTCGTCATGATATTTTTAACTCCTATCCTTATAGGCACACAATTGCCCGGTATTATTACGCTATTATTATAGAGAAAATTATGCGCAGAATCAAGAGTTTTTTCTGAAATCAAACGTTTTTCGGCAAAAACTATAAAATTTTCGCGATCATCTCGTCAAAAAGTGACATTTGGCAAAAAATGCACGTTCCATGCAAAAATATTCTTGACGGGCAAAGTCTTACAGCCCCATGCGGGGCGCAAAGGTGAGCACATCGGCAAAGGCACAGCCGCTCCCGGAGGGGATCATATCGATCAGCGCTTCGCCAATCGCGTACAGGGTGTCACGAGCCATAACGGAGCCATAACGGGGCTCCTTATAGATTCAGCGGGTAGACGACGGCGTCAAGGTTTGCGGTGCGCAGCGTGGGCACGTCCGCCGGGGAATAGCGGGTGGACAGCACCGCGGCGCCGTCGTTGAGCCAGCCGACCATCGGCTGAATGTGGAAGCGCTGACGGTGCGGGTCGGCGGCAGCCTTCTCTGCGCCGAGAGACTCCACCAGGGGGACGAGCTTTTTTAAGTCGCGCTGCAGGGCGTTCATAAATCGTTACCTCGCTATCATACTTGGCTCCCTCTGTGAGGAAGCTGTCCGCGGAGCGGACTGAGGGAGAGAACCTTGCCATTGCCCGAAATCTTGCGGGTGGTGGCAAGGTTCTCTCCCCCACCGCCTGCGGGCGGAGCCCCCTCGCAGAAGGGGCCAAGAAAAAACAAAAACCGCATCCTTGCGGACGCGGTTTGTTTGCTGCTTACTTATTCCCCTTTCGCCGCTTCGCGGTGCAGGTTCGCAATGTCCACCAGCTCCATCTGGCTGATGTCATGGTCACCGCGCAGGGCGTCGACGAGGACGCGGGCAGTGTCCATGGCCGTGATGGTCGGAATGGACAGCTCCGTTGCCTTGCGGCGGAACTTGACGGAGTCACGGTGCGGGTCGCGGCCATGCGGACTCGTCGAGATGATGTAATCCACCAGACCGCTCTCCAGCAGGTCGATGACGTTGGGGCGCGCGCCGCTCATCTGGCGCACAACGCTGCAGGGCACCATCTCGCTGTTCAGGAACTTGGCGGTGCCGGGCGTGCCGTAGATCTTGTAGCCGTAGTCGTGCAGCTTCCAGGCAAGCTCGGCGGCCTCGGCCTTGTCGCTGTCCTTGACCGAGATGATGACGCAGGAGCCGGGGCCGGGTGTCTTGAACTGGTAGCCAGCCGCGACCAGGCCCTTCATCATCGCCTCGTGGAAGGAGGGCGCAATGCCCAGGACCTCACCGGTGGACTTCATCTCGGGGCCGAGCATCGTGTCAACGCCGTGCAGCTTTAAGAAGCTGTAGACGGGCACCTTGACGGCGTAGTACGGGCTCTTGCCGTTGCGCCACAGGCCGGTGCCGTAGCCCATGTCCTTAAGCTTCTCGCCCAGCGTGCAGCGCACGGCCAGGTCGACCATCGGCACACCGGTGACCTTGGAGATGTACGGCACGGTACGGGACGAGCGGGGGTTGACCTCGATGACGTAGACACGATCATTCTGGACGGCATACTGCACGTTGACCAGGCCCACGACCTTCAGCTCGCGGGCAAAGCGGCCCGTGTAATCGACCAGCGTGTCAATGACCTTCTGGCTGAAGGTGTACGGCGGGTAGACGCAGATGGAGTCGCCGGAGTGCACGCCCGTGCGCTCGACCTGCTGCATGATGCCGGGCACCAGATAATCGGTGCCGTCGCAGATGGCGTCGACCTCGCACTCGGTACCCAGAATATACTTGTCCATCAGCACGGGATGGCTCATATCAACGTGCTTCGTGATAACGCCCATGTACTCGATGACATCGGCGGAGTTGTAGGCGACGATCATGTTCTGGCCGCCCAGAACGTAGGACGGGCGCATCAGGACGGGATAGCCGACCTCCTGCGCGGCCTGCAGGGCCTCGTCCAGCGTAAAGACGGTGCGGCCCTCCGGGCGGGGGATGCCGCAGCGCTCCAGCAGCTCGTCAAAGCGCTCGCGGTCCTCGGCCTCGTCGATGGCGTCGGCGGGCGTGCCCAAAATCGGCAGGCCGATGTCGTCCATGTGCTTGGCCAGCTTGATGGCGGTCTGGCCGCCGAACTGCACAAGGCAGCCGTCTGGTTTTTCGGTCTCGATGATGTGGTCGACGCTCTCGGGGTTCAGCGGGTCAAAGTACAGGCGGTCACCGGTGTCAAAGTCGGTGGAGACCGTCTCGGGGTTGTTGTTGACAAGGATGGCCTCGCAGCCGTGCTGCTTCAGCGTCCAGACCGCGTGGACCGAGCAATAGTCAAACTCAATGCCCTGACCGATGCGGATGGGGCCGGAGCCGAAAACAAGGACCTTCTTCTTGTCGGGGTCGCTGCGCTCGGCAATGAACGGCTTCGCTTCGTTGTCCTCGTCGTAGGTGGAGTAGAAATACGGCGTCTTGGCGGCAAATTCTGCGGCGCAGGTATCGACCATCTTGAACGCGGCCTTCGGGGCCTCGGGCAGGGTGTCCACGCCCGCCAGACGCTTGATCGTTTTGTCGAGGAAACCGAACCTCTTGGCATTCAGGTACTTTTCCGTCGTCAGCTCGCCGTTTTTCAGGCCCATCTCAATGTCGGCCAGATGCTGCAGCTTGTCGAGGAACCACCAGTCGATCTTGGTGATGTCGTAAATGACGTCGTGCGCCACGCCGCGCTTGAGGGCCTCGTAGACGCAGAACGCGCGCTCGGAGTCCTGCACATGCAAGTGCTCGATGACTTCTTCCGTCGTCAGCTTCTCGAAATCGGGCAGCGTCATCGTGTCCAGGCCGAGCTCGGTGGAGGAAACGGCCTTCATCATGGCGTGCTCAAAGTTGTTGCCGATGGCCATGACCTCGCCGGTGGCCATCATCTGGGTGCCCAGAGACTTGTCGGCGTAGACGAACTTATCGAACGGCCACTTCGGGTATTTGACGACGACATAGTCGAGGGCCGGCTCAAAGCAGGCGCAGGTCTCGCCCGTGACATCGTTCGTGATCTCGTCCAGCGTGTAGCCGAGCGCGATCTTGGTCGCGACCTTGGCAATCGGGTAGCCCGTCGCCTTGGAGGCCAGCGCGGAGGAACGGGACACACGGGGGTTGACCTCAATGACCGCGTACTCAAAGCTGTCGGGCTTCAGGGCAAACTGGCAGTTGCAGCCGCCCTCGATGCCCAGCTCGGTGATGATGTCCAGCGCGGCGGTGCGGAGCATCTGGTACTCTTTATCAGACAGGGTCTGGCTGGGTGCCACGACGATGGAGTCGCCGGTGTGGATGCCGACGGGGTCAAGGTTCTCCATGTTGCAGACCGTGATGACGTTGCCCTTGGAGTCACGCATGACCTCGTACTCGATTTCCTTCCAGCCGGAAATGCACTTTTCTACGAGGATCTGATGGATCGGGGACAGGCGCAGACCGTTCGTGGCAATTTCGTGCAGCTTCTCGCGGTCCTCGCAGATGCCGCCGCCGGTGCCGCCCATCGTGAAGGCGGGGCGGACGATGACAGGGTAGCCGATGACCTCGGCAAAGTCCAGCGCGTCGTCCAGATCCTCAACGACCTTCGAGGGGATGATGGGCTGGTGCAGCTTCTCCATCGTGTCCTTGAACAGCTGGCGGTCCTCGGCACGGTCAATCGTGTCGGGCTTGCAGGCCAGCAGGCGGACGCCGCTGCGGTCCAAAAATCCGCTGCGGGCCAGCTCCATCGACAGGTTCAGGCCCATCTGGCCGCCCAGGTTCGGCAGGATGGCGTCGGGCTTCTCCTTCTCGATGATGCGCTCGATTACCTCGGCGGTCAACGGCTCAATGTAAACATGATCGGCAATGTCGGGGTCGGTCATGATGGTGGCGGGGTTGGAGTTGACGAGGACGGTCTCGACGCCCTCGGATTTCAGCGCACGACAGGCCTGCGTGCCGGAGTAGTCAAACTCTGCCGCCTGACCGATGATGATGGGGCCGGAGCCGATGACCAGTACCTTTTTGATACGCGGGTCTTTAGGCATTGTTGATTACTCCTTTCGCGGCCAGCATACGGCTGACGAACTGGTCAAACAGAAATTCGGTGTCCTTGGGGCCGCCGTTGGCCTCGGGGTGGAACTGCACGGTGAAGCAGTTCCATTTCAAGTAGTCGACGCCCTCACAGGTGCCGTCGTTGGCGTTGAAGTAGCTCATCTGGCCGACGGATTCGGGCAGGGTGTCCGCCATAACGGCGTAGCCGTGGTTCTGGCTGGTGATAAAAGTACGCTGCTTGGCCGGGCTGGTGACGGGCTGGTTGGCGCCGCGGTGGCCGTATTTCAGCTTGCAGGTCTTGGCGCCGGCGGCCAGGGCGGTCAGCTGGTGGCCCAGGCAGATGCCGAAGGTCGGGATGCCGGTGCTCAGCATTTCACGGATGTTCGCGATGATTTCCACGTTCTCTGCCGGGTCGCCGGGGCCGTTGGAGAGCATGAGGCCGTCGGGGTTGAAGGCGGCCAGCTCGGCGGCGGTGGTCGTGCCGGGCAGCACGGTCACGCGGCAGCCGCGCTTCTGCAGGCAGCGCACAATGTTGTTCTTGCAGCCCAGGTCGAGCAGCGCCACGTGCAGCGGCGTGTCACCCCATGCACCGGCAGCCGTCGGCTCATAGGTCACGGCCTCGCGGCAGGTGACGGCCTTGACGGCGTCGACAACGGCGTAGGCGGCGATCTCGGGCAGCAGCGCGGCCTTCTTCTCGGGTTCGGCGTCGGGGTCGAACTCGGTGGTGATCGCGCCGTTCATAACGCCGCTCTCCCGCAGGGTGCGGGTCAGGCTGCGGGTGTCGATGCCCTCAATGCCGATGATGCCGTTCTTTTTCAGGAAGGCATCCAGCGTTTCCTCACTGCGGAAGTTGGACGGGGTCTTGCACGCCTCGCGCACAATGTAGCCCCTGGCCCAAATCTTCGTGCTCTCGACATCCTCACTGTTCATGCCGTAGTTGCCGATGAGCGGATAGGTCTGGGTGATGATCTGGCCGTAGTAGCTGGGGTCGGTCAGGGTTTCCTCAAAGCCGACCATACCGGTTGCAAAGACGACCTCACCGATGGTGGTACCGGGGCAGCCTACGCTGACGCCGCGGAACACCCGGCCATTGGCCAATATCAGATATGCCTGCATAGTTGGTAGCCTCTCACTTTACATTTAAGATATGGAGTGAGGAGAGAGGAGAAAAGGTAAACTGTACCCATCTCCTATCTCCTATCTTTTACAGGGTTTGCTTCGCAGCTTCCTTCATTTTGCGGCTGCCCAGGTGCACCAGCGGGAGCTTGCCCTCCTTGCAGATGGGGCATTCCTCAGGGGCGTAGTTGGGCAGGTCGAGCTTGAGGGCGCTGGCGACGATGGGGATCGGGGACGGGGCCTCGGCGCGGGTGCGGTCCACGACGCAGGCAATGCCCACGCAGATGCCGCCGTTTTCCTCGATGACGCGCTTGGTCTCGAGGCTGGAAACACCGGTGGTGACGACGTCCTCGGCGATGATGCAGCGCTCACCCGGGTTGATCCTGAAGCGCTTGAGAGTCATGACGTTGTCGACGCGCTCGGTGAAGATGGCGCGCTTGCCCATCTGGCGGCCCAGCTCGTAGGCGTAGACGATGCCGCCCATGGCAGGGCCGACCACGACGTCAATGTTCAGCTCCTTGAGCTTCTCGGCAACCGGGGCCATGACCTCGGCGGCCTTGTCGGGGTACTGCTGCAGAAATGCCATCTGGCAGTAAGCGCCGGAGTGGCGCCCGGAGGAAAGCAGGAAGTGCCCCTCTAAAAATGCTTCACATTCCTTTAAAACTTCAAGTGCTTCGCGTGCCATAATTTGTTCCTCCTGTATGTTATTCAACTTATAGTAGCATATTTTGTATAAAAATGCAAGCAAAATGTATATGGTGGGGCAGTTTCCCCCGCGGGGGAAGCTGTCGGCGGCCCGCCCGCCGACTGATGAGGGCCGGGCTTGCCGTTATAGCCCGTGAACGGGCGGTTGCGGGGACTCTCCCCTCATCCGCCCTCGGGCGGGGCCTCGGGCACCTTCCCCCTGAGGGGAAGGCAATCGGTGATTTACCGTGCGCACCCTCTGATCTCATCCAGCGTCTTGACGCCGTGGGCGTCCATCCACTGGCCGATCTCGTTCGTGATGCGGGTGCAGGCCTTCGGGTCCAGGAAGTTCGCGGTGCCGACCTGTACCGCCGCTGCACCGGCCATGATGAACTCCAAGGCGTCCTTGCCCGTCAGAATGCCGCCCAGTCCCACGACGGGGATGCTGACGGCCCCTACGGCCTGCCAGACCATGCGCAGGGCGATGGGGCGCACCGCCGGGCCGGACAGGCCCGCAAACGTGTTGTTGAACACGGGACGACGCTTTTCCAGATCGATCGCGCACGCCTGGAAGGTGTTGCACAGGCTGATGGCGTCCGCGCCGGCAGCCTCAACGGCCTTGCACATCTCGGGGATGCTTTCGGCCTGCGGGCTCAATTTAACGATGAGCGGCACGGTGCAGACCTTGCGCACCGCGCTGACGACCTCGCCGGCGTCTGCCGCGCGGATGCCGAACGCGAGACCGCCCTGCTTGACGTTGGGGCAGCTGATGTTCAGCTCAATAAAATCCACGCCCGCGGCGCAGAGCATCTGCACGCCCTCGACGTTTTCTTCAATCGTGTGGCCGCCGAGGTTCGCCCAGACGGTGGTGCCGCACCGGCGCATGGCAGGCAGCTCGTGGTCGATAAAGTGCTGCACACCGGGGTTCTGCAGGCCGATGGAGTTCATCAGGCCCGACGGCGTCTCGTAGAGGCGCTCACCCTCGTTGCCGGGCTGGCCGTTCAGGGTCAGCCCCTTGCCGGAGATGCCGCCCAGCACGCGCAGATCCTCAATGCCCGCGTACTCGGGGCCGAAGCCGAAGGTGCCGCTGGCCGCGATGACCGGCCCGGCCAGCCGCTTGCCGAGAAAATCAACATGCAGGTCTGCCATCAGTCAAACACCTCCTGTGCGTTAAAGACCGGGCCGTCCTTGCAGACGGTGACCGGGCCGATTTTCGTATGGCAGGTGCAGCCCAGGCACGCGCCCAGACCGCAGGCCATCTTCTTTTCAAGGCTGGCCAGGCAGGGCACGCCAGCGGCGGCGCAGAGCTTAGCCACGCCGCGCATCATGACCATGGGGCCGCAGGTCAGCACAATGTCGTACTTGCTCACGTCCAGCAGGTCGGTGACCAGGCCGTGGTGTCCCTCCTTGCCAGAGTCGGTTGCGGCGTAGATGTCGCGGCACCAGGGCACAAAGCGGTCCATGCCGTAGGTCGTGTCGCGGAAGCCCACGAACAGGTCGGGTCGCACGCCCGCGCGGCAGAGCTCCTTGCAGAGCAGCAGCAGCGGCGCGGTGCCGATGCCGCCGCCGACCACGGCAATGCGCTTGTACTGCCCGGCCAGTGCGGCAGTGTCAAAGCCGTTGCCGCAGGGGCCGGTCACGGTCAGCGTGTCGTCCTTTTTCAGCGCGGCCAGCTTGTGGGTGCCCTCGCCCTTGACCTGATATAGGAAGGTCAGTGCGCCGGTCTGGTTGTCAAAGTCGTCAACGCTGATGGGGCGGGAAAGAATCGGCGTGGCGTCCGCGGCCCAGGCGCGCAGCATGTAAAATTGCCCGGCGTGGGGCTCGCGGCTGTGGTCCTGCCACTGGACCGTAAGGCGCATAATATCCTCTGCGACGGTTTCCTGGCGCAGGACCGTCAGATTACAGCTTGTTGCATTCACCCTGAATATCCTCCCGCATACGCACGCACTCGTTGTAGGCAGCCTCGTCAAAGGCAACGCCGGGCTGCTTCTTGTAGGCCAGCAGGATGCCGCGGCTGGAGTTGACAACGCCGCCGTTGCCCTTGGTCAGGTACTGCGCGATGTCCGCCGCCTTGCCGCCCTGTGCGCCGTAGCCGGGGATCAGGAAGAAGGTGTCCTTGTAGGCCGCGCGGATGGCGGTGGCCTCCTCGGTGTGGGTGCCGCCGATGACCAGGCCGATGCTGGAATAGCCGTGCTCGCCCATGTAGTCCTTGCCAAGGGCGGTCAGGCTATCGCCGACGAGGTCGTACACATGGCGGCCATCGTCGAGCTTTTTGTACTCAAAGTCCTTCGCGCCGGGGTTGGAGGTGCGGCAGAGTACGAACACGCCCTTGCCCTGCTCGGCGCAGTACGGCAGATACGGGCTGATGGAGTCAAGGCCCATGTAGGGGGCCAGCGTGATGATGTCGGCCTCGAAATCACCGGTAAAGTGCGCCTTGGCGTACATTTCGGCGGTCTTGGCAATGTCGCCGCGCTTGATGTCGGCAATGACGGGCAGGCCGGTGGCGCGGGCCAGCTTCAGCGTTTCGGCGTAGGCGCGCATGCCGTCCAGGCCCAGGGACTCATAATAGGCGATCTGCACCTTGTAGCAGCCCGCGACGCCCTTGGTGGCGTCGATCAGCGCACGGTTGAACGCGACGACGTTCTCCCCTGCCGTCTTGGCGGTGTCGGTGGTGGGCAGGTAGCTGATCTCGGTGTCCAGGCCCACGCAGACCGGGCCGTTTGCTGCGACGCTCTCGTAGAGCTTGTCCATGTTGGTAAGCATGCTGATTCCTCCGTTTGATGTATGTAAATTGCGGCTCTATTATATAATGCTGGGAATCGTAGGGGCGGATTCTATATCCGCCCGCGGGACTGTGCCAGCGGCAGCCTGCACGGGCGCATATAGAATGCGCCCCTACGGGTGTTTTGTGCGTGAAGGGGTGTTATTCTTCAATCTGGAACGTAACCTTCCCGCCTTTGATCGTGGTTACCACTTTTCCGTACAGCAGTGCGCCGTCGTAGGGGCAGTTCTTGCTCTTGCTGTGCAGCTCGTCGGCGTGGACCTCGTACATGTGGTCAAGGTCCACCAGCACGATGTCGGCGTCGTAGCCCGGTTCCAGCATGCCCTTGCGGTCGGCCAGGCCCAGCACGGCGGCGGGACCGGCGCTCATCAGGAAGCTGAGCATTTCCAGCGGCAGACGCTGCTCACGGCAGAGCTTGGTGTAGCAGACGCCGAAGGCCGTTTCCAGACCCACCATACCGGCAGCGCCCTTCTCCTTCTCCTCGGCGGTGTGGGGGGCGTGGTCGGTGCCGATGCAGGTCACGGTGCCGTCCTTGATGGCGTCGATCAGCGCGGTCACGTCGTCCGCCTTGCGGATGGGCGGGTTGACGCGGTAGGTCAGGCGGCTGTCGTCAAACCACAGGTGGTGCGGCGTGACCTCGCAGCTGACCCGCGCACCGCGCATCCGGCTCATGCGGACGGCATCGACGGATTCCCTGGTGGAGACGTGGCACATGTGCAGCCGGGTGCCGTAGTACTCGGCCAGATGGCAGTTGCGCACAGTCTCGATGTTCTCGGCCAGGCGGTAGTCCCAGGGGCTGATCTCGCGATCCTCGGCGTGGGACATGATGGTCAGGCCGCGCTCGGTGGCAATCGCGAACGCGCGGGCCATGACGGCGTTGTTCATGACGCCGTTGCCGTCCTCAGTGATGAACTTGATGTCCTCGGGCAGGGTCAGCAGATGATCCAGCGTTTTGCCGTCGAAATCCTTCGTGATGGAGACGGTCTGGTTTGCGTCGCACAGGCCGACGCGGGCGGCCTCAGCCTCGACGGCGTGGGCGATCTCGGCACTGGAGCAGACCGGCTTCGTGTTGGGCATCAGGTTGACGAAGGTGTACCCGCCCGCGGCAGCCGCGGCGGAGCCGGTGGAGATGTCCTCCTTGTACTCAAAGCCGGGGGTGCGCCAGTGGCAGTGGGTGTCGATGAAGGCGGGCAGGACCGTGCGGCCCTTCGCGTCGAGCACCTCCTCCCCTTCCGGGACAAGCAGCCCCAGACCGACAGCGGCAATTTTTCCGTCGCGCAGCCAGACCTCAATGGCCTTGCCCGCGCTGTCCTTTGCGTTGCGGATCAGCATGGTGGGAACCTCCTTAAAAATAGGAAACTTTGTCATAGCTGAGAGTGTAGGGGCGAACATTGTTC
>ENA-UEPW01000268-UEPW01000268.1-human-gut-metagenome-genome-assembly--contig:-NODE-268-length-42479-cov-19.248620_pt1 | contig 42479 bp, 26 predicted proteins | sample MGYA00242935_ERZ507936 | MGnify/ENA primary metagenome ERZ507936 (study PRJEB26167, sample SAMN06115469) | human gut metagenome | host: Homo sapiens | place: China:Chongqing | collected 2016-06-23... | reverse complement strand
AAAGAATGCAAAGGGTATCTCGCATTGGGGCAATACCAGGGAAGGAACTTCAACGGACAGGTCGCCGACTGTACACTCTGCTTTATCACCTACATTGTATTGGCCCTGGGAAAAAGGTTCGCTACATACGAAACCATGGGCGAAATGTTCCGGGCGGAAAAAGAACAGCTGCAGGCACTGACATTATGGAAACGTTTGCTTTCCTGCATGGAAAAGCTACTCACGGCTTTGGCGGAATCATTAGGGGCAGAACCCATGCAGATGATTCAGGAATTGCTGGACAATAAAGAGTCCGCCAAACAAATCATGGTGATGGCCAATGCGCTACAGAAATATTATTCTGAAAATGAAAGGGATGTGGCATAACGTCTTTTAAGAATATGTTAATTTATTGATTATATGGGTATTGAAGAATAACACCCTCTTCAAATGCTGTCTAAAGAGGGGTGGGAAACTTTAGTTAATAATTATTAATCCTAATTCCAAAGAAATTAACCAAATGAAAAGAGACGTTTCAACAACCAAGACCTAACATCAGCGCAATGATGTTTAAACCCATTAAAAGTAAGTAGTATTAATTCTTAGACTAATTTAAGATGAAAAATGTTTTAAAGAAAATCAGTAAAATTCCTGGCACCATGATGCTGATGTTGCTGTTGACAGTCACAGCAATGGCACAACAAGGCACAACGGTCAAGGGTGTGGTAGTCGACTCAAATGGAGAGACCATTATCGGAGCCTCTGTTACCATCAAGGGGCAAAATTCAATAGGTACAATAACAGATATAGATGGTAATTTCGTTTTGACTGTGCCCAATGAGAAAGTTACCTTGCGTATATCGTATGTAGGTATGAAAGACGTAGAGGTAAAGGCCAGCAAACAAAAGATGAAGATAACCCTCGAAGATGACAACCAAGTACTCGATGAAGTAGTGGTAGTGGGTTACGGACAACAAAAGAAGGCCTCAGTAGTAGGCTCTATCACCCAGACAAGCGGTAAGACGCTGGAGCGTACCGGCGGTGTTTCGAGCTTAGGTTCGGCACTGACCGGTTCGCTTCCTGGTGTGATTACTTCGGCCTCTTCGGGTATGCCGGGTGAGGAAGATCCGCAGATTATTATCCGCACACAGAGTTCATGGAACAACAGCGAACCGCTGGTGTTGGTGGATGGCATTGAGCGTGATATGAGCTCGGTGGACATCTCATCTGTTGAGAACATTTCGGTACTGAAGGATGCCTCGGCTACCGCTGTATATGGTGTAAAAGGTGCCAATGGTGTCATCTTGATCACTACCAAACGTGGCCAGGAGGGCAAAGCTAGTGTGCAAATCAAGGCTAACATGACGGCCAAAGTGGCTTCAAAGCTGCCCGAAAAGTATGATGCTTACGACACCTTCTTCCTGCTGAACGATGCTATCGAACGTGAGGCCTGCTTGAATCCGGCAGGATGGAGCAGTTATACGCCTGTACCTATTATTAATAAGTATCGCTATCCAGCCAATGCTGAAGAGTGGGACCGCTATCCTAATGTAGACTGGGAGGATTACCTGTTTAAGAAATCGACCATGAGCTACAACACCAGCGTAAATGTAAGAGGAGGTACCAAAGTGGTGAAATACTTTGCAGCTGCAGACTTCTTGAGCGAAGGCGACCTTTTTAAAATATTCCAAAATGATCGTGGTTACAAAACAGGGTATAACTTTAACCGTATCAACGTGCGTTCTAACTTAGACTTCAGAATCACACCTACTACCAGTTTTTCAACCAACCTCTTCGGTTCGAATGCACAGCGCAATGCTCCGGGATATAGTACAGGCTGGGTTTCTGTGTATAAAACAGCCCCGGATGCCATGCGCCCGCAGTATAGCAACGGCATGTGGGGATGGTATGCACCTAGCTACCAAGGCGTACCAAACGCAGCCTATTTCGTAGCTACCCGCGGTACGGAAAAACGTACTACCACTATGATGACCACAGACTTTGCATTGAATCAAGACCTCAAAATGCTGCTTCTCGGTCTTAAGTTCAAAGCCAATTTCTCTATGGACTATACCTTTAGAGAAAAAGGACGAGGCATCTACGATAACTATGACGCACAGCGTATGTGGGTAGATCCCTACACAGGCGAAATCCAACTAAAGAACGACCCCGATGCAGGTACCGGTTTGGACTATCCTCTGAATAACGTCTACTGGAAAACTATGGCAGGTGAGGTAGACCCCACAGCCACTTACCGTAAGTTCTACTACTCTATGCAGTTGGACTATGCACACAAATTTGGCAAACATGAGGTTACCGGTTTAGCCCTCTTCAGCCGCCTGAAAGAGGCTAAAGGTGATGTGTTCCCCATCTATCGTGAAGACTGGGTGTTCCGCTTGACTTACAACTATGCCCTGCGCTACTTCTTCGAAGCCAATGGTGCTTACAATGGTTCTGAGAAATTCGGCCCCAACTACCGTTTTGACCTATTTCCCTCTATTTCTGCGGGTTGGATGCTGAGCGAAGAGCCTTTCATCAAAAAGCTCAAGGTAGTAGATATGCTGAAGCTTCGTGCCTCATGGGGACGTGTGGGTGATGATGCCGTAGTATCTTCTAACAGCCGATTCACAGCCGGCCGTTTCCTCTATAAGGATCAACTGGACTATGGTGGTAACACCTTGATGGGTGATATGAAACCATCGGCCACTCCCTATACCTATTATACCATCGATCAACTGGGCAATCCCAACATCTTCTGGGAAGTGGTAGAAAAAAGAAATATTGGTTTAGACTATGCTTTCTTTGGGGGGCTGCTGGCAGGTTCGGTAGACGTGTTTAACGATACCCGTACTGACATCATTGTAGATGGTAGCGAACGCTCTACTCCTTCATACTTCGGTACCACTCCACCCCGCGCCAACTTGGGCCGTGTGGATAGTCATGGTTACGAACTGGAACTACGCCTCAACCACATCTTCCATAACGGATTGCGTCTATGGGCCAACACCAGTATGACTCACGCTGTGAACAAAGTGAAGTTCCGCGACGATGCCCCCCTGCTCGCTGCCTACCAAAAGAAAGCTGGACACGCCATCAATCAAAACTACTCATACATTGCCCAAGGCAATCTGGCCAACTGGGACGATGTGATTGGTAGTACCTCTTGGAGCACCGGTAACGACATGAAGCTGCCAGGCGACTATAACATCGTAGACTTCAATGGTGATGGGGTGATCGACAAAGATGACAAAGCCCCCTATGCTTATTCATCGATGCCCCAAAACACCTACAATGCATCGGTTGGAGCCGAGTGGAAAGGATTCTCTGTATTTGCCCAATTCTATGGCGTAAACAATGTGACGCGCGAAGTTACCTTCCCCACCTTCCAAAGCACATCACACGTGGCTTATGCCGAAGGAGATTACTGGATCCCTGGAGGAACCGCCACGTTGCCCATGCCTCGTTGGGGCACCACAGTCGATGAAGCCGCTCAAGGTACTCGCTACATCTATGATGGCTCTTACCTGCGCCTGAAGAATGTAGAACTCTCCTATACTTTTGGCAAGAGATCCAACTGGCTGAAGCACATCGGTATCAGCAAGTGCCGCATCTATCTTAATGGTGATAACCTCTTCTTATGGACTAGCATGCCTGATGACCGTGAGTCGAATATCAGCGGTTCATCCACCTCAGGAGCTTATCCTACGATGCGACGCTTTAATCTTGGAATCGATATCACACTATAATCTCACTAAGAAAATGAAACAATATATCAATCACACGATAATAGTGGGGGCTTTGACCCTCTCGATGCTTGGGGTTAATACTTCATGCACAGATTATTTGGACAAGTCGCCCTATAGCGACATTGCCGAAAACGACCCCTATAAAAATTACAAAAACTTCCAAGGATTTGTAGAGGAACTATATAACTGTATTCCAATTATTTCGAACAACGAATACCACAACAGCATCAATCTAGGAGAGGAGGAATATTGGCAGCCAGATGAGCTCCGTTTTTTTGCTCGTTCAGTGGACTATGGTGACTTCTGGGGCTGGACTACTTGCTACTATAGTTACCCTAATCATCGTCGTTCAGGAAAAGCCAACTCAAACAGTCATACGGACAAAGGTAACCTTTGGGAACTAGCTTGGTATGGCATCCGCAAAGCAAATATCGGTATTGCCAACCTCGATAAACTGGTAGGTGCTACTGACGAAGAACGCAGACTCATCGAAGGGCAGCTCTACTTCTTCCGCGGATGGTTCCACTTCATGCTGATGGAGTGGTGGGGCGGTATGCCGTACATCGACTATGTGATTCCTGCCGATGTAACTCCGCAACTGCCTCGCCTTAGCTGGCGCGAATGTGCCGAGAAGTGTGTAGCCGACTTTGATCATGCCATTCCCTTGGTACCCGTAGATTGGGATCAGACCACGGTGGGTAAGAACACATTGGGTAACAACAATATCCGTATCAACAAAGTGATGGCCTTGGCTTACAAAGGCAAGACCCTGCTGTGGGCCGGTAGCCCGTTGATGAACTGGGCTTCGGGCGGCGAACGCGACACCTATGATACAGAACTCTGCAAACGAGGTGCCGATGCACTGGGCGAAGCACTGAAACTGTGTGATGATACCAAACGCTATGAACTGGCAGATATGTCGGAATACAGCGACCTCTTCTTGGTGCACAATGCAGGCGGCAAGTTGAATGGTGTAAAAGAAGCTATCTTCCGCGAAAACTTGGCATATTATGACAAACGTTGGCAATTTAACATGATAAACGACTTTCGACCCACCAATATCACAGCATCGGGCTTAAAATGTTATCCAACAGCCAACTACGTAAATTACTTTGGTATGCAGAATGGTTACCCCATCAAAAACTTAGCTGCAAGCGATGCCCAATCAGGCTACGATCCCAAGTATCCTTGGAAAAACCGCGACCCTCGCTTGTATAAAACCATCATGTTCGACGGCATGAAATATATGAGCACAGGAGGCAAAAGTGGTTCGGTTGAGCTCTACACTGGTGGCAAGCACAGTGAGGAAGCCATCCCCAAGAACGGTTGCTTCACAGGTTATCTCAACATGAAGCTTTGTCCGCAACTGATGAATCCTGTTGATGGCTACACAAGCGGAAACGTTGTAATATTCAGTTTGATGCGTTTGGCCGATGTATATCTGATGTACGCCGAAGCTGCCGCTGTGGGTTATGGCTCACCACAAGGCAAAGCCACCACCTACGACATGACTGCCGAGCAAGCCATCAACGTCATCCGCCAACGTGCCGGAGTGAACGATGTGCTGCCTCAGTTTACCGACAACACCACCCACTTCTTAGACGAAGTGCGCCGCGAGCGTGCTGTGGAGCTGGCCTTCGAAGGCTTCCGCTTCACCGACCTGCGCCGCTGGATGCTGATTGACAAATCGCCCTACACGCTGAAGACTAAAATCGAATTTGACCGTGGTGTAAGCAGCTCATCATATAATTATGATAAGCCCGAGGAAAACATGGTGAAAAACCTGCGCGAAGAAGTGATTCTGGAACGTAAATACACCGACCGCCACTATTGGCTGCCTTTACCCAAGGACGATGTATATCTGTACGAAGGTTTCTATCAAAATCCTGGCTGGTAAGAAACAAGTAAATAAGAAAAGAGATGCTTGTATAAAGTATTAACTGATTAATGAAGCAACAATGAATAAAAAAATAATATATATAGGATGTGCAGTACTGTCGATGATGGGTGGCATCGCCCAAGCACAAGCCACGCTGCAGAAAGACAGTCTGGTGAATGTAGCTTTCGGCCAAATGGCTCTGGAAGATGTAACCCAAGCTGTGAGTACTGTACAAACCGCCGATTTGCAAAACTACTCTGTGGGCAACAATGGACTCACTGGCATGGTGGGCGGATATAATGGTAACATTTGGGGACAGGGATTCCTAGTATTGGTAGACGGCGTACCCCGTAGTATGAGTAATATTCGCATCACTGAAATTGAGAACATCTCCGTACTGAAGGATGCTGCTGCCGTGGTACTCTACGGTAGCCGTGCTGCCAAAGGTGTGGTTTTGGTTACTACCAAACGTGGGAAAAATGCACCTATGCGTATGAGCGTACGCGGTGGAGTGGACTTCAATCTACCTAAATCATACCCAAAATACCTTGATGCCGACTGCTACATGACCCTCTATAACGAGGCTTGCCGCAACGATGGAATAGTAGAGAAATACGATGCTGCTACCATCTACAACACTATGAAGGGTACCAATCCTTATCGTTATCCCGACATCGACTTTTATAGCTCCGACTACCTGCGCAAAGCACAAACCACAAGCAGTGCCACTGGTGAGGTATATGGCGGTAATGAGAAAACACAGTATTACCTGGACTTTGGTATGAAGTACAGCAACAGTATCGTGAAGTATGGCGAAAGTAACAAAGCCTATGGACTGAACTTCAACGTACGTGGTAATGTGGATATGACCCTAGCTTCATGGTTGAAGGCTTCGACCAATGCTGCTGTTGTCTATTCAAACAATTATGCCGGACGTGGCGACTTCTTTGGAGCAGCCTCTAAATTACGTCCCAACTGGTTTTCCCCCTTGCTGCCGATTGACCAAATGGACACCAATGTGGACGTAATAGACCAATACATACAAAACAGCAACCACCTGATTGATGGTAAATACCTGCTGGGAGGCACATCGGCCGATGCCACCAATGCATTCGCTGATCTGCTGGCTGCCGGTTACACCAAGAATAAGAATCGTACCATGATGTTCGACGTAGCACTGAAAGCAGATTTGGCTTCGCTGCTGAAAGGACTTTCATTTCGCACAGCCTTCAGTGTAGACTATAACTCCAGTTATAGTGAAACCTATGCACAAGACTACGCCGTGTATCAACCCACCTGGTCGAAAGTAGATGGCGAAGATCTTATTGTGAACCTCACCAAATTTGGTGAAGACAAGAAGAAACCCAATGAAACCATCACCAAGTCTACTTACGACCAAACAATGACCTTGAGTGCCCAGTTCGACTATCTGCGCACCTTTGCCCAACATCACAACGTGTCGGTCACCTTAATGGGATGGGGATACCAAACTCAAGAAAGTGCCGATGCAGAAAACGATGGTAGCCAATATCACCGCACCAGTAACATCAACTTGGGTCTGCGCGCTGCTTATAACTACAACCATAAGTACTATGTAGATTTCAGCGATGCCTATGTACACTCTGCTAAGCTGCCCGAAGGCAAACGCGGTGCACTTTCTCCCTCAGTAACCCTAGGCTGGCGCATCAGCAAGGAAGACTTCTTCAAAAACAATGTATCGTTTGTAGATGACCTCCGCTTCACAGCCTCCTATGCCAACCTGCACCAAGACCTCGATATCAGCAGTTATTATTTGTATAAAGGCTACTTCAGCGACAAAGGCGGATACTATCAATGGCATGATGGTGTGGCCGGCGGCAATACCACCGGATCTATCCGTGGCGACAACCCCAACCTCACCTTCATCACCCGCGAAGAGATGCGCGTAGGGCTCGATGCAACCTTGTTTAACAAGCTCATCAAAATCAATGCCAACTACTTTATCAACACCACTCGTGGCCTGCTCACCCGCGGTGCTTCAACCATCTTCCCCTCATTCTTCGACTTGGGTAGTTCTCTTTCATTCCTACCTTGGCTCAACTACAATGAGGATCGCCGTCAAGGTGTGGACTTCACTCTGGAAGGCAACAAGAAGTTTGGTAACCTCGAAACCACCCTCGGTTTCAATGGCATGGTACTAAGCACCGAAGCCCTGAAGCGCGATGAGGTATCAGAATATGACTACCTACTCAGCACTGGTACCTCACTTAACTCTGTGCGCGGCTATGTATGCGAAGGAATCTTCCAAAATGATGAAGAAATCAAGGCACACGAACGCCAAACCTTCGGTACGGTGAAACCCGGTGACCTGAAGTATAAAGACATCAACGGTGATGGAGTGATTGATAGCAAAGACCAAATCGTATTAGGAAAAGGTACAGCCCCCTTCAACTTCGGATTGTATCTGAAACTGAAGTACAAAAACTTCACATTCTTTGCAACAGGCAACGGACAGACAGGTGCTATTGGCATGAAGAACAACAGCTACTACTGGAACCGCGGTACTAGCAAGTTCTCAGAAATCGTTTGGAACCGATGGACACCCGAACGTGCCGACCGCGCTACCTATCCCCGCCTCACCACTGGTAATGGCGACAATAACTACCGCAACTCTACCTTCTGGCAGTATAGCACCAACGTGTTCCGCATAAACAACATGCAGTTCACCTACGACCTCCCTGCCAAAACCTTCGGTAACAGTTTCGTGAAAGGATTGAGCCTCTATGCTGGAAGCAATAATCTGTTTACCATCTCGAAAGAACGTGAATATATGGACATGAGTACGGGTTACCCCAAAATGACCAATGTGTACGTGGGATTCAAGGCTAACCTCTAAAAGAAAGGCAAGTCTTCCAATAACTAATAATCATTTATAAAAGAACAATCACATGAAAAAATATATATACCTATTCTTGGCCTCCACCTTAACACTGGGCAGCTGCGATGACCTGTTAAAACCAGCCCCTGAGAACTTTAAGGACGTGGAGCAAATGTATGATGACGCCAAGTATGCACAAGGTTTTTTAGTGAATGTGTATCGCTGTATACCAGGCTACTATGACAACACAGAGTATGCCACCGATGACGCAGTAGTGAACCAAACCAGCAACACATTCCGTACAATGGCTACCGGTGGATGGACCGCCAGTAGCAGTTCTTCAGTAAACCAATGGAAGAACTGCTACAGTTCTATACAATACATCAACCTATTCTTGCAAAATGCCGACCAGGTGAAATGGTCGGATAATACCAACAAAAACGCCCTCTTCCTGCGCCGTACCAAAGGTGAAGCTTATGGCCTAAGAGGCATGTTTATGTATTACCTGCTGCGCAGCCATGCCGGATTCAACGAGAAGGGCGAACTGTTAGGTGTGCCCATTTACAATGAATATCTGGAAAGCACCAGCAACTTTAACCAAGCCCGCGCCAGTTTTGCCGACTGCGTGAAACAAGCTTTGGCCGACTTCAGCAAAGCCGAAGAGATGCTTCCCTATGAATACGAAGACATCGCCAGCAATGAAGAGATTCCCGAATCATTCCTGACCGAAACCGATGATTTTGAAGCCTACAACACCGTGATGGGTAGAAAAGCGCGCCAGCTATTCAACGGACTCATTGCCCGTGCCTACCGTACCCGCCTGCTGATACTGGCTGCCAGCCCTGCCTTCCAAGACGCTTCAAACCCCACAACCTGGGCCGATGCAGCCCAAGCAGCAGCCGATGTGCTGGCCTACAATGGTGGTCTTAACGGATTGGCAAGCAATGGCGTAGAATACTATAGTGCTACCATCGCCGATGCAACCAAGGATGGTATCAACCCCGATGAAATCATCTGGCGCGAAAACGTATCTTCAAGTAGCTCGCAAGAGACCAACTTCTTCCCGCCTTCACTGTTTGGATCGGGCATGATGAATCCTTCACAAAATTTGGTAGACGCCTTCCCGATGGCCAATGGTTACCCTATCAGCGACACAGAGAACAGCGGCTATAACAGTGCTACTCCCTATATCGACCGCGACCCCCGTCTGGCTTTATACATTATATATAATGGAGCCAAGGCAGGTGTCTCTTCAAGCACGATCTACACCAGCAGTAAATCAACTACTGATGATGGTATCAACAAGGTGGAACAGAAGTCTACCCGCACAGGCTACTACATGAAAAAACGCCTGCGCATGGATGTGAACTGCAACCCTTCTTCTTCTTCCAAGAAGAACCACTTCACACCCCGCATTCGCTACACCGAGATGTATCTAGACTACGCCGAAGCTGCCAATGAAGCCTGGGGACCCAAAGATAGGCAAGCCAATAGCTACTCGGCCTACGACGTAATCAAAGCCATCCGTCAACGTGCTGGCGTAGGTGGCACCAACGACCCCTATCTAGAAGCATGCGCAGCCAATAAAGACCTGATGCGTACACTCATCCAAAACGAGCGGCGCTTGGAACTCTGCTTCGAAGGCTTCCGTTTTTGGGACTTGCGCCGCTGGAATGCTCCGCTCAACGAAACAGTGATGGGTATTGACTGGGCCGTAGACGGAAGCACTTATAGCCTCATCGAAGTAGAAGAACGTAAATATGAAGACTATATGCGCTATTGCCCCATTCCCTACTCTGAACTCCTGAAGTACAACAAACTGGAGCAGAATAAAGGTTGGAAATAATAAAAATGATGATAGTAAGAAACAAGAAAAAAAACTGACATGAAAAAGAATTTAGCATATCTTGCCACAGCAGTTCTGACTTACTTGGTCACGGCCTGTCAAAATAGCGATAACGAATTTTCTAATTTCGACTACCAAACGGTATACTTCGCTAATCAATATGCCTCACGCACTGTGGAACTGGGCGAGGACTTGAATATCGACAATACGCTCGACAACCAGCACAAAATCAGAATCAAGGCCACTTGGGGTGGCGGTTATAACAATCCTCAAAAGGTGATTATCGACTTCAAAGTCGATGAATCACTCTGTGAGGGGCTTTATTTCAAAGATACAGATATCCCCGTATTGCCCATGCCGAGCGAATATTATGAGTTGGCCGACAACCAAATCACCATCCCTGCCGGACAGATTACTGGCGGTGTGGAAGTGCAACTCACAGATGCTTTCTTTGCTGACCCCAAGAACGTAGAAACCACTTACGTTATCCCCCTGCGTATGACCGATGTACAAGGTGCAGACTCTATCCTCAGCGGCAAACCGATAGTGGATGAACCCATCCTCACCAAAACTACAGACTGGAGCATACAGCCTAAAAACTATGTACTCTATGCCGTAAAATATGTAAACCCTTATCATGGTGAATACCTGCGCAGAGGTATCGATGTAGGTACCGTTGGCGGTGAAGCCGTAAGCCTAAAACGTCATGCCAATTATGTAGAGAAAGATGAAGTTGTACAAACCAGCACCTTGAACCTACAGAAGAATCAACTTACACTCAATGTGAAGGATGCTGATCAGGTATCTCATGCATTCAACATCAATCTGCAGTTTACCGAAGACGGCACTTGCACCCTCTCTTCTAGCCAAGACGGTGTGGAAGTAACAGGCACTGGCAAATTTGTGAGCAAAGGCGAAAAGAACAGTCTGGGTGGCAAAGACCGCGATGCCATCTATTTGGACTATAGTACCAAGCTCACCGACTTCAACATCGACTTGGCCACCCAAGACACCTTGGTGCTCCGCACCCGCAATGTATATGGTGCTGGCACCTTCGACATAGAAAAAAGATAATGAAACGCTCTAAATGATAACAATTATGAAATACATCAATTCCAAAATACCTATGCTAACCCTGCTGCTGGCCTCTGCATCGGCTTGCACAGATAGCTATGACTGCAGCTTTGAACTTGAAAAGCCCGAAGAAGTGGCCTACGACGAATACTTGAGCAAATATAAAGTGCTCAAGTCGTATGTGAACACAGAGTCAGAAAACTTCTCGTTTGGCGTAAACATGACTCCCGAGAAATTTGCCCAAAAGGATGTGGCTTATCGCACCCTGCTGGCCAACTTTAACGCCATCGACATCAATGGTGTCTTCACTCCCCTGACCGCTCTGCAAGATGATGGCTCGTACAACTTCAACGAAATGATGTCGGCCACCAACCAGATAGCTCAACAAGGCATCGACATCTATGGCGGTGTGCTCTGTTCCAACCAAGGTCAACGCACAGCTTACTACAACACACTCATCGAACCTGTTTACCTACCTGTGCAGGTAGAAAAAGGAACCTCGATAATCACCGACTTCGAAGCTGATGAACTAGGTACTGCTTATGAGATGACCAACGGTAGCTCGGCTACCATCGTAGAAGATCCCGAAGGGAAATCAGGCAAATGTCTGTTGGTAGGTACCGCAGAAAGCATGGCCAACAACTCATGGGCTAAGATTCACGTAAAATTACCTACTGGACGTAAATTGGGTGACTACGTCCGCCTGAACTTCAGCCTGCGCCATGTATCCAACAACGGTATCAGCGGCCAAGGTCTGAAAGTGATGATTAACAAAACCAAATACAGCACTAGCGTATCAGCTAGTGCCTTTAAGGTATCCGACCAATGGAACCGCGAATGCGTGGTGAAAATGAACGATGCCACCGCCCCCGGATTTATACTCGGCCCTTCTCATGCCAGCCTCACCGAGTTCGACCTCTGCATCGGATCACAGTCGGGTGCTGCTTGGTACTACCTCGATGACATCAGTATGGACTATGAAGTAGCGGGCGAGGGAACCACCACCGTAGACTTCGAAAAAGAGACCAATGGCACCACCTTCCCAATGGTAACAGACAAAAATGAAGAAGCTGCAGCCACCAATACAGCCATCATCACCACCGATGATACCCACGGCAAGGTACTCACCATCGTAGCCCAGAATGCATTCCCCACCTTCCACGTAAAGTTGAAAGACGGACTGACACTGGCCAACTACGACTATTTGCAGATGGATATGCGCATGCGTACCGGACAATATGGTGAAGGTATGCAAATGATGTTCAATGGTACCCTCGTGAAAGCTCAAACTGCTAGAAGCTTCGGTTTCCGCCATGATAACACTTGGCGCGACGGTATGTTCCTTGTAAAATTCGTACGCGAAGGCGACCCCGCAGCCGACGGTAAAACCACATTGGCATTGCCCGCCGAACTGATGTCGCTCACCGAATTCGACTTTGCCATTACCTCTAAGTCAGGCGATTTCCAAGCTGATATTGACAACATCAGCTTCCACTGGCAAGAAGAAGCCGAGACTATTGAGAAAACCGAAGAAGAGAAGAAAACCATCTTCACCAACGAAATGAGTAAATGGATAGGCGGTATGGTCATAGCTGGCGTAAACGAAACCAAAAATGTGAAAGCTTGGAATATTATCGGCGAACCCCTCTCTACCACCAACGATGAGAATACCTTCATTTGGGGCAACTACCTGGGAGCCGATGACTATGCCCGCACTGCCGTGAAGATTGTACGCGACACTTTGGCCACCGTCAATGCCAAAGCAGAGCTCTACGTGGCTAATACCTTCAACCAATTCGACGATATGGGTAGTAAAGTGGCTCAACTCATTTCGCTAGTTGATAGCTGGGAAGCAGATGGCACCACCTACATTGATGGCTACAACATCTTGCTCCACACCGTTTACTCACAAGATCTCTTGAACCAAGACCTCAACCGCCAAGTCATCACTGACCTCTTCACTGCCTTGGCTGCTACAGGCAAGAAAGTGCGCATCTCCGACTTCAACATGACGGTGGAAGACCCTACAGGCAATCTCATTACCTCTACTACCCTTGCTGCCGAGGAACGTCAGGCAGCAGGCGAGTATATGGCCTATATCATCAAAGAATATCGCCGCTTGATTCCTGCAGAAAGCCAAGCAGGATTCTCCCTCTCAAGCATGGCCGAGGTAAATGGTGGCTACCAAGTTTGCCCTTGGACCTCAGCTTATAACCGCAACATGATGTACGAAGGCATTGTGAATGGTTTAACCAAATAAACAAAACTATGAAAAAGAGTATGAATAACAAATATTACACAAACTTAAAGTGCCTCTTTGGATTTGCTTTATTGGCCTGTACCCTCTCAGCCAGCCTCACAGGTTGCAAAGATGAAGTAATTGAGCATGAGGTGGGTCCGCAAGTGCCCGAAACAGCTAAGACTGTGGAGCAAATCAATGCCAACTGCCGTGCTCTACAACGCATCGTAGTGGCAACTCAGAAAGGCACCGGTGTGAAGTCGTGCATTGCCCTCTCAAAGGATGAATATAACGTGGAACTGGCCGATGGCAACACCTTCAGAATGAATATGGCCATTGCCGACTTTGGCAAAGGCGACGGAGGACCTGCCCAAACTCCACTGATGGGCGTAGACAAGTTTGATAACAACTATTATTGGACCCTCGACGGTGACTGGCTGACAGTGGGTGGCAATAAAGTAATCGTATCAGAGCGCGTAGCAGCCAACCCTGTGATGGGCATCAATGCGCAAGGTTACTGGACGGTGAAGGTGGGGGATAACACCCTTGCCCTCAACCGCATCGTAGAAGGCAAGCAGCAAGGCATCTTCAGCAAGGTAGACCTGAGCCACGAGGGTCAAGTGGCTTTCGGACAGAAAGCCAACAACAATGCGCTGGTGCTGTCTATGTCTGGACGCGAAAACCCTGATAAGCCCATCATGGGCTATCTGCGTCGCCCCATCTCGCCCGACCAACCCGCTTGGCTGATTGGCATCGATTCTTGGTCGAATCCCGATCCACAAAAGATCATTGACCTCATTCCTAAAGATGTATTACCCTATGTCATCTTCAACATCGCTCTTTCTATCAGTCATAATAGCGATGGCAGTTTTGCTAGAGTGGAATATGGTTATGAGACCGCCAAATCTTGGTTGCGCACCTGTGCCGAAAACAATGTATGGGCCATGATTCAGCCTGCTAGTGGTGGATGGTGTCACTTCCCCGACTATGCGCTCTACAGCGACATGGAGAACAGCCTCTTTGAGGAATTTTACCGCGATTATCCTAACTTCTTGGGCTATAACTACTGCGAACAGTTCTGGGGATTCAACACTGACTACACTCCCACTTACAAACAACGCCTAGAGCACTTCACCAATTTGATGAAACTCAACAAAAAGTATGGTGGCTATTTGGTAATCAGTTTCTGCAACACCCACTACGGTGCAGGTCTGATGCCCGTAGGTATGTTCAAGCAGAGTCCTACATTTGCCGAGGAATGTAAGTCACACCCCGAAAACCTCATTGTGTGTGAAAAGTTCACGTCCGTGCATGGATTCTTAAACAATGAGAGCCTCTGCTTGGGTGCTTGGCTATCGGGCTATGCTGGACATTACGGCATGCGTTTCGACAGTAGTGGTTGGTGGTTCAACGACAATCTTGCCAACGGCCCCCTTTGGAACTGGAACAACGATAAGTCCTTCCCAGTAGCTACTGGCATCGCGCCCCAAATCGAGCACACCTTGCTCACCGGACAAACCGTGTATGATGGTCCAGAGTTGACCTCGAAACTTGTGTTTAAAAAGGATGGCACAGAAAGCATTGCAGGCTATACCGAGCGTAAATGGTCGTTCATCCCCCAAATGGAAAATATCAGCATGGACATTTTCCGCAAGGTAATCGACGGTACCATCCGCATTCTGAGCCGTAAGGAAGTGATTGAGCGTACCAAGGTGGTTATCATCAACGATATTCCCCCTCAGGGTACTAACTCTGACATCGGCTATATCCCCTCGCCCACCCTGTTTGATGGACTCTATAAGATCGATGAAGATGGAACAAAGAACGAACAGCATCTCTGGTTCAAAAAGACAGGTCGCTACCCTGCCATCCCCATGGTATATGGCTTGGCTGATGATTTGGCTAACACCTTCGAAATCAAAATCAATGCATCGGGATATGAAGGTGCTTATGGCGATATCGAAGTGAAACAAGCAAAATTCAACCGCCTTTTCCCCGAAGAGTATAAGGGCAACATGTATGTGGGACGTCATGAAAATGCTTGGGTAGCCTATAACCCTTATGGCGATGTGCGCAACGCTACCGTACCCTTTAAGTACAACACTACCGACCACATGGAGCTGGCTTTCTCGAAGTATTCTACTGCACTGATCAAAGAGTATGCCGACAAGGTGACCTTCTATGTAAACAACTATAAAGAGAATGGTCCTAAGATAGTAGATGTAATCAAGATTGCAGGTTGCAACAGTCAACCCAGCATGAGTTTTGTAGATCGCGCCAGCCTTGGCGGAGCCACCGTTGAAGAGGCCTGGGCCGATGGCATATATACCATGACCATCAGCCACAACGGTCCGCTTGACATCACTGTAGCCTGTGCAGGTAATGCCACTGGCCGCGAGATACAAGCCACAGCAGCGACCATAAGTGTGCCTAAGTCTCCACAAATCTATCATGGTGCCCGCCAGTACGAGGCCGAAAATTTTGGCACTCAAAACGTGGAAGGAATCATCGAAAAGCAAACTTCTGATTACTACACAGGCCTTGGATACCTGAATGTAGGTAGCGCAGGCAATGCCGCTGTGCGCGATGAAGTAAGCGTAGTAGAAACAGGCAATTACGTGGCTCGCTTTAGGTATCGTGCCGAGACGGCTACCATCAACAATGTAGAGCTCTATGTGAATGGTATATACGTACAAGCCATGAACTTTGCACAAACCGATACAGCATGGAGCGTAGCCTCAGCACCCATCCAGCTCAATACCGGCAAAAACAGCATCGAGCTAAAAGCTGATGGAAACACGTTGGCTTGCACACTCTATCTAGATAACCTCGTAATTGAATAATATTCAATAATACGTTTAGTTAGTAACTATATATAAACCTAAAATTATGAACTATATAAATTTAAGATTTTGTGCGTTTGCATTGGCTATTGGAGCGACCTCACCTCTGTTTGCACAATCCCCCAATTATATATCAGAAGTATGGTGTCCAGATTTAGGCAATGGCTATTATAAAAACCCTGTGATATATGCTGATTATTCCGATCCAGATGCTTGTCGTGTAGGCGATGATTATTACTTGACCTCATCGAGTTTCGGTTGCTTACCAGGATTGCAGATCCTTCATTCAAAGGATTTAGTAAACTGGAGCATTATTGGTGCAGCAGTGCCTTATGCATTACAACCAATCGAAAACCCCATTCGACCTCAACATGGCAAAAGAGTGTTTGCTCCCAGCATACGCCACCATAATGGAGAATTTTATATTTTCTGGGGCGACCCCGACCAAGGTGTATATATGGTAAAATCCAAGGACCCGAAAGGGCCTTGGACGGAGCCATTGCTAGTGAAGGAGTGTAAAGGAGTAATTGATACCTGTCCTTTTTGGGATGAAGATGGTCGCGTATATTTAGTTCATGCCTATGCTGGTAGTAGACTCGGAATCAACACCGTGCTGGCCATGTGCGAACTCAACGCTGAGGCAACTAAGCCCATCACACAGTCACGCATCATTTTCGATGGTCATGCTGGTCATGGCACTTGTGAAGGTCCTAAAATGTATAAACGCAATGGTTACTACTATATCTTTCACCCAGCAGGTGGAGTACCCAAAGGTTGGCAAGTAGTGCAACGCTCAAAGAATATATATGGTCCTTACGAATGCAAAACAGTATTAGCACAAGGTAAAAGTATCATCAATGGTCCTCACCAAGGAGCATGGGTAGATACCCCTACAGGCGAAGATTGGTTCTTGCACTTTCAGGATGTAGGCACTTATGGACGTCTTGTACATCTACAACCTATGACATGGAAAGATGATTGGCCAGTAATAGGTATAGACAAGGATGGCGATGGTTGTGGCGAACCCGTATTAACCTATAAGAAGCCCAATGTAGGCAAAACTTACCCCATTTGCAATCCGCAAGAGAGCGATGAGTTTAATGATCTTGAGCTCTCGCCCCAATGGCAATGGCACGGCAATATCTGCGAGTACTGGAGTTTTCATGATAAAGCCAATGGATACCTACGGCTATACAGCTATCCTGTAGTAAAAGACTACAAGAACTTATGGGATGTGCCTAATTTGCTGCTGCAAAAAGCCCCAGCCCCCAATTTTACAGCTACCATGAAATTAAATTTCCAACCGACACGTAAAATCATGGGCGAACGTACAGGATTGGTAGTTATGGGTGCAAGTTACGCTGGTTTAATTATGGAACAAACCGAGCAAGGAATTATTCTCAGCCAATTGGAGTGTACAAATGCTAATAGAGGAAAAAGCGAAAAGGTTAATGAATCGGTTACCCTAAAAAATGGAGAAGCCTATCTACGAGTGAAGTTCACGAACACAGGCAAAAGAGTAGGTGGTCCCAAGGGATACCAACAAATTGTTGAATGCCAATTCTATTATAGCTTAGACGGAAAGAAATACCAACCGTTGGGCGAAACATTCGTAGCTCAGAAAGGCGGATGGATAGGATGCAAAGTTGGTACTTTCTGTACTCGCCCAGCCGTTACAACGAGCGATGGTGGATGGAGCGATATAGACTGGTTTAGAGTGACTAAATAAGCCTTTACATTTTATGTAGAAAAAATAAATATATGAAATACTTTGATCTTATGACAAAACATTTGAGTATTTTTTTGGCTTTGGTGGCTTTGTGTTGCCTTCAGTACAATGTGTATGCTCAGCGAGCAGAGAATCTGAATCTTAACAAAATCGTCCAGCCACCTTACAACTGTTATGGTGCGCTGGCCGATGGTTGCCCCAATGCTGAAAAACTGGGATTCAAGGTAGGCCTGCAGTGCTATACCTTTACGAAGTACACGTTTTTTGAAGCCATCGACTTGGTACGTGCATTGGGATTGCATTATATTGAGCCTACGTCAGGAACCCGTATCTGCAAAGGCATGGATATGAGAGTGGGCAACATGACCCCCGAATGGAGAAAGAAAGTAAAAGAAAAATTGGCTCAGAGCGGAGTACAGTGCAAAAGTATTTATTGGTGGATGAGCGGCAGCGGCAAAGGTTTCGAGAACATGGTGAAAAACTGTAAGGAAATGGGCTGGACGATTGTTACCGACCCAAAGCGTGAGGCGCAGGGTGGAGTGCCGATATCATACTATGATGAGATACTGAAACGCTACGGAGTAAAGATGGTACTCACCAATCACCCGAAGGCTGCCCCATACTGGAATCCTGATTTCACAATAGAGGATGTGACAAAAGCCGGCCCCAACATTGGTGCGTCAATAGATGTAGGTCATTACATGCGCGGAGGCTTTGAGATATACGATATAGCAAAACGATATGTCGACGCTGGCAAGATGTACCACTTCCACATGCGCGATGTGAGCCATATTGACCCTCATGGCCTAGATGTGCCTGTGGGAACAGGTGCTGCTCGCTTACGCGATGTGTTCCAACTGCTTGCCGACAACAATGTAAAGCCCATCATGTCGCTTGAATACGAGCATGACTTCGACAATCCGATGCCTTACCTTATCAAAAGCGTGAACAATATTAATGAAATATGCGGAGATATCATTCATCAAAAAAAACTGTCTGCTCAAAAGGGCGATACCATCAAACTTGAAGCCGGAAAGGCACTACTTTCGAAAGGGCTTAATCTGAAGGAAGACGGTGCGGTTCATAGTTGGAATAAGCCCAATCAGAAGATGGAATGGAATGTAAATCTACCATCGGGAAATTACGAAGTGCTTATCTCATACTCTCAGCCACATAAGGGTAGTGCAATGATTATGCAGGCAGATGGACAAGAACTAGCATCGCTTTTTCCCAACACTTTTACGTGGTACGACTTCTCAACATTTGATATGGGAGTATTGAAAATAGAAAAAGGAGGCAACATAAAATTGTTGATGAAAGGGCTTCAACCAGCCATTAAACGTAACAAAGAAGGTAAATTGGTAGCAGATGGAGCGTTGCCCGACGTGAAATACGTGATGTTGGTGCCCACATCGCTACCCGAGACATCGCAACCCATAGATATTCTAAAAAAATTCAAGGGGGAACGTTTGTTTGACGGAAAGACTTTTGCAGGATGGGAAGGCAATGAAGGAGAACAGATTATGAGGCACTTCCGCATTACTAAAGGGGCCATCGTAGCAGGTAACCTAAAGGATATATTAAAGAATAACCAGTTCCTGCGCACTAAAGAGCGTTACGATGATTTCGAATTGCGACTGAAGTATAAGATTGTTGCTAATGGCAGTTTTAATGGCGGTGTACAGTTTCGCAGCGAGCCAAGCGAGAACCCCAAGCAGCCATACGAGATGAAAGGCTATCAAGCTGATATCATTTCATGGAAAGCTGGTGCACTTTATGATGAGCAGCGCCGTTGGACATTTTTGGGATATATGCAATCATCGGATTTAAAGAACGAAAAGAATAAATGGCATGAGTATATAATCCGTTGCGAAGGGCCACGTATTCGCCTGTGGCTCGACGGTGTGAAGACGGTTGATTATATTGAGCCTTTTACATCTAATCCGCTGGAAAAAATTGGCACTATACCGCAAGATGGTTTCCTTGCGCTCCAGATTCATTCTGGCAAACCAGCCGAAATATGGTATAAGGATATAACTATTCAGAAATTGAAATAATAGATTGATGCTTATAACGACCGGTTACCAAGTTGTCACGCCGAGACAATTGCCTTACGATCAAAGAATCTTCCATTGTCTCGGCGAGATACACCTGTGCTTCTCCAACGCTTATTTTTTCTAAAAAAGAGATGAATAAAATCTTGCTTATCTATACTTAAATTTATGTTTATTATTCGAAAATTGTTATTATTTTTAGGACTGACGGCATGCCTGTGGTCCTATGCCGGCAATGGCTATGACTTGTTGCCGAATTATGTGTCGACACAGAAGAGTAACGATGCCTTCCCCATCGTCGCCGATGGCAGTGCGGCCGCAATTCTAACTGACAGCGACGACTGGAAAGGGGTGGTACGCGCAGCCGGTGACCTGGCCCGCGATATTGAGCTTGTAACGAGCAGACCTGTGTCGTTCAATCCCCCATCAGCCTCCCACGCTATCATAATTGGCACAATAGGAAAAAGTAATTAGATGAAGCATACCGTAAGATTGATAAAGCTGGTCCGTTCAACAATAAGGGACTTATGACTCCTTGGGATGAACCCCTTGATGTGTATTATATGTATCGGTCAAACTATATACAAGCTTCGGATGATCCTATGGTCTACATTGCTTCACACACATGGCCCGACCGTTTCAAGACCGGACCTCGCTCTGCTATTATTGAGGTATACAGTAATTGCGACTCCGTTGTATTATATAATGATATGGCCGAAAAATGTTCTTTTGGCTTTCAGAAGCGAGGAGGCATTGGTACTCACTTTGTATGGAAAGATTGTCCGATAAAATACAATATACTCAGAGCTATAGCCTACCACAAAGGATTACCAGCGGCAGAGGATGTATTGGTACTAGATGGATTGGAGAAAGCTCCCAATTATGATTGTCTTTACACTGATGCCAAGCCTCTACTCCAACGTCAACAAGGATATCATTACCTATATAACATCAATTGTGGCGGTGATACTTTTACTGATAGCTTTGGTGTGGAGTGGATGCAAGACAATAAATACTATTCCACTTCATGGGCCTCCAGGTTTCCGGAGCTCAATCCTTATCAACTGAGTCAGCGCACCACCTCCGATCCAATTCACGGCACAAAGGACTGGGGGCTATTCCAAACTTTCCGTTTCGGACGGCACGAATTAAGCTACAATCTGCCTTTACCAGATGGTAAATATCGGGTGGAGTTGTATTTTGTAGAGCCGTGGCATGGTACCGGAGCTAATGCAGGAATTGATTTCTCAGGCTTACGAATCTTCGATGTAGCCATAAATAACACTGTCGTGCTTGATGACTTTGATATATGGAGCGAAACTGGTCACGACAGAGCATGCAAAAAGACGATAGATGTAATGGTGAAAGGTGGCATGCTTAAGCTATCATTTCCTGAGACTAAAGTTGGAAGTGCCTTAATATGTGGTATAGCTGTGGCAAGTAAAGAAAATATACGTATACCCAAATATCAAATAGATGCAGATTTATGTTGGAAGTCGTTTGATACAAATGTCACCAATAAAACTCCTTCGAAGGAATTGCCCAAAGATGAAAATCAACGGGTAGCATCGGTATATCAAGCCAAGGACGCTCGTATTGAGGGCAAGCATGAGATTGTGGAGAAAAAGCGGAAAGATGGTGTAGCATTTATTGGCGAAGATGTCAATAGTATAGAGTGGACTTTTCAGACTGGTATAGCTCAAATCTATGCACTTAGGTTCAATTATATGAACACATCCAAACATCCGATAGATGTGCGTCTACAACTCATTGATTCAAAAGATGTCGTACTTAAAGATGACACATTATCTTTTCCTCCTGCATCTTATCGTTGGAGCATGCTTAGCACCACTACCGGTTCCTACATTAACGCTGGAACTTACCGATTAAAATTGATGGTCCAAAATAAGGATGGTCTTGTGATAAACTCTTTTGAGGTTCAGTAACCATGTTTTTTATCACCTTCAACAATGATGTTACTTTTACTATTTATAAAAACATTAAATTCAAGCATAGTAGATATAATTATGAAACTATTAAAATGGACATTTACACTTGGCATATTAGCTCTAAGTTGCGGTTCTAAAATGTATGCACAAGAATATAAAATACCTGTATCTGAAGCGCAAGAACCTATGAAAGTAGGTGCTTTCCAACCCACATGGGAATCTTTGCGTACATATCAAGTGCCGGAATGGTTCAAAAATGCCAAATTTGGAATATGGGCCCATTGGGGAGCACAATGTGTAGAGGGATCTGGCGATTGGATGGCTCGAAAAATGTATATGGAGGGATCCCAATGGTATAAGCACCATTGCGAGAACTATGGCCATCCATCAGAAGTAGGATACAAAGACATCCTGCCTTTGTTTAAGGCAGAAAACTGGAATCCCGAAAAGCTTGTGCAATTCTACAAAGATTTGGGAGCTGAGTATTTTTTCGTTTTGGGTAATCATCACGATAATTATGACCTATGGGACAGTAAATATCAAGAATGGAACTCAAAGAATATCGGTCCTAAACGTGATATCTTAGCGGAGTGGGCAGCTGCTGCCCGTAAGGCCAACCTTCCTTTGGGTATCAGTTTTCATGCCGACCATGCTTGGACATGGATGGAGCCTTCACGTCGGTTTGATATGAAAGGTCCTAAGCGAGGCAAGCTATATGATGGTTGGCTCACTCGCGAGGATGGATACAAACCTAATCCTGACGGAACAGAGAAATGGTGGAAAGGACTTGATCCGCAAAATCTCTATGCTCAAAACCATGACATGAGTAAGGACACCTGGAACAATAACGCCATCCACAGTCAATGGGGATGGGGTAATGGAGCATGCCTACCCACGCAAGAATATGTGACTAATTTTTATAATCGTACACTTGATGCCATCAACCGTTATCAACCCGATTTGATTTATTTTGATGTTACAGTTCTGCCATTCTATCCGATAAGCGATGCCGGTTTGAAAATAGCAGCTCATTTTTACAATTCCACCAAGAAAGAGAATCTATTGAAGCAAGAAAAAAAAGGAAGTAACCTCCAAACTTCGGCTGTGCTTTTCGGTAAAATTCTTAGTGATGAGCAAAAGGAAGCTATGGTATGGGATGTGGAGCGTGGTGCACCAAACAAAATCATGGATCGTCCATGGCAATGCTGCAACTGCATTGGCGAGTGGCACTATAAGACAAGTATTTATGAAAAAGGAACCTATAAATCAGCATCAACCGTTGTCAAACTTTTGGTTGATATTGTGAGTAAGAACGGCAATATGCTACTTAATGTACCCCTGCGTAGCGATGGTACTTTCGATGAAAAGGAGGAGGCTATACTCAAAGAATTTGGTGCGTGGATGAAAGTGAACAAAGAGAGTATAATCGGCACACGTCCATGGAAGGTATTTGGAGAAGGTCCTATTGCAAGTTCCGACATTAAAATAAAGGCTCAAGGTTTCAATGATGGTGCTTATGCCAAAGCTGGTGCTGACGAGATTCGATTTACACAGACCAACAAATACATCTATGCTACCATCTTGGAATGGCCTGAAAATATGACAATCAGTATAAAAAGCCTATCTGATGAGAAAATTAAAAGCATCGAACTTATTGGCTATGGAAAAGTACAATTCTCAAGAAAGGCTGATAATATAACTGTTACGCTTCCCCAAAAGGTTAACGACATTGCTCCTGTTCTCAAAATCCATAAGTACTCAAACTGATAGCAAGTATTGCATTATAAAATATTAATGTTATGAAAAAAATAATTTCTTGGTATCTTTCTATTTTAATGGCTTTGTTTTACATTCAGAGCAATGTGTATGCTCAGCGAGCAGAGAATATGTTTCCTTGCGCTCCAGATTCATTCTAACAAACCAGCCGAAATATGGTATAAGGATATAACTATCCAAAAATTAAAATAACAACCAACTATCATATAAAACATTATACTTATGATTCGAAAATTATTAATATTCTTAGGACTAATGGGTTACCTGTGGTCTTATGCCGGCAATGGCTATGACTTGTTGCCGAATTATGTGTCGACACTGAAGAGTAACGACGTCTTCCCCATCGTCGCTGATGGCAATGCGGCCACAATTTTAATTGACAGCGATGACTGGAAGGGGGTGGTGCGCGCAGCCGGCGATCTGGCTCGCGATATTGAGCTTGTAACAAGCAAATCGGTGTTGATCAATCGCCCATCAGCCTCACACGCTATTATTATTGGCACTATAGGAAAAAGCAAATATATCCATAACCTTATAAAATCGGGGAAACTTGATGTAAAAGACATCGAAGGACAATGGGAGTCATTCGTAATTCAAACCATCGACGGTAACCTTGTGATTGCAGGATCGGACAAACGAGGCACCATATACGGCATATACGATATGTCGGAGAAAATCGGTGTCTCGCCATGGCATTACTGGGCTGATGTGCCGGTGAAGAAAAGTAGTGAGCTCTATGTCGCAAACGGCAGGTATCTACAGCCTTCACCAGCGGTGAAATACCGCGGAATTTTCATCAATGACGAATGGCCGTCGTTCGGCGGATGGGCCACCCAAAGATTCGGTGGCATTAACTCTAAGATGTACTCTACAATGTTCGAACTCCTGCTGCGCTTGAAAGCCAACTATTTATGGCCGGCTATGTGGGGATCGGCCTTTAACGAAGATGACCCTCTCAACCCCCAGCTGGCCGATGAATATGGTATTGTAATGGGGACTTCTCACCACGAACCTATGATGAGAGCCCACAAAGAATATACGCGTCGACGCGATGAAGTTGGTCCCTGGAATTATAACACCAACAAGGAGCGAATCGACAGCTTCTTCTATTACGGCATTGAGCGCAATAAGGATTATGAGAATATAATCACCATAGGTATGCGTGGTGATGGAGACACACCTATGGGTAACGGTGATGACCGTGCCAATATCCAGACATTAAAAAATGTGATTGCTACTCAACGCGATATTATCGGTAAAGTTTATGGTAAAGAGCCCTCTAAATTGCCTCAAATGTTAGTGGCGTTCGGTGAAGTGCAACGTTATTTCGAAGCCGGTCTTGATATACCTGATGACGTTACACTCATGTTTTGCGACAATAACTGGGGACAACTCCGGAGAATAGGTCCTAAGAACGAGCGTAAACGAAAGGGAGGCATGGGCCTATACTACCATATTGACATGAACGGAGGCCCAGCTAACGACAGATGGATCAATACCATCACTGCTGCAAAAATCAGAGAGCAGCTTAATTTGGCTTATCAAACAGGTCTTGACCGTGTTTGGCTCGTTAATGTCGGGGATTTGAAGCCTAAAGAAATGCCAATCGACTTCATAATGCGTTATGCCTGGAATCCCGACTCTATTGGATTAAACGATATCGATGATTTTATGATTGCTTGGGCCTCTGAAATTTTCGGCAGCAAGCATGCGGTAGAGATAGCTGATATCGTTGACCTGTATTCTCATTATAATCTCCTTCGAAAACCAGAAGTGCAGAATCCGAAAGTCATGAGCGTGGTCAACTATAATGAAGCCGACCGTATTGTAGACGCTTGGAAAAGTCTTGCCCAGAGAGCAAAAAGGCTATCTTATGACATCGATCCAGAATATAGAGATGCGTATTACCAGTTAGTGCTATATCCTGTGGTTGCTTCAGCTGGAGTGGCAGAAATTTATGTTTGTGCAGGAAAGAATAATCTTTACGCATCGCAGGGACGTGCTTCCGCCAATGATTACGCTGATCGGGCAAAGGTACTTTTTGAAGAGGATAAACTGCTGACCGATCACTATAACAATTGCATCAGTAACGGCAAGTGGAAGAATATGATGCTCGATAACCATATCGGATATACTTCCTGGAGCATGCCTAAAAAGAATATCTTGCCTCGTCTTGACAGTGTCGTCGTAAGTCAAAAGCCAGAAATGGGTATTGGCATTGAAGGGTGCGAGAAGGCTTGGCCAAAAAACTCTTCTCTCCCTATTTTTGAACCATGCGGCCAAGAGTCCTACTATATAGACATATTCAATAAAGGTGCAGAAGTTTTTGAATTCTCCGCATCAACCGAAACACCATGGATTAATCTTTCTGCTTCTAGAGGCATGGTCGACAAGGAATTTCGTCTGAATGTTTCCATAAACTGGGATATAGCTCCCCAAGGCAAACATAATGGGGTAATCACCATCACAGATGGAAATAATACTGCATCTATTGATGTACCAGTCTACAACTATGCTCTCCCCAAGAAAGAGTCGCATTACTATGCCGGCTGCAGTGAGTTCTCTATCCCGGCCCATGATTTCAACAGAAATATTGCCGGTAAGTATGCTTCTTGGACTTTTGCTCCTAAACTCGGTCGCGGCACCGGCGCAATGCTTATCGATTGTGTTACCGCACCAAGTGCTGAGAAGCATAAGAACGCTCCCCGTCTTGAGTATGACTTCTACCTCCCTGATGACACTTTGCTTACTGTTGTATTGGCCATACTTCCCACACAGGACATATATCCTGCCCGCGGACTGCGTATGGCTGTTGCGGTCGACGATAATGCACTGGTTATGGTGGATATGCGTAAAGGCATGAGCCATACCGCAAAGGAGTACGCGCCCGAAGCTCTCACGTTATCAAAGGTACTTAAACCTCTGCCACAGCATAATTCCAAATTGGCCTTGGCAGGCTTCGGCAAGCCGCGTCGTAGTGACGTGCTTGATGGAATGCGATGGGTGGATATTAACCTTGGCGATATAAGGAAAGGACTACATACCCTGAAAATATATATGGTTGACCCGGAAATAGTATTAGACAAGATTGTAATCAATCCAGACAATTTGCGTCCGAGCTATCTAGGGGCACCGCCAAAAAGGATTAACCCATTATAATAATTAAACTAAATAATTACAGAAGTAAGACGTAGCATTTTTGGGTACGTCTTCTTTTTTATTTGCATAATTGACCAAAATCTCGTTTCTTTACGCGCTAATTTTAAAAAAAACGGAACCATACGTGAGTTCGGAATAATTTTTAGAAATGGACCTATACCTTTAGAAACTGTTTTGATTTAACAAAAACGTTTATCAGTTGGTAGTATATTATCATTTTTCTATCTTTGGAATATAACGACCAAATTATATTTAAAGAGTAGAAAATGAGATACAGTACCGACCTAACTGATAAACAGTGGCAAGTTATAGAAAATTTTTTAGATGACAAAGAACGTAAGCGAAAACATTCGTTTCGCTCCATCTTTAATGCTATCTTTTATTTGGTAAAGACCGGTTGCCAATGGCGTATGCTTCCTTCAGATTTCGCCCCTTGGAATACCGTTTACTATTATTATCGCAAATGGAAAAACAACGGCCTGATAGAGGAAATACATGAAAATCTGCGTGATATGGTCCGTGAACAGAGTGGCAGGGAGAAAAGTCCCAGTCTGGGATTGATTGACAGCCGGAGCGTCAAGACCTCCCGTAATGGAGGTGAGGCACGTGGCATTGATGGCGGTAAAAAGACAAAAGGAAGAAAACAGCACATCATTACCGATACACTTGGACTTATCCTGGTCGTAGTCATTCATGCGGCCAACATCCATGACAGCAAAGGTGCCATGAAAGTAATCGGCAATTTGAAAGGGCGTTTTCCCAGGTTGAAGAAAATTGTTGCTGATGGGGGATATAGAGGAGAACTGATTGAAAATGTGAAGAAAGCATTTGGATGGGTATTGGAAATTGTATTAAGACCGGATGCTGCCAGGAAGTTTTCTGTTTTACCTAAAAGATGGATTGTGGAACGGACTTTCTCATGGTTTGAGAGTTTCAGGAGGCTTAGCAAAGATTACGAAGTGCTTCCGGAGACTTCACAAACCATGATATATCTGACAATGGTGAAAATTATGCTGAAGAGGGTGAAATGAAGAAATCAAAACAGTTTCTTATACTTTTCCTGAGCATCATCTTGTCATAGAAAAACATGAGTTTGTTCTTCATGTTCGTTCAGAGTTCATGGACAAGTTGTATGCCGTCAGTGCTACCCCCTTAAACATTTTGTTGGCATAGTGTCTGAGATTGTGGCATACCTGTATCTTGGTACTATCCACGAAACTTATACCCGCGCATCTTCCGAAAGAGAATAATTTAAGAAAGAATACCAGTTGTTCAAATTTTACAAATCTGTTATAAGATACAACACTTGGGAAATATAGTTTCATACTCCCGCGTATGCAGCAGAGATAATAATGCTTGAATTTACGGTAAGTGCCGAAATGGAACAAGAGAAGAATGGCCATGATTCCGCTATTCGAGAGGGATGTTTTCTGTTTACGATGTTTCTTTCCATCCCCGGCTGGAAGAAATTTTTTCATTTCCTGCTCAAAATTCTTATCAAACTCGTCTATTATGCAAAAAAAATAAATAACTTTGTCTTTGATAATCATAGGTGGCGGATTTGTATCTTGTTGTTTGTCAGATTTAAATATACAAAATAATATCATGATCACCAATTTTTAGACGATTTTTGTTATCCCGAACTCACGTAAACCATGAAACGAACGATAGTCACATTTATACTAATTATTTTTAACCTTCTGCCTACTTTCGCAGCAGGAAATACTTATTTCTATCACGTCAACAGCAAACTTGGTTTTTCCATGCGTCAGATAGCTTCACTGTGCAAGGATAAATACGGATTTGTATGGGCATCCTCAAAAAGCGGTGTACTACGCCTTTCCGAAAGCCAATACAATTCCTACCCCCTCCCCTATATCAACACCAACTTCATCACCAGTCGGTTACTGATGCAGGCTGACACTCTGTGGTGCTATACCACAAACGGACAACTCTTCCGCTACAATGAACTCTACGACCGCTTTGAACTTGAAGCCGACATCTGCAGCATGATGGGGCAAAAAGACATCTACATGAGTGAGTTCATTGCTACGAGCCAAGGTAGTATTTGGATTCCCACTAAAATAGGCATCTACCGCTACTTGAACCATGAGCTCCTCAAGGTTGACGCCGATTCACTGAAAACGCAAGCCCTCTATGAGAAGGCCGATGGAAATATTTTGGTGGTTCATTCTGAAGGCATCTCTGAGATTGATACGCGTAAACTCACCATTAGCAACCTTTACCAAAAGAATAATTCAATATTAGAAACAGCAAGTGCCTTATACTACGATGATAAGTTGCAAAAACTATGGATAGGAACCCTTTCAGAGGGGCTCTACACCTTCGACTTGCGTAGTAAAAAAATCGTTCAATCCCCACTGGGTGATATAAGAAAACCCATTTTGACCATCAAGCGTATAGATAAGAACAACTTACTGCTAGGTATAGATGGCGCAGGTGTGATACGTATCGACCTCAACTTAAACAAAGTAGTAGAACGAATGAGCGAAGACGTCAATAATCCCACTTCGCTTAGAGGAAACGGTGTATACGATATACTCTATGATCCACAAACCGAACGTGTATGGGTATCGACCTATGGAGGAGGCATCAGCTACTACTACCTCAAATCAAGAGGTGTCAACTACCTCACCCATCAAGTTAACAATGCTAACTCACTCATCAACAACAATGTCAACAAGATTCTAGAAGACAGCAAAGGCGACCTTTGGTTCGCTACAGACAATGGTTTGAGCCGTCTGCGCAAGGAAACCCATCAATGGGACACCTATTATAATAATTATAAGAGTAATGCCCTCAACTTCCTATCACTGGCCGAAGATAAAGAGGACCATATCTGGGCAGGCACCTACTCAGAAGGCTTCTTTGTGCTTGATAGAGCCACAGGTCGCGAATTAGAGCACCATAAACTCGACCGAGATAACCGGAAGATGGGTAAATACATCTACGAGATTATTCGCGACACAGAAGGTGATATGTGGGTGGGTGGCCTAGCCGATCTAGTGCGTTGCCAAACCAACCATCACACCGCCCAACGATACAACAACCAGCCCGTACGTGCGCTCTGCCAACTGGGAGAAGACACGATGGTAGTGGCCTGTACCTATTGCACCTTCCTCATTGATAAAAACACCGGTAAGCGTCGTTACATCTGCGACACCTATACACAAGATGTAGAGGTGGTGGGCAAAAACATCTGGATGGCCACCAATGGCCGTGGTCTGCTCCGCTTCAATACCGAAACACGCCGTATAGATACGCTTGACATACGTCATGGCCTGCTAAGCAATTTCGTCAATAGTATCCTCTATGCCGACAGTTCGCTATGGCTGGGTACAGAGAATGGTCTGTGCCGATATAAGATAGAACAAGGCAAGGAGAAAATATATAGTTATCAATTTACCCCCGAACTAGCCGGTGTATCATTCAACACCTCTGCTTCCCTACAGCTACGAGATGGTACCTTGCTTTTTGGCACCAGCAATGGCGCAATAAAAATCAACGTGGACAAAATGATACAACGTCAAAACAAGGGTAAGATTTATGTATCAGATATTATTGTTTCAGGTACTTCCATCCGTCAAAACGATGATTTGCTACGCCACACCAATCTCAATGATCTGACAGAACTATCACTATCGTATAATCAGAACGTGCTTTCGTTCGACCTCATTCCTCTACATGTGGAAGATAGCGAAGTACACTTCCGATGGAAATTGGAAGGAGTAGACAAATCGTGGACGCAACCCACCAACCACCCCCAAATACAATACTCTAACCTACCTGTAGGCAAGTTTATCCTACATATTTTCATGATAGATAGTACACTTGAGAAGGTGATTGATGAGCGTAGCATTGTACTAAACGTACACCCTGCCTTGTGGAACACTTGGTGGTTTCGCATTGGCATCACGATACTGTTCTTAGCAGGTATAGCCTTTGTTGTACACTTCTATTACGGTAAGCTGAAACAAAAACACACCGAAGAAAAGATTTCCTTCTTCACACGCATGGCGCACGAAATGCGCACCTCGCTCACCCTTATCACAGCCCCACTAGAAGAGTTGGGACGCAGACAGGAGTTTAGCGGCAAAGGGGGCTATTTCTATGATTTGGCATCACAGCAAGTACAGAAGCTCAACAAAGTGGTGACCCACCTACTCGACTTCGAAAAACTCGATGTAGGGCATGGGCAACTGCTATTAGGAGATGAAGTAGACATGGTAAGCCTCATCAACCAAAGAAAAATCATGTTCCTACCGGTGGCACAAAAGAAAGGCATCGACATAAATTTCACTAGCCAAGTAGCGCAACTACCCATGCTGGTTGATGAAATAAAGATAGAGAAGGTGATAGACAATCTGCTCTCTAATGCTGTGAAGTACAGCACAGAAGGCAGCAAGATAGAGGTAAGCCTCAGCTGCACAACCGACCAGAAATGCCTCATCACCGTGCGCGATTATGGCATTGGTATCTCCAAAGCAGACCTGTGCAAGCTCTTCCATGAGTATTACAGAGGCGACAATGCCACCAACTCGAAAGTGATTGGCAGCGGCATCGGCTTGATCATCGTAAAGAAGTATGTGGAAATGCATCAGGGCAGTATTGGGGTAGAAAGTACAGAAGGTCAGGGTACTACATTCTCCATTACATTGCCTGTGTTATCCCCGGATATTCAACCACAACATACGGAGGTCTCCCCTACAACAGCTACTATAATAACAGAACAGCCCGCTGAAACAGCATTTGACATATCACTAAACGAGAATACGGTTCAAAAAGATAACGCACCTACTAATCAAGGCTGTATCCTCATTGTTGAAGACAATGAGGAGATGCGCGCCTTCCTTGAAAAGGTCTTCGAGGATAATTATCAGATACTGCTAGCAGCAGATGGCGTAGAAGGTTGCGAACTGTTATCTCAAAACGAACCCGATTTGATTATCTCTGATGTAATGATGCCACGGATGAATGGATTAGAATTCTGCCGCAAGGTAAAAAGTGATTTTGCAACATCCCACATTCCCCTCATCCTCCTATCTGCCTTCTGCGAACGCGAACAACAATTGCAAGGTATGGGCTGTGGTGCTGATGAGTATATGGCTAAGCCTTTTGATACCACCATGCTGATGATGCATGTAGAAGCTATCTTGAAGAATAGGCAGGCAGTTATGGCTAAATTAATCCACCAAAAACACAACCGGCCGATTGTGGAGAATACTATCAACAACGAATTTGTACAGAAAGCTAAGGAAGTGATAGTAAGACACATGTCCGACATTGATTTTAATAAGGATAAGTTTTCAGCAGAACTCAACATAAGCGGTTCGTTGCTTTATAAAAAATTAAAGTCCATTACAGGCATTTCGCCTACTGACTTTATCAGAGACATCCGCATGGAGGAAGCCTATAAACTATTGCAAAAACACCGCTACACAGTATCAGAGGTAAGTAACCATTGCGGATATGCCACTACCAACTACTTCAGTTCAGTATTCAAGAAGAAGTTTGGCATATCTCCAAGCGAAGTATAACATTTTAGCAACAAAAAACTATAAAGACCGTAACTGATCAATCAAAACCAGCAGAATACCTTTGTCCCGATTGAGAATTATCGATATGACAACAGAGATAGAGATATTACAATACCTGTATTACCCATCCGCTTTCCAAACGGGTAGAAATTGGCAGTGCCGTCATAACAGAGATTAGCAACCGTACTTTGAAGCGCATCCTTGCCGACTGCGTGGAGAAAGATATATAGAGGTGGTCAGCAAGGGGCCGGCAATCAAGTACAGACTCACACCTCAGGTTCATGTGACAATGCCACTTAATCTTGACACCTATTTCAACAAGGACTCATATCTTTGCTATCCAATGACTTCGATATGCCATTGGAAACTATTGTGGCTATATACCGCCGTCGATGGCAGATTGAATCGCTTTTCAAACAGATAAAACAGAACTTTCCGTTGAGGTACTTCTATGGCGAGAGTGCCAATGCAATCAAGATCCAGATTTGGGTTACACTGATAGCCAATTTGCTGCTTTCACTGCTGCAATGCCGGCTGACGCGGCAATGGAGCTTCTTTGGGCTTGCTACAATGGTGCGCCTCGTGATGATGTATTACATCAACCTTGAATCATTTTTCAATCATCCCGATGCAGACCTGAAAATCATGCTCGCCGAAGCCTCCGAACCGCCTCCTTCTCAGTTCGAAAATCAATGAGGGGGCTTGTCCGGTTTGAAAAAACTCCCAACTTGCCATTTTCAGCAAGTTGGGAGCGTACTCTTATGGTTTAGCAGACAGTAATAATACATTTATGATGTGAAAACTGATATACCTTCCTTCTTTACAATCACAACAGCTGAAGTACATGACTCCGTTGAAATGGATAAGATCCCCTATGAATCAGGTTCTTTGTACATATTTGATAGAGCGTATATGAATACGGAGATGCTTAATCTTATCAATCAAATAGGAGCTTTCTTTGTTGTGAGAGAAAAACATAAAACGACTTACAAGGTCGTTGAGGATAAAAGTTATAACAACACAGACACAGGTGTTATGGCTGACCAAATCATTGGGTTTACAGGCAATAAGACCAAGAAGCAATATCCCGGCAATCTCAGAAGAATCACCTTTTATGATAAAGATGGGAATAGAACTTTCGTTTTTTACACCAACAACTTCGACTTGTCTGCAGAGAATATTGCTTTAGCATATAAATATCGTTGGAGAGTCGAACTGTTCTTGGGTTGGATGAAGGGCCACCTTCACATAAAGGAATTCTATGGGACTACCCTTAACACCGTGAAGATACAAATCTACTGTGCTATCATTACGTATTGTTTGGTTGCTATTGCCGAACGACAGATGAAACTTGATATGGACATTTATAAGATGTTGAGAATTTTATCAATATCTCTACTTGAAAAAGAAGAGATACGTGATTTCCTATCAATAACATCGAGAGATGAAAGTTTGCAAAATGATAGTCAACTAAGACTTAAATTCTTTTAGTGGACACTAGTGGAATAGCTTATTTTGTTTCCTTTCAAATCAGTAAGTGACATAAGCGGATAGTATAGGTAATTTTGAGTGCCACTTGTATATCCGAAAATTCCTTTGTTACCATCCGGGTAGAAGACCTCAAATATTTCATTATATTCCCGGAAACATAGCCTTTCACCTTGATATTTCCTTGTTCAGATTCATATAAGATGTAGCTACTTGCTGTTGATATCTTTATCAAACGGATGCCATTAAACACAAAAGCGTCACTATTGTCCATGACAATACCTTGCGGCTTCTCTTCGTAATACAACGTCTTTCCACTGCGGGCAATCATAGGCAATCCTGAAACAGACCAGCCAAAACCCATGACAGAGTTCCCTTGCTGGCTATTGTAAGCCAGGGATAGTTGGGGATTGAAGTCTCTCATTCCCGGATACACATCAATCGGAACCTCATAAGTTCTTGCTCCGGTAGATGATGTTCCTGAATTGATAACGATTTGCCCGACTTCTTTAGACTGGCTCAGACTGATAGAGTTGGGAACATGTGAGTTCGTAATACGCGATGAAGGTATCTGTGCCAGTCTGTCGTTGTCCTTGCCAAAGGAAGCATTGTCAGCCTTTTGTGCTATCACAGATGGGTACAATTTTGCTTGGATGGAATCCTCATAATGTTTTAAGTTTTATTTCCCTTTCTTGGGGTCTTCTTTCCGAAGCCATCCGCAAGGGGGTTATCTGCGCATTACAGGGGCATCGTCAAGGGGCGAAAGGCAAGGTTTTCAAGATGATTTTTCACCCATGCTGCAAAATCTCGCGGAAACAGCGCAGGACCTTTCCCGTCGCTCCCGGATGCCGAACTTCGCGCCGTAACCCCAATCGGGTGGTTTTCTGGAAAAGAATGTCCTCTAATACGATTGGTATAACAGGAAAGAAATACAAAAGGTATTTTGCCCGAAGGAACAATTCTCGGTAAATTTTATACTGTATAAAAAAGGCTGATGGTTCGGATTATAATAGGTTGCTCTGTTGACTGCAGTATATAAATGGTCTGCTGGAATACGGATTAGGGAAATCCGTCCCCTTGTATCATATTGCAGTTAAAATCCCCTGCCCGGTTGTCACAACCAAGCAGGGGAAAGGTCAGATATAATGTCACAGGTCAGGCTGCGCAATCTGTCGCTCTCCTGCCGGACATCGGAGTTGTGTCCGTTTCCGTATCGCCCTGTTCCGTCCGATTCTCCTTAAGACTTTCGTCAATCCGTTTTTTCAGTTCGGCACATTCTTTTTTCAGTGTGTCCAGCTCGTCCTGTCTGCCCCATGTACGGCTGACAATGCCCTGCAATGTGGGAAGCTCGCTTTCAAGTTTCGCCATACGCTCACGCTGCTGCTTTATGATAGAGGGCAGTTTGGCAAGTGTGGCCTGTGGATAGAGTGCGGTGTCGGCAAATCCCAGTGGCAATGAGCCTGAAATTCCATAACGGTATTTCAGACCGCTTTTCCCCTCGACAAAGAATGTATTGCGGTCAAATGAGCCGTCAAGGTTGTACTCGCTTTTCACAAGCAAGTCAAGACCTATGTAAGAGCCTATGGCGGTGTAGGCATTTCCCCGGTATGTCTTGGCTATCCTGTGAAGCTCGCGCCCGGTCTTTTCCGCCGTGTCTTTGCCGGTGGAAAGCAGGGAGACAGCCTTGTCGCCCTGATAGGATGCCACATACTCAAGGTCATCCTCCATGCGGTTTATTGCGGATGCCACCTTTTCGCTGTCCTGTCCGTTCTGTGCAATCTTGCGCTCCGCACGTCCGCGCTCTTTCTTGAATATGGCAAGTTCCTTTTCAAGCTGCATGATTTTGTTGTCAAGTTTAGCCTTGTTCAACAGGTCTGTGTTACCCGAAAGAATTGCCACGAACTCCGCAAAGTTCATGCCGTTGTCCTCGTCCATGCTGTCCTCGTCGATGCGGCGCACGGCGATTGTTCCGTTGTTTATCTGATTGATAAATATTGCTGTCCGGTAAAAATAAAGTGTAAGTTGTATAGCTATTGTATATAAGCACGTTATAGCATTTTCTGATAAAAGGGGCTTGTCTTAACCATAAAACTGTAAGCATAAGTATATACTATAGAATATGCCTAAATTATAAAGAAAAGCAACAATATACACCTAATTTATCAGAAATGTATACGTTTTAGTTACTGCGACAGCCTTACAAAAGTTTTATCGGACAGCAATAATTGATAAACATCTGCTTGTTCTTCAAAAGGTTGAACTTGTAGGCGTCAAGTGTCTTTTCCGTGCCATAAATAACCACGTCCACGGTATTGTTGCCCCACAACTTCACGGTGTTGCCCTTGCGTACAGCCCTGCCGTTGCGCTGCTCCATATCGGCAGGTCGATCGGGTAGGTCAAGGGCATTACTGCCCTCTTCCCCCCTCAGAACCGTACATGAGGGTTTCCCCTCATACGGCTCAAGCTTTTCTAAGTCTCTGTTTATATGCAGAGACCGGCTCATACTACTTCTTGTTTCCATTGGTTTTACGGGATAATTTGAAACATTCGTCATGAACCAACAGATTGCATTTCCGTCCGTCTTGGACGGTTGGCATTACGTTCCATGCCTTATGCGTGTCAATCGGTTCACCACATATCGGACATTTCCGACCTTGCTTTTCCCATAGGTAAAGCAGGGACTTACGTCCTTTCAGTGTCACAAGCATCTTTGACTTCATTCTTTTATTGAAGTACAGGCGGCAGTCTGCGTCAAACGGATTCATGTCCCCCTTTATCTGCGTATATTGCAGGAAAGGAAACGAAGATGCCAGTTTCAACAAGGTAAGTTGGTCTTCTTTGCCGTTTGATTTCTTGAACTTAGCCGCAAAAGTCCAGCTGTTCCCTCGGATATTGTGCCAATAACGGTCTTTTATCCACCGTTTCCCTTTCTTGGAATGACGGCGTTTAGCCCATTGCCACAAGGCGAGAAATATCTGATGGTCAATTCTGTGAAAAGAATCACGTGTCGCCCCATGCTGATAATATGCTCCCCATCCTCGGATTTTAGCATTCAACATCCTGATTAATGATTCCTGCTTGCAACCCTTATGGCCTTTTGTCACCTTACGGATATTCTCCATAAAGCGTTTTTCGGCTTTCTTGGTCGGCTTGGTCAATATTTCATTGCCGTATTTGCGGATATTGAAACCGAGAAAATCGAAACCGTCACGGATATTGGTTATCACCGTCTTTTCTTCTGATAAGGTCAGACCTCTTTCAGACATAAAGTCGGCTACCAATGGCTTGATTTCCTTTTCAAGTGTTTCACGGTTCTCGCAGGTAATTATAAAGTCATCAGCGTAGCGGACAAGATTCACCATTGGCGAATATAACTTGCCTTTGATTCTAACTCGTTTATATTTCTCTGCAAGGACTTTCTGCAATCCGTCCAATGTCATATTGGCAAGCGTGGGAGAGATAATACCACCTTGTGGTGTTCCCTCCTCTGTCGGGAACATCTGTTTGTTGAAGATATAGCCGCATTTCAACCATTTTCGGAGCATTGCCTTATCCATAGGGATGTTGGCAAGCAGCCATTCATGGCTGATATGGTCGAAGCACCCCTTTATGTCACCCTCCAGAATCCATTCGGGAGAATAGCCTTTTCGGAGAATGTTATGGCATTGCATTACCGCATCCATACAGCGACGTTCCTTGCGGAAACCGTATGAACGTGTGTCGGCTGTTGTTTCCGACACTGGTTCCAATGCCATGAGGTAGAGTGCTTGCATGGCTCTGTCTTTCATTGTCGGTATTCCCAACGGTCGCAGTTTGCCATTACTCTTTTTGATGTGGACTCTTCTCAATGGCTTCGGCTGGTAGCCTCTGCGTTTGAGTTCGCTTATCGCTTGTGTTTTTGCTTCGGGTTTCTCCCATGTTTCCATGTCCACCCCGGGGGTGTTGCCACCTCCATTAGAAGTAACTCTCTTTACGGCTAAGGCTTTTGCGTAAAAAGAGTGGGTCAGCGTCCACTGCAAGGCTTTCACCTTGCCCGGTCTGCCTTCCTTCTGAGCCTTTACAATACGCGCTTGTAGCTTTCTGACAGCCAACTCCGCCTTATTCCAGTCTATTCTGTCCCAAAGTGTTTGCTGATTGTCAGCAGGCGCACACGATGTCTTGTTTTCGTTCATTTGCTTTCCTCCTTTTGAAAGTTCTAAAAGTTAATTGTAAAGAATCACCATTTGACAACATTCGGTTTTGATTGCCTCCCTAATGTCGTCACAGAAGTCTGCCCACTTTCGTGTCGGATGATGTCGCCCACATCAGCTCGTGATGTCGGTTCAATCCGTATCCGCTCCATTACAGAACGGCATTCGCTTTTTCTGTTATCTTATACCTGCACACCATTCGGCTTTCATTGCTGTCAGCTTACCTGCCATTTTTTACATGACAGGAGATATACAGGCTTACCATGTTCCACATAGATAACTAACGGATAGGTTAGGTTCTGTCTCATCCTCCGGCGGTGCTTATATCCGTGTAATCCTACCATGGAGAGGATTAACCGACCGCTTCCCTTTTGGGTAGAGTGTGCCAGTATCTTACACTCTTTCGTGACATTACGAAGTTTACTAACAGTTCGCTTGCGCTAACCATACTATCCAGCCTCGCCACTCTACGGTATGATACTAACCGTACTTGACTTCCCCTCACGGTTCTGTCTTGTCTTGCGAAAGTGTACTTTGTCCCGACCGCTTAATACAACATTAAGGTGCACCGGTCGGTAGGCTACCGCTGACGGAACAGCGGGTTAAAACTGATACCCGTAAGTATCATTCCAACAATTATCTATGCGACTTCATGTCGCACCCAGGGTATCTCAAGATGATGCACCGCCACAGCCCTTTGTTGGGCATTAACACCTGTGCCCAGCATGGAAGTAGAGCCGAAAAGCACACGCACCCTGCCTGCGTTCATGTCGGCAAACAGCTTCTTTCTCGCCCTTTCGGTTGTGGCACACTGGATAAACTGTATCTCACCCGCAGGGATGCCGAGCCGTACCAGCTTTTCCTTTATGTCGCTGTATATGTTCCATTCGTTGGACTTGTAGGTGGAAAGGTCGCTGAACACGAACTGTGTGCCACGGTGGGTATTTGAGCGCATATAGTAGTCATAGACAGTCCTTGCACAGATGGAAGCCTTGTTGTTTTCATCGTCAAGGAACTTGTCACCCAACAAACGCATGTCGAGAGCCATCTTCCGGGCTACATTGGTGGCGATAAGCATTTTCGCCTTGTCAAGGTTGTCCGGCTCCAGTGTGTCAAGCCCCAAATCCTCCCACTGGCCGGATTTTGCGAATGACACAAGCCTTTCTATCATTTCTTCCTGTGCGATTGTCGGGGCATGGGAAAGGAAGCGCACGTTCTTTTCCGGCACGTCAAGGTTAATCATGTCGGTGGTACGGTAGTCCGTTATCTCACGCAGGAAAGCGGCGAGTTCCGGCACTTTGATATAAGTACGGAAGCGTTCTTTGCGCTTGATGCTTCCTGTCACGTTAAGCTCATAGTCAGCGCATTTTTTTGTAAAGATAGCCGCCCACGCATCAAAGCAGCTTATCCGCTGCCGTTTCAGTTCTGCCGGACGCATATACTTGAACATAACATAAAGCTCCGTAAGGGCATTGACAACGACAGTCCCAGACAGAAATGTTGCCCCCATATCGTGTCCTGTCCGCTTCTGAATGTCACGTATGGCAAAAAGCAGGTTCATCGCCCTTTGCGACCCCTTTGTGTTACCGATACCTGCAACCCTTGTGTGGCGCGTCTGAAACATCAAGTTTTTGAACATGTGTGATAAATCCGAAATTTCGGATTTATCACATTATCAGAACTTTTTCAGATTAAGGATATTTTTTATTATAATATTTACCATCAATGCATTATGTTTGTGTTATTTCTGATTATATATTCGATAGAGAGTATTTTATATTTCGTAAATCAGTCTTCATAGTAGTAAGAGCCTGCTATAGCTGTATTATAATAGATATTGAAACCAGATGCAAACTTTTAGACATAAATTAGTGGCTACTATGACACCGCTTTGCAAATAGTACTTAATTGAAACATAGCTATTCACCACGGATTTAGCAATGTCTCATTTTTGTATTTTTTATTAAAGAATATCTTTGTTGCCAAATTTTTCTGTAATTTTGCCATCAAAAAGTAAAATGGGAAGATATAAAGAGTTTATGATGGAAAATATGGAACATCCATTTCAAAAAGTTCCAACTCATTTTGTTTCTATACATTTGTTTAAAAACAAATTACTTCAAGATTATATTTTTAAAAATGGTTTTGATGGTGTATGCCATTATACAGGTGATTTCACTAAAGTTTTACCATTAAAAAGTATTGTGATATTCATCAATGATATTTTGTCTAAATATTTTGGAGGTCCAGACAATGAGGCTGTTGGGTGGGATTCTGGATTTGAGGATGACGGTGACGAATCAACTTTTCATAAAGAATTAGGAGGCTATATTGTTCCTGGAAATAGAAAAATATATACAGATATGAATGAATTGTTGTATGAAAATAATTTTGTCGTTGATAATGAAGCGTTATTTGCCGACATTGTTGATGCGTTCGGTGAAATTTGTTTGATACAGCAAGACCCTTATGGATTAACGGAAGATGAAGAACGATTTTTAGATTGGAGATACATTGTCGAAAATACTATTAAGATGTCTGCTGAGGGTATGGATTTTGCCAATATAGTAAAAGCTGAAAAAGTAAGATTATACGGACTTCTCGAAGCGATACAGACAGCACAAACACCATTATTGAAGAAAATTCCTTTACGATTATTCCGTTGCGTCAACTATGATAGTACTAAAACTCCTCCTGTCCAGTTTTCCGATTTAACCTCACCGCCCATTCAATATACAAAAGATTTAAGAATGAGTAAGCGAGGGGATTCTATCTTTTATGGTGCAATCAAAAAAGAAACTGCAGAAGAAGAAGCTGTGAAAGCCGCAAGTGATAGTTATGTGTATATTGGAACCTTTGAAACGATACATGATCTTCATATTCTGGATCTAACAAGAATTGCAGATAATTTATCGATATTCAATCAGGAACAAGATTCTTATTACATTCTTGTGTTTTTAAGTCAGTTTTGCCATGAAATTTCTTTGCCTGTTTACAATCCTACAACAGAATATATTCCAACTCAACTAATCACATTTTATTTTCGGAATTGTCTCAAATTCTATCATCAAGATGAGAGCAAGAGCGATTTGGATGGTATATTATATAGCAGTAGTAAAGATCATTCTGTCAACGCTGCGTTATTTTATGATAATACAAGTAGTGCAAAACACCTAAGACTTCTTGAATATGAGGTCATGCACGAAGGTTTGTCAAAGAGATACACCTACCCTTGAAATGAGACAGTGTCAAAATGAAGAGAACTCTAATTTTGTTCAACTCTTAGCGTTCTCTTCAAAGTAGGCACACACTCCTATTGGCTATTCAGCGAAGTCCTAAAAAATCTTCGAGACCTTCTCCTCCTATACTTTTCCATTTCTTGAGTATTTTTTTCTGATTTTCATCCTCAAGAGTCTCCAACGCTTTTGATTCCTGTTCTGTCGTTATTTCCAAGTATACCATTGTCGTTTGGATGCACTCATGTCCAAGGAGATACGATATTTGTGCTATATTCGTAAGCATCCGATAAAATACACTATAAAAATGTCTGTATCCCCTTTCCTGGTAAGCAGCCATCTATAGTTGTATCTCCATCATTCTTTATTCTTTCCTTCCATTTGTGTGGCAACATTTGTAGCAGTTCCTCATAATTTGCCTTCTGCATATATGGCATTCTTGCTATAACGTCATTCAGATAAGTGCGTGGATTTACTTTATGCGCTTTGCACGTAGCCAGTAACGAACAGACGACACTCATGCTGACGGCCGCCTGATGGTCTCCACAGAACAGGTAGTTCTTTCTACCTTATGTTGGCATTAAATTTATGTTGGCATCATAGTTAAAGCCCATAATTAACAGTACTTTTACCTCTTTTGATACCAACATAAAATATATTACTGTAATGATTTTAAGAAGGTAATAATCGACTGATCCGTTATTGGTTTTACTTTCAAGTCTGGATTATTCAAATTACAAGATTCTATCGCTTTTACTTTCATCTTTAAGTTTATCTCAGCATAGATGTTTGTGGTATTTACCTTAATTCCGCAACACTATAAATTTTAACTTTTATAATATCTTGAGCAACAAAAAGCTCTTGCTTTGGCAAGCGG
>ENA-UEPW01000265-UEPW01000265.1-human-gut-metagenome-genome-assembly--contig:-NODE-265-length-43026-cov-18.963259_pt1 | contig 43026 bp, 40 predicted proteins | sample MGYA00242935_ERZ507936 | MGnify/ENA primary metagenome ERZ507936 (study PRJEB26167, sample SAMN06115469) | human gut metagenome | host: Homo sapiens | place: China:Chongqing | collected 2016-06-23... | reverse complement strand
GTGGTTACAGAGCGCACAGCGACCTCAATGGAGGTCGGAATCTGCAACGTCTGGGTTGTCTGCTGATAACCCAGGGGCTGGTGTAAACAAGCCCTATGTTGAGCCTGCTTTAGCAGATGACAATAAAGCTTTCGATTAGTCGAGAGTTGTTTACCTTCCGACCGTCATGCATTTTCCGGACGTGCGTCCTCCATGCCGCGTACACCGATTCGGACGCTCGGCCTAGAACCAAATGACTATGCCGCAGAGGCCGGGCGGCGCTACCATTGAAGGATCCCGCAAGTCTTCACCCGCCGGCCGCGTCTCATGATTCTCGAAGCCTTTCTTCTGTCCCTCAACTGCGTCGTCATCCTGCTGATTCTCGGCGGCGCAGGCTACGTGACGGCCGCACGGGGCTGGTACAACAAGAGCTCCCGCGTCCTGCTTGCGCGCCTCGTGACCTTTCTCTCCCTGCCCGCCTACCTCTTCTCGAGCGTCATGCAGACGCTTGACCACGACGGACTCCTGACGCTTGTGGGTTCGATGGCGACGCCCTTCATCTCGATCTGGACCTGCTTCCTGCTGAGCCGCATCATCGCGCGCGTCTGCCATGTCGAGGGGGTGCATTCGGGCGTCTTTTCGAGCGCCTTCACGGCAACGAACAACATGTTCATCGGCCTGCCCGTCTCGCTCGCGCTCTTCGGCACCGAGGCGATGGTGCCCACGCTCCTCTACTTCTTTGCGAACACCACGTTCTTCTGGACGGTCGGCAACTACATGGAGGCGGCCGACGGGAGGCTTGCCACGATGCAGAAGCCCCAGAAGGTGTTCTCGGCGCAGACCTTCAAACGTATCTTCACGCCGCCGCTCCTCGGCTTCCTCACGGCCATCGTGTTCATCCTGCTCGACTTCACGCCTCCGAAGGCGATCATGGACGCCGCGCACTACATGGGCGGCATCACGACGCCGCTCGCGCTCGTCTTCGTGGGCTGCATGCTCTACAACATCGGCATCCGCAACATCCGCGTCACGAAGGACATGCTCTGGGTCTACATCGGGCGCTTCGTGATCTGCCCGCTCGTGTGCCTTGTGCTCACGTACGTCATTCCCATTCCGCCGCTCTTTGCGAAGGTCTACGTCATTCAGGCGGCGCTGCCCTGCATCACGCAGATCGCCGTGCTCGCCGAATTCCACCACGCCGATGTCAAGTTCGCGACGACGGCCGTCGCCTCGACGACGCTCTTCTCGCTCGCCGTGATCCCTGCGTGGATGATCCTCGTGACGATGCTCATCCCGAGCTGATCACGGCGGACCTTCCGACCTATTCCGCGGCCTGCTTCTTCGAAAGCGCGTCGAACTCTTCCTTCCTCGCGACCACGTCGGCAAGGTCACGGTCGAGCTGCTCGATGTCACGCTCGAGATCGCGGATGTCCTCTTCGTCCGCCTCGATCTCCTCCATGAACTCGATTTCGCCCTCGATGTTGTTGCGCCTGAGCGCCATCGCGTCAAGAATCTGCTCGAAATCCGAGGCCGTCAGCGCCTCGAGCGGCGCGTCGAGCACGCGGATGCCGCGAAGAACGGGGGCCGTGCCGGGCGCCCAGTCCTCCTCGGGCGACATGAAGGGCTCGCCCGTGTTGGGACCGAATCCCGGCGGCAGGCTCCTCAAGGCCTTCTTTCCGAGCGCCTCATAGGGATTGATGAGATTCACGCCCTCGGTCCCCGGAATCGGGTGCGGAAGCGGCGCGGTGCCAGGCGTCTCGGGTCTGGGCACGAAGGCCTCGTCGGGCAGGTCCGCCAGGGGATCGGCGGGCCGGGCGGGGAGTTCACAGGCGGGGGCCTGCGCTGCAGCAACGGCGGGAGCGTGCGCCGCACCCGCAACCTCGAGGGGCCTAGGCCCGAGCGTCATCGACATCTCGATTTCGCCGAGCACGAGCGGACCCGACTCGGCGGAAAGCCTCAGAATCTGCCCCGTCTCCTCGTTCTTGAGAATGACGGTGCCTTCGGGAAGAATGACAGTAAAGCGGGACATTCGGATCGGACCTCGTGACGGGAAAGAACGCTGTAATCTAATATTAAGCGCAAAGACCTACCATTATCGGGCAACAGAGTCATTCCAACCCGTGCCTGCCGCACGATGACCAACAAAGGATTTTTTCGATGTACACCTTCTTCTCCATCGTTTTCGGCCTCATCTGGGCTGTCGCCTCGTTCCTCCTTCTCTTCAAGGTCTGGGATGTTCTCGGCCCGATCGTGCTCGGCATCTCGAAGAACCACATCGTGCAGGCCGCCGCGCTCGTCATCACCTACATCGTGATCTTCGGCGTCCCCGCCTGGTGCTGGGTGAAGCTCTTCGGCTGACCCGCAGCCCGTACATGACGCCCTCGCCATGAATCCGCGCCCGCCCATCCTCGACCGATGCGGCGGGCGCCGTCGTCATGGGCCATGCGTCGAGCAGGCCGAACCCGTTTTTCAGCATTTGAGAAAAGCGACTTGTCAAATTCTGAAAGTTCCCGTGGGAAGTCAACAATTTTCAAAATTTCCGTCGACGCCTAAACTTCCTCACACAGTTGAGGCGGGCCCGTATCCTGCGGCCGCCGACCATGCTTGACATTCCGACCGAGGAGAACACCATGACCTTCACGAAATTCGCCGTCGCCGCCGCAGCCGCCCTGCTCTGCGCAGGCTCCGTCATCGCCGCCCCCGTCGAGGGCACCGACTACGTCGTCCTTGAAAAGCCGATCCCGAACGCCTCGGGCACCTTCATCAAGGTCTACTCCTACGACTGCCCGTTCTGCTACAAATACGACAAGTCCGTCGTTCCGGCCGTCAAGGCCAAGCTCGACAAGGAAATGAAGTTCCTCGACTACCATCTCCACACCAAGGGCAAGTACGGCAAGGAAGGCTCCGAGGTCCTCGCCGTGATGTGGGTCGCCGACGAAGCCGCCGGCCGCGATCCGTATGCTGCCGACGCCATGCACAAGAAGGCGAAGTTCGCCCTCTACAAGGCCTACCACGACAAGAAGCAGCGCTGGGATGACGGCGCCGACGCCTTCCGCGCAACCGCCCTCGAGGCCGTCGGCATGTCCAAGGCCGATTTCGACGCCAAAAAGAAGGATCCGAAGGTTCAGGCGCTCGTGAAGGCCTGGGCCGACAGCACCTACGACGTCGCCAAGATCCAGGGCGTGCCGGCCTTCGTGGTCAACGGCAAGTACCTCCTGAAGACAGCCTCCATCCGCTCCATCGACGGTCTCGTGGAAAACATCCGCGAACTCTCCAAGAAGTAAGAGGTCCTGACAAATGAAGGGATTCTGCGAAAGCTTCCGAAAGAGTCCGATGACGGCCTTCGCCGACTGGCAGGAGACGCGCGAGCCGTGGATCCTCTTCGGCGTGACCTCGATCATCCTGGTGCTTCTGGCCCACTACCTCTTCCAGGGCTGGCTCTACATGCTGCCCTGCGAGCAGTGCGTCTACATCCGCTACGGCAACATCGTCATGGCGATCGGCGCCTTCCTCATCACGATCAATCCGAAGCAGGCTCTGCTGAAGATCGCCGGCATCGGCGTCTTCCTCTACGGCCTCATCTACACGATGATCTGCTCCTGGAAGCTCATGGGCATCCATGACGCCGTCCACTCCGACGACCCGATGGCCATGTTCGGCATGCAGGGCTGCTCGACGGAGCCGACTTATCACTTCGGCCTTCCGCTCGACAAGTGGGCTCCCGACTGGTTCAAGCAGACGGGCGACTGCGGCTACGACGCCCCCGTCGTGCCCGACGGCACCCAGCTCGGCGACTTCCAGCGCTGGCTCATCGAGGTCTATCAGGCGAGCGACGGCTGGTACCTCTTCCCGCAGTGGAAGTTCATGGACATGGCTGAATGCTGCATGCTCGCCTGCGTCTGCTACGCGGCGCTTCTCCTGGTTCTTCTCGCCGCCTGGGGCATGCGCGCCATGAAGAAGGCCTGATCCTCCACAGTGTCTTCACCCGGCCGCTCCGAGCAAAGCCGGGGGCGGTTCCGGTTCAACCGCCAACCGGCTGGCGCAGCGTCTCTGGTCCGACGCCACGCCTGCCATCCTCTCAAGCAATGGGCGCCCGACGGCATCAACCGTCAGGCGCCCATTGTCCATTTGGCGTCAGGTCAACCCTTCACGCAGAGGAACTGCTTGAAGACGGTCACGGGTCTCACGAGGTCGGCCTGCTGCGCCATCACCTCGTCGATGGACTTGTAGGCCGACGGAATCTCGTCGAGCACGCCGGGATCGTGCCTGCAGACGACGCCCGCCGTCTCGCGCTTCAGATCGGCAACCGTGAAGACCTTTTTGGCCTGCGTGCGGCTCATCGTGCGGCCCGCGCCGTGCGCGGACGACATGAAGGACTCCTCGGAGCCGAGTCCCTCGACCAGATACGAGGCGGCGCCCATGCTCCCCGGGATGATGCCGAGCTCGCCCCTGCCCGCATGAACGGAGCCCTTGCGCGTCACCCATACGTCGCGCCCGTAATGCGTCTCGCGAGCCACGTAGTTGTGATGGCAGTCGACGACGGGCTCGTCGGAGGAGATCTCCGCCCCCGGCATCACCTCGCGCACCGCGGCCATGACGTCCTCCATCATGATCTCGCGGTTGATCTTCGCATAGGCCTGCGCCCAGTTGACCGCATCCATGTAGTCGTTGAAGTCATCGGTGCCCTCATCGAACCAAGCAAGCGCGGGATCGGGCAGCCGGACCTTCCCTCCAAGTGCCTTCTCGCGGGCGATGCCGATGAAACGCGAGGCCATGACGTTGCCCACGCCGCGCGAACCCGAATGGAGCATCACGCGCACGACGCCGTCTGCATCAGAGGTGAGTTCGATGAAGTGGTTGCCCGCTCCCAAGCTTCCGAGCTGGCTCTGCCAGGTCATGGACACCATGCGCTCGAGGAGTTCGGGATGACGGTCGAGAAGGCTCTTCATGCCTTCCTCGAAGGGCTCCGTGCGGTCGTGACGCACGGCGTCGGGCCTCCTCTCGGTCATGCCGACGGGCACGTGCCGCAGAATCGCCTCGTAGACAGCGCGGACCGCGCGGTCGTCAAGGTCGCCGCGCCTGAAGTTGAGTCGTGCAAGGCGCATGCCGCAGCCGATGTCGACGCCGACGGCGCTCGGGATGACGGCGCCTTCGGTCGCGATCACGCTGCCTATGGTGGCGCCCAGACCTGCATGAACGTCGGGCATCGCCGCGACGTGATGAAAGACGAACGGCAACGAGGCCGTGTTGAGAAGCTGCTCACGCGACTTGTCGTCGAGCGTCTTCGCCCAGACGTGAACAGGGACGCTTCCTTCGCGTCCGATGATGGAAAAGGCCGCCATGGCGGTACCTCCACATTAGTTCTTTTTAGTTTCAGTTGATATATTTCACTTTTTTTTTCGCAACAAGGGTTCAATTATATGAAGAAGTGCTCGCCCGCACACGCGGGAAAACACCTGAAACGCAAAGGCCGCCGTCGTTCAGTCGAACGCGGCGGCCTTTTCTGAGGCTGTCGAATGTCAGCGGACGGTGCCGATGACGAGGTCGATGCCTTCGGTGCCCGTCTGGACGGGAGCGGAAGTCTCGCCCTCGAGGTCGCCCGCCTGCGGCATGAAGTTGCCGGTGCGGGAGATTCGGGCTCCGACGATCACGTCCTTGACGTCGGCGAGCGTCGTGGCGCCCATGGCCATCGTCATGTCGCTCGTGAGCTTGAACTCAAAGGGGAGCTCCTTGGCGGTGATGCGCATGAAGGCGACCGGCATTTTCGAGCCCGTGGTCGGGCGTGCGTAGATGAAGACAGTGTCCTCGGGCTTGACTTTGTCGGCGTGGGCCTTGTCGAGCGTCACGCGGCCGGAGACAAACGAGGGCTCGGCGGCCTGGACGGTCGGGACGCTCTCGCCCTTGAAGGCTTCGGCCTCAGCCTGACGGGCTGCGGGATCCATGCCGGCGAGGCGGCGGGCCTCGTCGATGTTGTTGCGGATCTGCTGGGCGTCGCCGAAGTCCTCGGGAAGCACGACGAGGAGCTTTTCCCAGTAGGCGGCGGCTTCGGCGTACTTCTCATGATCCCAGGCGTCGATGGCAAGGAGCGCGAGCGCCTTCCACTGGCCCGGATCGATCTTGAGGGCGCGTTGCAGAAGCGCACGGGCCTCGTCCGTGATCACCTTGTTGTTCGCGGCGGCCGTCATGTCGGCCATGTCGGCGATGATGTCGGCGTTGTTCGGCACCAGACGGTCGACCTCGCGGAAGGCGTCGAGCGCCTCGGCGAAGCGACCCACGTTGGAGAGCGTGCGCGCGAGCATGTACCAGGTCTGGGCGTCGTCGGGCGTCTCCTTCAGGCGGTTCTGAAGGCGCTCGATGGCGGCCATCATGTCGGACTGGCTGTGGCCCTGCGTCTGGCGCTGCTGGTTCTGGACGGCCTCGAGGAAGGCGGGGTCCATGGCGTTGTAGCGGCCGAGCGCAAGATAACCGAAGACGGCGGAGGCGGGAATCACGACGGCGAGCACGACGGCGATGATTCGGGCGACCTTGGACTGGTCCTTGACTTCGGCGTCGGTGTCGCGGGCGGTTTCCTCAAGCACGCGGCGCTCGAGTTCGAGGCGGGACTCCTCGTACTCGTCGAGGTCGATGCGGCCGGCCTCACGCTCCTTTTCAAGGTCCGCGGCCTGCTGACGCAGGATGCCGAGAATCGTTTCGTGGCGGTCTTCGGCGTCAGCGGCCTTGCGGCCGCCGAACCAGAGCGGCAGCGCCACGGCGGCCATCGCGATCAGGCAGAAGACGACGCAGATGATGATGAAGGTTGTCAGCATCGGTTACTCCTTGTCGCCCGAGAGCAGCTTGTCCGCGCGGGCCTTTTCCTCGGCGGTGAGCGGACGGACGGTCTTGGCGACGGCCGACTTGCGGCGGCGGAGGTTGAGGTAGAACGCGGCGAGGCCCACGAGGAAGAGCGCGACGGGGCCGAGCCAGAGGATGACCGTGTTGGCCTTGAAGGGCGGCTTGTAGAGCACGAAGTCGCCGTAGCGTTCGACCATGTAGTCCACGATCTCCTTGTTGGTCTTGCCGGCCTTGACCTGCTCGATCACCTGGTTGCGCAGGTCGACGGCGAGCTCGGCGTTGGAGTCGGCGATGGACTGGTTCTGGCAGACGAGGCAGCGGAGCTGCTCGGAAACCTCGACGACGCGCTGGTGGGCGATCGGGTCAAAGGCGGTCGGAGCGGCTTCGCGCGGAGCGGCGAAGGCCGTGCCGGCCATCAGTGCGCAGGCCGCGAGGGCGGCGCCCATAAGCTTGACGGACTTCATGTTATTCGGCCTCCAGCTGCTTGATGAGGGGCTTGAGCTGCTCGTTCCAGATCTGCGGATCGAGCGGGTAGCTCACCTTGGCGCGGATCACGCCCTTCTTGTCGATGACGAAGGTCTCGGGAACGCCCGTGACGCCGAGGTCAAGACCGACCCGGTTCTTCACCTCGAAGACGACCATGTCGTAAGGATTGCCCTGCTGGCGCAGCATGTTGAGGGCGGCGCCGGGATTGTCCTTGTAGACGAAGCCAACGATCGGGGTCTTGAGGCCGTCCTTCTTGAGCTTGACCATGTAGGGGTGCTCCTGCTTGCAGGGAATGCACCACGTGGCCCAGACGTTGAGCATCCAGACCTTGCCCTTCATCTCCTCGGTGGAGAGCGTCTTCGTGGTGTCGAAGAGCGTCGGGAGCGACCACTGCGGCATCGGCTTGTTGATGAGCACGCTGGGCAGCTGTCGCGGATCCATGTAGAGCCCCTTGAAGAGGAAGCCCGCGAGGACAATGAAGATTCCGAAGGGAATCAGATACTTGAGAGACTTGCTCATGACTTATTCTCCGTCAGCTTCGTTCTTCTGCTTGCGGCGGCGGTAGCGTCGGTCGGACGCGGCCCAAAGGCCAGCGGCGGCCATGATGATGCAGCCCCACCAGATCCAGGTGACGTAAGGCTTGTAGTAGGCGCGCACGACCCAGCCGCCGTCATTGGTCGGCGTGCCGAGGCTCACGTACACGTCGCCCGTGATCGAGTGGCGGATGGCGGACTCGGTCATCGGCATCGAGTTTGAGCTGTAGTACTTGCGCTTTTCAGGATAGAGGTGCTGGAGCTCCCTGCCGTTCACGGAGAGCGTGAAATCGCCGCGGTCGGCCGTGTAGTTCGGGCCGCGGACGGTTTCGACGCCGTTGAACGTGAAGGTGTAGCCGGCGACCGTCACGGTCTCGCCTTCGTACATGCGCACGTCGCGTTCGGACTGGTAGCCCTTGACGAGCGCCACGCCGATGATGAAGACGGCCACGCCGATGTGGGCGAACTGCATGCCCCAGAAGGCGCGCGGTTGGCGCATCAGGCGGGCGAAGACATTGCCCGGCTGGTTGCGGATCTGATGACGGAACGTCTGGATCACGGCAAAGAAGACGAACATCGCGGACGTGCAGCCGAGGAAGACCCAGTGGCCGAACTCGCCCATGAGGAGCGGGATGGCGGCGCCGGCCACGATGGCGGCGACGAGGCACCAGGCGAGCTCGCGGGCGAGCGCCTTCGGATCGGCGTCCTTCCAGCGGGCGAGCGGACCCACGCCCATCAGGAACACGCACGGCAGCATGAGCGGACCGAAGACGGCGTCAAAGTACGGGGGGCCGACCGAGATCTTGCCGGCGTTGAGCGCGTCGAGGAAGAGCGGATAGAGCGTGCCGAGAAGCACGGCACCCATGGCCACGACGAGCAGCACGTTGTTGACGAGGAGCATCGACTCGCGGGAGATGAGCGAGAAGTTGCCGCCCAGACCCACCGTCGGGGCGCGCCATGCAAAGAGCAGGAACGAGAGGCCGATGACGATGATGAGGAAGGCCAGAATGAAGAGACCGCGCTCGGGGTCGGTCGCGAAGGCGTGCACCGAGGTGAGCACGCCGGAGCGCACGAGGAAGGTGCCGAGGAGCGAGAGCGAGAACGTCAGGATCGCGAGGAGCACCGTCCAGATGCGGAAGCAACCGCGCTTTTCGGTGACGGCGAGCGAGTGGATGAGCGCGGTGCCCGTGAGCCACGGCATGAACGAGGAGTTCTCGACCGGGTCCCAGAACCACCAGCCGCCCCAGCCGAGCTCGTAGTAGGCCCAGTAGGAGCCGAGCGCGATGCCGAGCGTGAGGAGCACCCAGGCGGCCGTCGTCCACGGACGCATCCAGCGGGCCCAGGCGGCGTCAAGACGACCGGAGATGAGCGCGGCGATCGCGAAGGCGAACGGCACGGCGAAGCCCACGTAGCCCAGATAGAGGAGCGGCGGATGGAAGACCATGCCCGGGTCCTGCAGCAGCGGATTGAGGTCCGCGCCCTCGGCGGGCGCAGGGAAGAGGCGCAGGAACGGGTTGGAGGTGAGCAGCATGAAGAGGAGGAAGCCCATGCCGACGAGGCCGAGCACGCCCGTCACGCGGGCGACCATCTCGGCGGGCAGGCGGCGGGCGCAGAAGGCGACCGCGGCGCCCCACCATCCGAGCGTCACCGTCCAGAAGAGGATCGAGCCTTCGTGAGAGCCCCAGGTCGCGGCCACCTTGTAGTACCAGGGCAGAAGCGAGTTGGAGTTGTTCGCCACGTTGAGGACGGTGAAGTCCGACAGGTAGAACGAGTAGGCAAGGCAGCCAATGGCCACCGTGCCGAAGAACGCGTTGGCGGCAGCGGCGGGACGGGCGACCGCCATCAGCGCGCGGTTGCCCTTGGCAGCGCCGACAAGCGGGAGCACGCCCTGAACGATGCTCAACGCAAGGCACAGGATCAGTGCGAAGTGACCGATTTCAGGAATCACTTGTTTTCTCCGGTTTGTGTATGGGGACGGATGCTTCCGTCTTCTCTCTTTATGCAAGCAAGGGCATGGCCGTTTTGCCTGGCCCTCGGGTCAGGCGGGCGGTCACACCCGGCTCAATAAAAACTCAATTGACTGGAAGGGCAGGCATCAGGACTTCGCGGCCTGGGCCTGCTCGGCCTGCTTCTTGGCCACGCCCGCCTTGTGGGCGTCTTCGAGAGCCTTGGCAGCCTCGGGCGGCATGTAGTTCTCGTCGTGCTTGGCGAGCACTTCGGAGGCGCAGAAGACGCCCTGCTCGTCGAGCTTGCCCTGGGCCACGACGCCCTGGCCTTCGGCGAAGAGGTCGGGGAGGATGCCCTTGTACTGGACGGGAACGATCTTGGCGGTGTCGGTGATGCCGAAGGTAACGGTCACGCCGTCGGCCTGGCGCTTGACGCTGCCGGGCTCGACCACGCCGCCGAGCCTGAACGTGCGGCCCGTCGGGGCTTCCTTCGCGGCCACCTGCGTGGGCGAGAAGAAGAAGACGAGGTTTTCATTGAATGCCTGCAGGGCGAGCGTCACGCCGGCGCCGACGGCCACGACGGCCGCGCCGATGAGGGCGAGTTTCTTGGTCTTCGAGTCCATGGTTTACATCTCCAGCGTCGATTTGGCTGCACGGGCCTCGCGGGCGAGGCGGGCGCAGATCTTGGCGCGGCGGGCGCGCAGGGAAAAGATTTCGTAGATCACGGCGACGAGCAGCGCGCCGTAGGCGCACCAAACGAAGTAGCCGTGGCCGTTCATGTAGATGAAGTCGGAAAGACTGTTCCAGTTGTTCACAGCTTGCCCTCCAAGGCCGCTTCCTTGGTCCAGTTCTCGCGGCGTTCGCGTTCGAGGATGATGGAGCGGGTGCGGGCGAGGACCATGCCGGCACCGTAGCACATGCCCGCCACGACCATGATGAGGAGCGTGTAGAGCATGATGGGCGCAATGGAGGAGCCCCTCGACGTGATCGAGGCGCCCTGATGGAGCGTGTTCCACCACTGCACGGAGAAGTAGATGATCGGCACGTTGATCACGCCCACGATGCTGATGACGCTCGCGGCGCGGTCGGCGCGGCGCTTGTCGTCAATGGCGGAGTGCAGCGCGATGAAGCCGAGGTAGAGGAAGAAGAGGATGAGCTCCGACGTCAGGCGGGCGTCCCACACCCAGTACGTGCCCCAGGTCGGACGGCCCCAGAAGGCGCCAGAGAAGAGCGCGATGAAGGCCATCAGCGCGCCCGTGGGGGCCATCGCCTGGGCGAGCATGAAGCAGATGCGGTTGTTGCGCCACAGACCGATGGCGCTGAAGACGGCCATCAGCACATAGAGCAGCATCGAGAGCCAGGCGGCCGAGACGTGGATGAAGATGATGCGATAGGAGTTGCCCTGGCGCGCATCGACCGGGCACACGAAGAAGCCCAGGTAGAAGCCCACGACGAAGAGCACGAGTGCCAGCCCGAGAATCCACGGGATGACCTTGCCTGCGAGGCGGTAGAAGTTCTGAGGGTCGGATAAGCTCATCTTGATCAGGTCTCCGAATATATTTTCAAAAGTCTTTCCAGCGTTCGCTTCGCCCGCATCAACTTTCGGCGATGCGAAGGGCCGCGGACACGGCCATCGGGGCGAGCGCGAGGCTCAGCAGCGTCAGGCCGCCCACGATCATGAAGTGCGCGGCGGGGCTCATCGAGACGGCGACCGCCTGGCTGGCGCCCGCGCCGAAGATGAGGACGGGAATGTAGAGCGGAAGCACGAGCAGGCTCGTGAGCACGCCGCCTCCGCGAAGGCCGAGCGTGAGTGCGGCGCCCACGGCTCCCACGAGGGAGAGGACCGGCGTGCCGAGGAAGAGGCTCGCGACCATCACAAGGGTCACGTCGAGCGGCAGGTCGAAGAGGATGCCGAAAACCGCGGCGAAGATCGTCATCGGAACGCCCGTGACGAGCCAGTGCGCGAAGACCTTGGCTACGACCACCACGGGAAGCGGCTCGGCGGTGACGAGCATCTGCTCGAGCGTGCCGTCGGCATGATCGGCCTCGAACATGCGCGGCAGCGAGAGAAGCGCGGCGAGAAGCGCGGCGACCCACACGACGCCGGGGGCGATCGAGCGGAGGATGTTGGTTTCGGCGCCCACGCCGAGCGGCACGAGCGTCACGACGACCGCAAAGAAGAAGATCACCTGCGCAAGGTCGGACTTGCGGCGGAAGGCGAGCATCAGGTCGCGGCGGAGGATGATTCGGAAAAGCTTGAACATGACTGCGGCGCTCCTTACCTTGCGTTGTCCGCTTCAAGAGCGCTTTCGTTGTCGAGCGCAGCCTCGACCGCCGTGCGGCGGCGCGGGGACCAGCGTTCGGGCTCGATGACGAGGTATTCGACGCCGTCGACGGGCACTTCCTGATGGGTGACGAGCATCACGATGCCGCCCGACCTGACATGCTCGCCCACGAGGTCCGCAAGGCGGGCGACGCCGCGCACGTCGAGCGCGGTGAAGGGCTCGTCGAGAACCCAGAGCGTCACGGAGCGGGAAAGCCAGAGGCGGGCGAGCGCGACGCGGCGGCGCTGGCCCTGAGAGAGCTGGCCCGCGGGCACGTCGACGAAGTCGGCCAGGCCCACGGCGTCAAGTGCGTCAAGCGCGGCGTTCTCCGTGACGGGCACGGCCGCCACGTTGGCATTGATCATCACGTTCTCGAGCACCGACAGGTCGTCCTTGACGCCGTTGCGGTGTCCGATGTAGCAGAGCTCGCGCCAGAAGTCCTGGGCGGCCTTCTCGACGGGAACACCCCTCCAGCGTACCTCACCCTCGACGGGACGCATGAGGCCCGTCATCAGTCGCAGAAGCGTCGTCTTGCCCGCACCGTTGCTGCCGGCGATGCGCACGAGCGTGCCGGGCTTCACGGCGAACGAGAGATTCCTAAAAAGCGTCCTCTCCCCGCGCTCGCAGGTAAGGCCGCAGACTTCAAGAATGGCTTCTGACATGTGTGAAACGGAGGGTCCTGTTGACGTTGTTGACGGGCACGGTTCGGGCCCGGATGGTCTTGTGTCAGGAAGTGTAGGGAGGCCGTATTAAGCATTGCTTACAAAATGTCTCTTCTTCCAACCGTGCTAACCCTAGTGGCACAGGGCCCGAGAACCCGAAAAACTCACAGAGCAGCAGGCGTTTTCAGCAAATCACCGCCCCTTCGGCCCGTCTTTCCTCATCTCCCCGCACCTTATGAAACGAGGACGCGGGCGCCCGCATGCGGCCGCGGCCTTCTCAGAGGCCCCGACGCCTATCGGCCAGATTGAGAAAGCCTTCCCTTTTCGTCCATTTTTCTGTTTCTTGCTCCATGCACCGCGCCTCGCGACGCCCGGGCGGAATCCCGCTAAAATGTCGGAACCATCGCCCGCCCGTATGCGGCGCGGCCTCCGACCATTCGACAGACTTTCTACCCATGCATATGAAGCGCACTCTGATCATCGGCACCGCCCTCGCCGCCCTTCTTCTCTCCGGTTGCGAAGCCCTTCAGGAGGAACGCCAGAACTTCCTCGACCGCGAGGAGAAGATCACGAACGTGGTCGGCAACGTCTGGCGCATCGAGGCCGTCTGGCCCGGACACGTCGAGGGCAACCGCCTCGCCGACCACCTCCATGAACGCGCCCGCATGCACTGCGACCGCCAGCACATGGCCATGCTGCCCGTCAACGGTTCCTCGACCAACGGCAAGAAGGACGGCAGCCGTCCCGCCTCCGCATGGCTCGAATTCCGCTGCCAGCCGGGTCTGGACTACCGCCCCGAATACAAGGGCCTCACCGGCACCTTCGAGATCGACGACCTGACGACGCTCGAAAACACGCAGGGCAAGTGAGCCCGAGTGCCCCTTCCGGCTCCCGCACCGCCCGCACGCCTTCGTGCGGGCTTTTTTGCACCTCCCCGCCAACGCCCGCCGCTCAGGCGTTTTCGTACGGAAGGGAGTTTCCATCAGTGTTTTCCCCGCCCGCAAGGGGGTTGGGACTACTTAAATAACGGACATACAATAAGAGAATGTCCGTCTCGCCAAGCTCATCCGCCCGACTCGCAGGGGCGGCCGCCGCCATCCTTCTTGCGTCCGCATCGGTCTTCGTCCATGCGGCCCCGGGAGCCGTGCCTCCCGTCGTGGTTGCCGTGCAGGCCTCGGGCTCGGGTGCGATCGAGCGAAGCTTCATCAGTGCGAGCGTGGACCATCTCACCTATGCGCTTCCGGACACGCCGCTCGTATTCCGCTACCTGCCGCTCGGCGAGATCCAGAAGCTCGCCGAGTCGAGAAGAGTCGACTTCGTGCTCGCGCCGCCCGACGGCTACGTCGTTCTCGAACGCTTCTTCGGCGCCCGCTCGCTCGTGAGCCAGACGATCCGCGAATCCTCCTCGGCCGACTCGGTCCTGGGCATCGTCGTCGCCGTGAACGCCGCGAAGGCTCCCGACGCCTCCGCCTCCGTCCTCAACGGCGCCTCCATTCTCGTGCCCGAACTTGACGGCATGCCCGCCCGCATGCTCAGGCGAGAGCTCATGCACGCAGGCGTCGAGCGCGCCGTGCCCGAAGCCCTGCGCACGAAGACGGACGATCCCGAAGGCGCCATTCTTGAAGCCGTCGCCTCGGGACGCGCCGACGCGGGCATCCTGCCCGCCTGCTACGTCGAGCGGCTCTCCGCGACCGATCCCAAAAGACTTTCGGGCATCAGGCTCGTCACGACCGACCGTGCCGCGCAGACGAGGTGCAGGTCCTTCTCCGTCTTCTATCCCGGCTGGACGCTCGCCTCCTTTCCGCACACGCCGCCCGAACTCAACGCGCTCGTCTCGGGCACGCTGCTGGGCATGCCCACGGACGCCGACGGCTGCGACTGGCGGCCGGGCGCACGATACGACGCCGTGCACGAGCTTCTTGAGGCGCTCGGCGACGCGGCCTACCTGCGCCAGTCCCAGTTCAGCTGGGAGGCCTTCGTCAGAAACTACGGCGTCTGGCTCGCATTTCTCGCCGCCGTGCTGCTCGGCATCGTCGTGCACAGCGTGCGCGCCGAATACCTGATCCGCCGCCGCACCACGGAGCTGATGCGGGCCGTGGAGGAGAAGCGGCGCGTCGAGGAGGAAGCCAAACGCTACAACGAAAGGCTCGTCGCGATGGAGCGTGCGGACCTCGTGGGCGAGCTCTCCTCGATGATCGCGCACGAGCTCAAGCAGCCGCTCGCCGTCATCCGCAACTACGCCCGCGGCCTCTCCCGCACCATGGCCCACGGCGGCTCCGCCGACCCCGAGGTCTTCAGGACCGTACTCGCCAAGATCGACTCCCAGAGCACGAAGGCCTCGGACATCATCGACCACGTCAGAAGCTTCGCAAGACAGCCCGCCCAACCCGTGCCGACGTCTCTCTCGGACCTTGCCGAAAAGGCGATCGCACAGTTCTGCGCCACGCGCGGACTCGAGGTCTCCAGGCGCATCGAGCCCGGCGTCACGATCCTCGCCGACGCGCTCGAGATGGAGCTTCTCATCAGCAATCTTCTCAAGAACGCCGCAGACGCCACGGCAGGCACTGATGACGCCGTCATCCGCGCGAGCCTCTCCGCAGAGGACGGCACGGCCATGCTCACGATCTCGGACAACGGCCCGAGGCTCACCGACGAGCAGTTCGCCCGCCTCACCATCCCGCTCAACACCTCGAAGCCCCAGGGCCTCGGCCTCGGACTCGTGATCGTGCGCCGCATCGCCGAATCCGCACGCGGCCGCGTACTCTTCGAGCGGCTTCCCGAACGAGGTCTCGCCATCACCGTCAGCCTGCCCGTCTGCGAACAAAACAACAGGACTTGAAATGCCGGCAAACTCGCTTTCCCTCATCCGCATCGTCGACGACGACGCAGAAATGCGCGAATCGCTCGAATTCCTGCTCTCCACCGAAGGGTGGAAGTCCCGCAGCTACGCATCGGCCGAGGCCTTCCTCGAGACCGACGACGTCATGGTGCCGGGATGCCTCATCCTCGACATCCGCATGCCCGGCCTGAGCGGCCTGCAGCTTCAGGAGCTTCTGAAGAAGAAGGACTATTCGCTTCCCATCCTCTTCATCACCGCGCACGGCGACATCACGATGGCCGTCGAGGCGGTCAAGAACGGCGCCTTCGACTTCCTGCCCAAGCCGCTCGATGATGAAAAGCTGCTCGCGAGCGTCGAGAAGGCCATCGCGCTCGATTGGAAGCGGCGCTCACACCACACGAGTCACACCGCCGCCATGAAGGACCTCGCCACGCTCACGCCGCGCGAGCGCGAAGTTGCGGGCCTTGTCGCCGAAGGCCTCCTCAACAAGGTGATCGCCGAACGCCTCGGCATTGCGGAAAAGACCGTCCAGATCCACCGCGGGCAGGTCTGCCGCAAGCTCAAGGTCCGCTCCGCAGTCGAGATCTCCCGCATTCTGGATCAGGCCGAAGGCCGCTGAGGCCGGCCCGCATTCTTCCTGCCGTCAGGCGCTGCGGCCCGCCGCAGCAAAGCCCGCCTCGCGGCCGAAGACGACCGACTCGAGCGAAAGGTTTCCGGGCACGCAGCGCATGCCGTGCACGCCGCCCGTGATCTCGCCTGCCGCGAAGAGCCCCTCGACGTGCTCGCCCGAGTCGGTCAGCACGCGCCCGCCCCGTCGATCCTCACGCCTCCGAGCGTCGCCGATCGACCGAGCGTGACGGGCATCACCAGCATGTCGTTGTCATCGATGCGCACGCGCCAGCTCTTGCCCAGACGGTCTCCGGGCCCTTCGCCGTACGTTCTCACGGCGTCGACGATCGAGGCTCGCGACGGGGCGCCCTCCATGCCCGCCATGTCTTCCGAGCCCGTCACGCGCCTTGCCGTTCCTTCGGCAAGCAGCGCCTCGATCCGGCCGCGGCGAACCTCGGGCAGCCGTGCGACGTCCGAGAAGGAAGCCGCAAGCCACAGCACGTTGCCCGGCGCATCGAGGAGCGCCTCGACGACGGCCTCCCTGTCCTGCTCGTTGACCACGCGTCCGCCCGAGGCGTCGACGAGGATGAAGCGCAGCGGATGGAAGGGACACACCGCAAAACCCGCGCGGCCGGCCGTGCCCATGGTGAGCGAAAAGTAGTCCGTGCCGACGAGGTAGGCGCCCGCCTTCACCGCTGCCCTGAGGCCGAGCCCCGAGGCGCGTCCCCCGCGCATGTCGAATAGCGCGCCAAGGCGCCTGTCGTGCCTTGCGCAGAGCGCCGCATCGGACGCAAAGCCGCCCGTGGCGAGCACCGTCGCGGGCGCCCTGAGGATGCGGCGCCGTCCGTCCGCATCCTCGGCCGAAACGCCCGTGACGCGTCCCTGCGCATCAAGCACGAGTTCCCTGAAGGTGAGTCCCTGCAGGACCGTCACGCCCGCATCCAGAGCAGCGTTCATCATCGCGAGACGTCCCGCCCTGTAGTCGGAGGCGACGCAAGTTCTCGGATAGACGCCGCCCGGAATCTGGCGGACCTTGTTCTCGAATCCGACGCCGAAGCCCTCGAGCCACTTGAGTGCAATATAGGCTTGATAGCAGAGGATCTTGACGAGCGCGGGATCGGCGCGCCCGCCGCCCGCAGCCAGCGTCTGGCGGTAGAAGAGTTCCGGACTGTCCGTGATGCCCAGGTCGCCCTGACGCTCCGGGTCGACGGCGTTGAAGTAGAGCCTGTCGGTCACGTCGTTCGTGGCGAACAGATCGCTCGAGCTGTCGAAGAGCACGACCCGGGCACGCCTCTGGGCTGCGGCCAGAGCGGCTGAGAGGCCCGCAAGGCCGCAGCCTACGACGATGACGTCCGCGTCCGCCGCAGCGGACGAAAACCCCTGTTGTGCGTCCGTTCTCCTCATGCCGGCACCTCCGAGGCGGCCTCCCGGCCTGCAATGCGTCCGAAGACGTGAACGTCGGCGATCGCGTTGCCGCCGAGACGGCTTGCGCCGTGCACGCCACCCGCGACCTCGCCTGCGGCATAGAGCCGGCCGACGGGCTTCGAATCCCAGTCGAGCACCCGCGCCCTTGCATCGATCGAAACGCCGCCCATGGTGTGATGGCGGCTCATACTGGCCCTGCAGGCCCAGAACGGCGGTTTGCGGATTTCATGGATCATGCTCTCGACGCCTCGACCGAAGTCCTCGTCCCTGCCCGACCTCACGAATCCGTTATAGCGGTTCACGGTCTCGACGAAGTTGTTGACAGGAAGCCTCAGCAGCTGCGCCATCTCCTCGAGCGTCTGGGCCCTGTAGACCTCCTGTCGCTCGAGTCCCTCGTGGAGCTCGCGCCTGAAGGACGGCGGATTGCTCTCGAATCCGTCGTGGTCGACGATCACGAAGCCGAAGCGCGAGGGCAACGAAAGGATCGTGTCGCGCAGGATGTCGCGCCTGTCGTCCTCACGCACGAAGCGGCGTCCCTGCTGGTCGACGAAGATGCAGCGCTCGACGAGAATTGCAAAGCGCGCGTAATGGACGTGAAGCGGAATGCACTCGATCCAGTCGCAGCCCGTCAGATAGGCGCCCGCCTCGCGGGCGGCGAGCATCACCTCGCCGGTCGAGCCCGCGGGATTGGTCGTATCAAGGTCTCCGAGCCTCGGATCATGCAGGCGGCAGAGCTCGGCGTTGGCCGAAAACCCGCCCGAAGCCAGCACGACGGCCCGCGAGGCCCTGAGCGTACACCTCGTGCCCGAAGCGTCGCGCCATACGACTCCTGCGGCCGAACCGTCCTCGTTGAGCACGAGGGAGAGGACGGGGCTTGAAGTCAGGATCTCGATGCCGCGGCTTCTGCAGGCGTCGAGCAGCACGTCGATGTAGCTCGCCTGCGGGTCGGAGAGCTTCGGCAGGTGGCTTCTCGGAAAGAGGCCGCCGTAGATCTGCGAGCAGAAGGGCTCGTACTTGACGCCGTAGCCCTCGACCCAGTGGAGCGCGTCGAGCGCCTCCGAGCAGAGGATCCTGACGAGTTCGGGGTCGCCACGCCCGCGGCCTGAGGCGTTCGTGTCGGCGATGTGCCTCTCGAGCGAATCCTCGATGCCCTGGGCCCGCTGTCTTTCGGGGTCGACCGCATTGAAATAGCCGCATGAAAAGCGCGTGCTTCCGCCCGTGACGCCGAGCTTCTCGAGAATGACGATGCGTCCCTTCGTGCGCTCCCTTGCGGCGAGCGCTGCGGAAACGCCCGCGCCGCCGCTTCCCACGATCACGATCTCCGCTTCGCCGTCCCAGCGAAGCCCTGCGGCCCGCACGGGCGGCATGCCCGCCGTGAGGCCTGCGGCCGCCGCGCCCGCAAGAAGCGTGCGGCGGGATAGTGTCGGAAGCCGGGAGAGAGGTTCGGTCATGGGTGTCTGCCTCGAAAAAGGTGCTGCACTCTAGTCTATAAGAACATGCCGTGCCTGCAGTCTCGGGAAAATGCCTACGTGCGGGGCGCGGAGCCCGAAACGAAGACGGGCGGCCCGAAGGCCGCCCGCCGTCTCACGCCGAGACTTCAGGAGGAGAGGTTACTTGGCGACTTCCTGACCGCAGATGCGGCCGTTGACAAGGCAGTCGAGGATGGCGCAGGAGCCCAGACGCACGGCGCCGTGGATGCCGCCCGTGGCTTCGCCGGCGGCATAGAGACCCGGAATCGGTTCCTGATCCATGATGTCGAGGACCTGGCCCTTCATGTTGGTGAGCAGACCGCCCATGCAGTGATGGACCTTCGGGCTCGTGATGGCTGCGTACCACGGACCTTCGGTGAGCGGCTTGAACTCGTTGTTGATGTAGCGGCCGAACGGCTTGTCGTTCTTGGTCTTCGCGGATTCGTTCACCTGGGCGAGCGTCTTCTTGAGTTCGTCGAGCGGGATATTGAAGTCCTTGGCGAGGGCTTCGAGCGTGTCGTACTTGCTGACGATGTTCGGTTCGACGAGCTTCTTCATGATGCCCGGACGTGCGGCTTCGAGCTTGTCGGCGCCATACTGGTTGGCGATGGCGACGGCCTTGAGGCCCTTGGCTTCTTCAGCGAAGATGGCGTCGGCGCGGACCTTGCGGTTTGCAAGCTCGTTGACGAAACGCTGGCCCTTCGTGTTGACCCACAGGCCGTATTCAGCCGCAGCGGACTGCGTGAACGTCCAGCCGATGCCCATGCCCTTTTCCTTCGGGTTGGACCACGGACCGCACTGGATCCAGTCGTTCTGGATCTGGGCGCAGCCGATGTTGTAGGTTTCACGCCAGAGTTCGCCCGTGGCGCCCGGCTGGTTCGTCGTGCTGAACTTGTCCGTGAGCTTCGGGTCGTGCATCTGGCGGAACTTGACGTCGGCCGAGAAGCCGCCGTAGCAGAGAACGACGCCCTTCCTGGCGGCGATGAACTTCACCTTGCCGGAGTCTTTCTTCGGGAAGCGATAGCCTTCTCGGACTTCGAGACCGACCACGCGGCCCTTGTCGTCGCGGATGATGTGTTCGACGTAGGCACGCAGGCGGACCTCAACGCCGAGTTCCTTGCACTTGTCGAGTTCCTTGCGCACGATGCCCGAACCGGAGCCGTTCTTCGTGAAGACATAGCGCGGAACGGAGTGGCCGCCTTCCTGACCGATCGCGTCGAGGTTGTATTCGACGCCGAGTTCCTTCACCGTCCATTCATAGTTGGAGAGGGCATGTTCGGCGAGGACGCGAACCTTCGCGGGGTCGTTGAGGTAGGCGCCGGCAACGAGGATGTCCTGAGCGAGCAGGTCGACGGAGTCCTTGATGCCGTGCTTGAGCTGTTGCGGGCAGCCCGTGGCGGTCAGAATGCCGCCATTGATGATGGAGTTGCCGCCCGGGGTCGGCATCTTCTCGAGAACGACGACCTTGGCGCCCGCCTTGCGGGCTTCAATGGCGGCGGCAAGACCGGCAAAGCCGGAGCCGACGACGATCACGTCGACGGTTTCATCCCACTTGGCGGGAACCTTCGAGCGCGGGGCGGCCTGAACAACGGAAGCGGAGGCAAGCGCGGCGGCGCCGACGATGGAGCCCTGCAGGAAGGAACGACGGGACTGGTTGGTCATGATGTACTTCTCCTTATCTTGGTCAAGGAGCGGATGCACCGAGGTCAGCCGGGGCACCGCTTGAGAATTAGTCTAAGGAGGCTCGTCCCGAAACAAAAGAGGATCTTCATCCGAGCTTGAAAACGCCCGAAAACCGCCCGAAACGACTGTCCTTCGGGGCAGGATCCCGTTCAGGGCGTCCGGACGGCATAGGATGAACATCCTATGTTCCTAGGAGGTCCACGCCGTCCGCAGGCGCCGTCGGAGACCTCTCACATCACCGTTTACGCCCGAGGGAGCGCCGCCGCGGCGGCCTCGACGAAGCGCCTGCCCGCCTCGCTCGAGGGGCTGCCCATGCGTGCAGCGTCCATCACTTCGACGATGCGGCCTTCGGAGAGCACGGCGACCCTGTCGCAGAGCCTTGCAACGGCCTTGAGGTCGTGCGAGATGAAGAGCCAGCCGGCATGATCGGGCTTGAGCTCGGCAAGAAGCTCCATGATCTCGTCCTGCACGGAGGCGTCGAGGCTGCTGAGCGCCTCGTCGAAGACGACGAGCGACGGGCCGCCCCCCATGGCGCGCGCGATCGCGACGCGCTGGAGCTCTCCGCCCGAGAGCTGGTGGGGACGGCGCGACGCGTACTCGGCGGGAAGTCCCACGCGCCTGAGAAGGTCCCGCACATCGACGCGGCCGCCCGCAAGCCTCACGGGCTCCTCGATCACGTCCCCGACCGTCCAGACGGGATCGGCCGAGTCAAGATAGTTCTGGAAGACGACGCTCGCCTCGCCCGAACAAAGCTCGGAGCGGTCAGCGCCCCTCACGAGAATGCGGCCCGCCGTCGGCGCCTCGAGCCCGAGGATGAGGCGCGAGAGCGTCGACTTTCCCTCGCCCGAGCCGCCGATGAGTCCGACGACCTCGCCCCTGCGGACCTCAAGGTTCACGCCGCGGAGCACCTCGTGCACGCTCCGCCGCAGGAAGGATCCAGAGGCATAGTACTTCGTGACGCCCTCGATCCGGAGCACGGGCTCAGCTTCCGGCGCACGCTGCGGCTCCTCCGCTGCGGGCGCAGGGCCTGCAGCCAGGGATTCCTGCAGAACGGCGTTCGCACGCCGCCAGGCGAGCGCAAGCCTCTGCGTATAGGGATGCGAGGGGCGCTCGAAGATCTCGCGGCCGCCCTTTTCGACGATTCCGCCCGACATGAGGATCACGAAGCGGTCCGCAAGGCCCGCCGCGAGGCCGAGGTCGTGCGTGACGAGCACGAGCGCCGAGCCCGTCGTCCTCCTCACCTCCTGAAGGCTCGCGAGGACGGCCCTGACGTTGACGACGTCAAGCGCGCTCGTGGGTTCGTCGGCGAGAATCACATCGGGCCTGAGGATGAGGACGCAGGCGGTCATGACGCGTTGGAGCATCCCGCCCGAAAGCTCGCACGGGAAGGCCCTGAGGATGCGGGCGGGATCGAGCCCGACCGCACGAAGCGCTCTGCTCACGGCCTCATCGGCCTTCGAGCCCGAAAGTCCTGCGGCCGAAGCGGTTTCGCCGAGCTGCACGCCGATCCTCACGAGGGGATCAAAGGCGGTCATCGCCTGCTGGGCCATGTAGAGGATGCGCCTGCCGCGCACTGCGGCGAAGGCGCCCGGCGCGCAGAGCGTCCGGCCCTCGAAGTCCATCGTCCCCGAGACCGTGAAGCCGTGCGGAAGAAGCCCCGCAAGCGCCCTCAGGGTCAGGGACTTCCCTGCGCCCGACTCGCCCACGAGCGCAAGGCACTCGCCCCTGCGCACGTCGAGGTCGAGCCCGTGCAGGATTTCCCTGTCCCTGGAATCACGGACGCGAAGGCCCGCGACATTGAGAATCACGTCGTCTGCGTCCGTCATTCGGTCCTCCTCACGTCGAAGGCGTCGCGAAGCGCGTCGCCGAGGAAGTTGAGCGCCGCCACCACGAGCAGGATCGCGAGGCCGGGCACGAACATCTGTCCCGGATAAAGCGTCATCACGTTCTTCGCGTCCGCGAGCATGGAGCCCCACTCGGGCATGGGCGGCTGTGCGCCGAGGCCGAGGAAGGAGAGCGCCGAGATCATGAGGACGACGCTGCCCGTGTCGATCGTGCCGAGCACGAAGCATTCGCCCGCCGCATTGGGCACGAGGTGTCCGAAGAGCACCTTCATGTTGGAGGCGCCGGTCACACGCGCGAACTGCACGAAGCCGGCCGAATTGAGGTGAAGGATGAGGCCGCGCATCATGCGTGCGTACCAAGGCCACTTGGCGAGCAGGCAGGCGATGAGCACGTTCTCAAGCCCCGGGCCCATCATGCCGACGAGGGCCAGGATGAGCACTTCGCTCGGAAACGACATCCACACGTCGCAAAAGCGCATGATGAGCGCATCGACCCTGCCTCGGGCCGCTGCCGCAGCGCCGCCAGCGATCATGCCGACGCCCGCCGTCACGATCATCGTGAGGAGCGCCGTCACGAAGGTGGTGCGGATGCCCCAGATCATGCGCGAGAGCATGTCGCGGCCGAGAAGATCGGTGCCGAAGGGATGCTCGAGGCTCGGCGGCAGGAACTTCGACGAAATGTCGATGGCCGTCGGATCGGCGAGCGGCAGCAGGGGCGCCGCAAGGCCTGCAGCGAGCACGGCGAGAAGGAAGAGGCCCGACGGGGCGGCCAGCGCCCTGCGCCAGCGGTTCGTCATGCCGCCTCCCCTGCGCCGCCTCTGCGGGCGCGCGGATCAAGCGCTGCCAGCGCAAGGTCCGAAAGCAGATTGAAGAGGATGAAGAACACGGCCATCACGAGCACGTAGGCGATGATCACGGGCAGATCCCTGTTGAAGATGGCGGAGACGCAGAGCCTGCCGATGCCGGGCCAGGCGAAGATGTTCTCGATCACGAAGGTGCCCGCGACGAGCTTCGGAATCGACATGCCGAGTGCGGTGACGGTACCCCTGAGGCTGTTGAGCATCATGTGAAGCGAGATCCGCCCCTCGGAGAGTCCGCGCGCCCTGGCGAACATCACCCAGTCGGACTCGGCCGTCCTCAGCATTTCGGTGCGGATGAGGCGAACGTAAGTGCCGACGTAGGCGAGCGAGAGCGAGACGGCGGGCAGAATCACCGACTCGGGAGTCCTCATGCCGTTCGTCGGAAGCCACCCGAGCGTGAGCGAGAAGAGCCACATCAGAAGGAGCGCGGCCCAGAAGTTGGGCAGCGCCGAGATCGTGAAGAGGACGCTGCGGATCGCCCTGTCGACGGGACCGCCCGCATGCCTTGCGCAGAGCCACCCGCACACCCCGCCCGTCACGAGCACGATCAGAAGGGTCGCGCCCGCGAGCGCCAGCGTGGGCGGGAAGGCTCGCAGGAAGTCGTCCGTCACCTTGTGCCCCGTCACGAAGCTCGTGCCGAGGTCACCCTGCAGCACGCCCGCGAGCCACTCGAAGTAGCGCGTCATGAGAGGGCGGTCGAGCCCGAGTTCATGACGCGTCTGGGCGATGAGCTCGGGCGTGGGCACCATCGCGTTCACGCGGATCGACACCTCGGCGGGATCAGAGGGCGAGAGTTCACCCAACATGAACGCGATGAAGGTGATGCCCAGAAGCATCGGCACGAGGAGCGCGAGGCGCCGCACGAGCATGCCGCCCATTTATTTGCCCGCCTCCGTGAAGCTCATCTTCTCGAACGGGATCTCGTACTGCGTCACCGCAAAGGAGACGTCCTTGATCCTGTTCGAATAAACGGCCTTCGTGCGCGAATAGGAGACGGGGATGTAGACCGCCGCATCCGTGATGCGCGTGAGCACGTCGCGAACCATGGCGGCGCGCTTCTTCTCGTCGGCCTCGGTCATGAGGGCCGTGATGGTCGCGTCGATGTGCGCCTTGTCGGCAAGCCCGATCTGGGACTGATAGTCGCCGTGCGCGGGAATGCGCCAGGAGGAGAGATAGCTCTGCGGGTCGTACGGAGCGCCCCAGGAGAGCGAGTACTGCAGGTCGAATTCGCCCGTGCGCTGGCGGTCGAGGAAGGCCTGCTTCTCCTCGCCGATCACGCGAAGCTCGACGCCGATCTTGAGCAGGTCGCCCTGCATGGCCTCGGCGATCGTCTTTTCCTGGGCGTTGTTGGAGTTGAAGTAGAAGTCGAGCACGAGCCTTGCGCCGTCCTTCGTGCGGATGCCGTCGGCACCGGCCTTCCAGCCCGCCGCATCAAGAATCTCGGCGGCCTTCTTCGGATCATGGCCGCACTCCTTGAGCGGAACGTCGCAGTAGGGCACGCTCTTCGCAAAGAGCGTCATGGCGGCCGCCTCCGTGCCATTGAGAATGCCGTCGACCACGGCCTGACGGTTGAAGGCGTAGGCCAGCGCCTCGCGCACGCGCACGTCCTTCGTGATCGGGCGCTTCGAGTTGACGAGAATGGCGCGGGAGGCGATCGGCTCGCTCACCGCCGTGTTGAGGCGCTTCTCGTCCGTGAGCTTCTTGAACGCGTCGCCCGTGAGCTGGTCGCCGTCGGCGCCGAAGACGAGGTCGATCTCGCCCTTTTCAAGCGCCATCAGCATGGTCTGCGTGTCGGGCACGACGTTCCAGCGAACGGTGGGTACGATCGGCTTATCACCCCAGTAGCCCTCGTTGCGGCTGAAGAGCGCGTACTGCTGGTCCTTATGTTCGGAGAGCACCCAGGGACCCGTGCCTGCGAGACAGGTCACGCCGTCCTTCGTCCCGCCGTCCTTCATGCAGGCGGGCGAGATGAAGCGGAAAGGGCGCGAGAGCCCGAGCTCGATGAGTGCGGGGAAGTACGGATGCCTGAGATGCAGGCGCCAGGTGTGCTCGTCGACCACTTCGCTCGACTCGATCTCGTTGATCATGTCGAGCCAGGCGTGGCGCGTGCGGTTGGCCATGACGGCATCGATGTTCTTCTTGACGGCGTCGGCCGTAAACGGCGTGCCGTCCGTGAACTTGACGCCGCGGCGCAGATGGAAGGTGTAGGTGCGGCCGTCCCCGGAGATCTCCCAGCGCTCGGCAAGCGCGGGCTTAACCCCTTCGGGCGTATTGAAGACGAGCGGCTCGAAGACCATGGCCTGAGCGGCCATCTCGCCCAGATAAAGATGCGGATTGATGTTGCGGATGTCCTTCATGCTCGCATATTCGAGCACGGTCTTCTTCCGGGCTTCCCCGGGCGCGTCGGATTCTCCGCAGCCCTCAAGCACGAGTGCGCAGGCGACGGCAAGAGCAAGCGTTCGCTTCATGTCATGTTGTCCTTCCGTAAGGAGTGAATGGAGGGGCCCGCGGCCCTCAGAGCCCGTCCCCGTCCCGACATCATACTATTTTGAGAATCTTCATACATCCGCCAACAGAACTAGCAGAGGCGTGCATAAGGATCGGTTTCGCGAAGCCGGCATGATCCCGTCATTGTCCTGAAACGAAAAAAGGAGCACGGTCCCTAAGGCGTGCTCCTTTTTCCCTGTATTCCTCTTGTGCCGGCTCTTGGCGGTCGGTCATCCTGTCCGAGGGGATGGACGCAGGAGGATTACTTCATAGCGGCGAAGTTTTCGCCAGCGATCATGCCGAAGGTCAGGGCGTCGATGACGGCCACCGTGCCGAGACGGGAGGCGCCGTGGACGCCGCCGGTCACTTCACCGCCGGCGTAGAGGCCCTTGATCGGCTTCTGCGTCGTGGCGGAGATGACCTCGGCCTTTTCGTTGATCATGACGCCGCCCATCGTGTGGTGGATCTTCGGGCAGCATTCGATGCCGTAGAACGGGCCCTGGGAGACGGTCAGACCGTTGTTGAAGGAGAGGATGCGGCCGAAGTCCTTGTCTTCGCCGGCCTTGACGAAGCCGTTGAACTTCTTGACTTCTTCGAGGAAGGCGTCCTTCTTGATGCCGAAGTGGTCGGCGAGGGCTTCGAGCGTGTCGAACTTCTTGACCGTGCCCATTTCAAGCGGGAGCTTGACAAAGGACGGGTTGATGGCCTTCACGATGGAGTCGTCGCAGACGGCGATCGGGTAGTTTTCGTCCGTGCCGATGACCTTGAAGAGGGCGTCGGACTTGATCTTGCGGCCGGCGTGTTCGTCCATGAAGCGGCGGCCGGTCTTGCGGTCGACGACGAGGCCGAGGTCCATGCAGGCGTGGTTCGTGAAGTTCACGGAAACGCCGAAGCCCTTTTCACGCGGGTTGCAGTACGGCAGGAACTGGAGCCAACAGAGCTGAACCGGAGCGGCGCCAATGCCAAGGGCCTTGATCAGCACGCCGGCCGTGGCGCCGGGCTGGTTCGTGGAGTCGGTCGTCGGGACGACGCGCGGGTCCTGGATCTGACGGAAGAAGATGTCGCGGGAGAAGCCACCGGCGGCGAGCATGACGCCCTTCGTGGCGCGGACGACGGACTTCTTGCCGGTCTTGTTTTCGAGGTCGTCGGAGACGGCCTTGTTGTTGAAGCGGTAGCCCGTGCGGCAGACGATGCCGGCGACGGAGCCGTCTTCTTCCATGACGAAGTCGTCGAACTTGCAGCGGGTGCGGATCACGACGTTCTTGAGCTTCTTGAGCTCTTCGTGCATCGGACGGATGTAGCCGGAGCCGGTGCCGGCCTTGATTTCATAGGAACGCGGAACCGAGTGGCCGCCTTCGAAGAGCATCTTGTTGGGCACGAATTCGCAGCCGCAGTCGACGACCATCTGGATCGTGTCGTTGCAGCGGTCGGCGATGGTGGAGAGGAGGTTCGTGTGGTTGATGCCGAGACCGTCCTTCAGGCAGTCGGCGATGAAGAGCTCCTTGCTGTCCTTGATGCCCTGGGCCTTCTGGACCGGGTTGACCGGGCAGGCGACGTTGCCGCCGCAGATGGCTGAGTTACCACCGACCGTGGACATCTTCTCAATCATGAGGACTTTGAGACCGGCGCGGCCGGCCTTGAGGGCGCAGGCCATGCCGGCAAAGCCGGAGCCGATGATCACGACGTCGAACGTTTCGTCGTACTTGGCAACGGACTTGGCGGGAATGCCGGCGTGCACGGCGGCAGCGGACATCATGGCGGCGGAGGCGGCGACGGCGGACTTGAGGAAGCCGCGGCGGCTGGTATCGATCTGAGTCATTCTGAGGATTCTCCATTCGGATTGGGAACACAACCGGCGGGACGGATTCTCTCGCTCGCTCCTCGCCGGCGACACCGCTATTCTTCTCCTCCGCCCTCCTTTCGGCTACATACCGCGGTATGGACCTTGCACATACCAAAGTATGCAGGGTTTACCCTTCCCTTTCCCAAACCCCTTGAAAACACGCCCTCTCCGGCGGAAAGCCTCCTGTGGACGACACGTTGAAGGAGGGTTTCCCCCAGAGGGCCGCCCCTCCGCTCCCCCGCATCCGCCCCGCAGCAAAAGTCCGGCGAACATCCGCCGCAGTCCCTCCGCACCGATAACAATCACTCTCCTTCAGACGTTTCTTATTGACCAACCGGAAACCCCATACCCGGGTATGCATGAAATACATACTTTGGTAGGTAGGAAACGCCGGCGCGCCTGCATATGATTTGACCCAACGAAAGCGCATCGGACGGACAGCCCGTCCGGAGCTCCAGACTCCGCGCTTCCGGTCTCAGAACCCAGAAAGGAAAACAAAAATGAAGATGACGACGCTGATCCTCGCCTCGCTCTGCGCCGCGACGTTCGCCTTCGGCACCGCTCAGGCTGCCGACCAGAAGTTCGGTGCCGACCGCCATGTCGGCATGGGCCTCTCCTGCGAGACCTGCCACGGTCCGGACAAGGCCAACCCCCAGGAACCCACGATCGACACGTGCAAGCAGTGCCACGACGTCAAGGCCCTCGTTGAAAAGACGAAGGACGTCAAGCCGGCCAACCCGCACATGTCCCCGCACTACCGCGACGAACTTGAATGCACGAACTGCCACATCATGCACGGCGAGACGGAAAACTTCTGCGACCAGTGCCACCAGTTCGGCTACAAGGTTCCGTAATCACCCGAACCGTCATGCAGGTTCTCCCACGCCTTCGGTGAGGATGCTCTCCTCCATATCTCCTGCCTCACCGAAAGCCTCTCCCCCGAAAGCGCTCTCCGGCCGGTCACCGGAAGAGCGCTTTTTTCTTCCCCCGCCCATCTGCATGCCTCATGACATGGCGCAAGGTCTTTGACGCTCCTTTGACGGACGCTTCACGGCGCGTTGACGAGGCCTCACGCGGTTTTGACGCCTCACGCCCGATACTGCGGACATCAAGCAAAAACACGCCGAAGGCATCCGCATGTCCGTCCAAGACCATCTCTGCTCCGCACGCATTCCGACGCCCGTCCTCACGGGCCTTCTCATTCCCGCGTCGCTTCTCATCATCCTCGCCATCGTGCCGCCGCACGCCTTCGACCTCTCCGTCTCGAAGCTCTTCTTCAGCGACGGCTGGCCCTGGCACAGGAACGAAGTCTTCACGACGATCTTCTACCGGCTTCCGAAGCTCGTGCCCGCCATCGTTGCGACGGTGCTTCTCGTCCGTCTCGCCGTCGTGCTCGCCCAGGGCCGCAGGATTCTCGAGGAGGAGGCCTCGAGACGCGCACTCTACGTCGTCATCGCAATGGGCGCCTGTGCCGCCACAGTCTGGTGGCTCAAGAGCACGACGGGCGTCGCGTGCCCCTGGTCGGTCGAGCCCTTCGGCGGCGCCCTTCCGATGACGGATCCCGCCTTCGGCCTCACGGACGTTCCCGGCCGCTGCTGGCCCTCGGGACACGCGGGCACGGGCTTCGTCTTCATTGCCTTCTACTTTGCGCTCAAGGACGTCCGCCCGCGTGCTGCCGCAGGCGCACTTCTCTTCGCCGTCGCCTTCGGGCTCCTGTGCGGCGCGGTCCGCGTCATGGAAGGCGCGCACTTCGTCTCGCACGTGCTCGTCACGGGCATCGTCGACTGGCTCATCTGCGCGGCGCTCCACGCGCTCATCCTCGAGGACCGCAGCTCGCCCGCCTTCGCAAAGCCGCTCTCCGAAAGGGGCCTCGTCCTCCTGACAGCCTTCTGGTGGACGTTCGTCCTCAACATGCCGTTTCTTGCACGCGCCGCAGACCTCTCCGAGCCGAACTTCGCCTGGAGCATGCGCGAGGCCCTGACGCTCGCGGGCCTCTCCTTCGGCCTTCTCTTCATCTCCATAGCGCTCCTCACGCTCGTCATGGCGCTGCCTCGTCCCGTGCGCCGCGCCGTTCTCGTGCTCCTGAGCCTGACCGGCGCGATCTTCTTCGCGGGCACGCTCGTCTACGGCATTGCGTTCGACCCGAACATGGCCCGCAACGTCATCTCCACCGACGTACACGAGGCCTCGGCCTATTTCTCCGCACGCACGCTCCTGCTAGCTCTGGCCGCAGGCCTTCCGCCCGTCCTCGCTGCCTCCGCGGCCGACATGACGCCCGCCGGCCTCAGGCCGGCCACCGTGCGTGGCGGCGTCGCCATCCTTGCACTCGCCGCAGGTGCAGGCGCGCTATTCACGCAGATGAACACGCTTGCGGCCGTCATGCGAAACGACAAGGCGCTGCGCTACCTCATCACGCCCGTCAACGTCCCCTACAGCCTCGCTGCCACGCTCGCAAGGGACGCCTCGCCCGATGCGGCCCAAAAGCGCATCGTCGATCCGAAGCCCGAGTTCTCCGTCAGGCTCAGCCGTCCCGCCGTCCTTCTCGTCGTCATCGGCGAGACCACCCGCTCGGCGAGCTGGGGGCTCGCAGGCTACGCCCGCGACACCACGCCCGCGCTTCGCGCCGAAGGCGTGATCAGCCATCCGTCCGTCACGGCCTGCGGCTCGAGCACCGACGTTTCGCTTCCCTGCATGCTGAGCAGGATCGGCCGCTCCGACTACGACCGCAGCCGCATCATCGGCGAGGAGGCTCTGCCGTCGCTCCTCGCCCGTGCGGGCGCGCACGTCGTCTGGGTCGACAACCAGAGCGGTTGCAAGGGCACGTGTGCGGGCACCGAGGTACGAAGCCCCGACCCGAAGAGCGCCGCCTGCGCCTCGGGCCGGTGCTTTGACGGCGTCCTTCTCGACGAGCTCGACGCCGACCTCGCGAACCTTCCCGCCGACCGTCCGACGGTGCTCTTCTACCACATGTACGGCGAGCACGGCCCGCGCTACCACGCGGACTCGCCCGCGCACGCCAAGGTCTGGACGCCCGAATGCACCGACGCAGACCTCGGCGCCTGCACGAAGGAGAGCATCATCAACGCCTACGACAACGCCGTGCGCTACACCGACGGCGTGCTGGCGGGCCTCGTGAAAAGGCTCAAGGCCCGAACGGACATCGCCGCGGCCTTCGTCTACGTCTCCGACCACGGCGAGAGCCTCGGCGAAGGCGGCCTCTACCTGCACGGCGCCCCGTACTTCATGGCGCCGTCCGAGCAGATCTGCGTGCCGATGGTCATGTGGCTCTCGAAGGACTGGAGCCGCACCTTCGGGTTTGATGCGGCGAATCTTGCCCGCGAGCCTGCGGGCGGCGTCACACACGAGCACCTCTACTCGACCGTGCTCGGCATGCTCGGCGTGCAGTCGACGACCCGACACCCCAGATGGGACCTGACGGACAATCGGTCGAGCGCCGCACAATGACGCGCGCAGGCTGCAAGGCGTAACATCCCTGCAGGAAGACTAATCAGAAAAGAAGCACTCTCATGAGCATCCGCATTCTCGTCGTCGACGACAATCCCGACATCCTTGCCAACGTCCGCGACTTCCTTTCCATGAAGGACGGCTGGGCGCCCGAGACGGCCTCCACGGGGCTCGAGGCCCTCGAGCGCATCGACCGCTCGACCTTCGACCTCGTCATCCTCGACGTGGGGCTGCCCGACACCGACGGCATGACGCTCACCCGAAGGCTTCGCGCCTCGGGCTTCACCGCGCCGATACTCATGCTCACGGCGCGCGACACGATCGACGACCGCGTCGAGGGGCTCACGAGCGGCGCAGACGACTATCTGATCAAGCCCTTCTCGCTTCGCGAGCTCGCCGCCCGCGTCGAGGCCCTGCTGCGCCGAAGCGGCGCGAATCCGGCGGGGCGCCTCACTGCGGGCCCGCTCTCGCTTGACCTCAAAACGCTTCGCGTCGAGCGCGAAGGCCGTGACATCAGGCTCAACCCGACCTGCCTGCAGCTCCTTCGCGAGCTCATGCAACAGAGTCCCGGCATCGTCTCGCGCCGTCGACTCGAGGCGGTCCTCTGGCAGGGCGAGCCGCCCGCCTCCGACAGCCTGCGCTCGAACCTCTATCTTCTGCGCCAGGCGGTCGACAAGCCGTTCGACCGTCCGCTCATCCACACGCATCCCGGCCTCGGCTGGTACGTTGCCGATCTTCCCGACTCCGTTTCCTGAGGCGCCGCCATGCCCGTCCGCCATTCGCCTCCGCGCAGCCTTGCCCAGCGCATCATGCTGAGCTTTGCGCTCCTCGTCACCTTCGTGGCTGGGTTCTACGCATTCGCGCTCTACCAGTCGATCGAATTCACCGAGCAGCAGCTCATCTCGGGCATCCTCAGGGACGAGGTCGCCAGGGCGGTCGACACGCTTGAGCGCGGCGAGACGCCGAGGCTCCCCGAGGACACCCGGCTCTACGGCGCGCCTCCCCTCGAGGCGCCTCCGCCCACCATGCGCGGACTGCCCGAAGGCTTCGGAGAACTTTCGGACAACGGCGACTTCTTCGTCTACACGGGCGTCTGGCGCGGTGAGCCGCTCGTGCTCACGCGCGACCAGCTCGGCTTCGAGGACACGGAGCGCGTCTTCAGGCGGATCACGCTCTTTTCCGTTCTCGCCGTCTTCTTCCTCGGCCTTCTCGCGGGCTGGATCCTTTCGCGCAACATCATGAAGCCCGTCAAGGCGCTCTCCGACGAGGTGAGGAAGGCCAGCACCGGCCGCACCTACGAACCGCTTTCGATCGAGCTCACCAACGACGAAGTGGGCGAACTCGCCCGCATCTGCGACGGCGCCATGAAGAGGCTCCACGAGGCTCTGCAGCGCGAGAAGGCCTTCACGGGCGACGTGAGCCACGAGCTCAGGACGCCGCTCACCGTGATCGAGACGAGCGCCGAGCTTATCTCAATGACGCCCCTCTCGCCCGCCCAGGCGAAGCAGATCGAACGCATCACGCGCTCTGCGGGCGACATGCGCGAGCTGATGTCGCTCTTTCTCTCCTTCGCCCGCCTCTCGAACGAGACGACGAGCCCCGAACCCGACTCCGCTGCGGGCATTCTCAAGACCGTCGCCGACACCTGGGAGCCGTTCGCGGCCGAAAAGGGCCTCTCGCTCGTGCTTCGCCGCGAGGCCGAGTGCCCCGGCGCGTACTCGCCCGTCATGCTCGGCACCGTCGCCAACAACCTCGTGAAGAACGCCGTCGCCTACACCGAAAGCGGCGTGGTCACGATCACGGAAACGTCCGAGGGCTTCATTGTCTCCGACTCGGGACCGGGACTCGCCGGCGACGAGGCCGCCCGCATCTTCGAGCACGGCGTGCGCGGCAGTGCAGCCGTCGCCGACGGCTCGGGCGCCGGACTAGGCCTTTCGATCGTCTCGCGCATCTGCCGCCGCTCGGGCTGGACGGTAACGGCGGGCAAGGCCCCTGAAGGCGGCGCCGCCTTCACGGTCACAATGACGAAGGCGGTCGACGCACGACGCGCCGACCGCCTTTGAGAAAACGTCTTTGAGAAAAGACTCAACTGGTCTCAGTGCTTGTGATGCAGATTGAGGGGCTCGCCCTTGCGTTCGACAGGCTTCGTCTTTCGCACCGACGTCCAGCACACGAGTGAACCGAGCACGACGAGCGCGACGCCCTGCCAGAACGTGGCGCTCAGATCCGACCCGATGTAGAAGGAGGCGAAGACGCAGGAGAGGACGGGCGTAAAGTAGGAGCCGATTCCCAGAAGCGTCATGTTGCCGTACTGCATGCCGTAGGTCCAGACGCCGTAGCCCAGTCCCGTCGCGGCCGCGCCGAGGAAGACGCCGAGCCAACCGGGATGCATCCACTCGCCGGGCGGCGTGGGCGTAAGCAGCCAGATGAGCCCGAAGATCAGCATGTCGTTGAAGAAGATGATGACCACGGGATTGTGCCCGCCCGACCAGGCCCTGGTCATCGAGCCGTAGCCCGCCCAGAGCACGGCGCCCACGAGGGCGATCGTGTAGCTCCACGGATTCTTCATCCAGTTGGCCGCAAAGTGCATCGGATTGAATCCGTCCTCGCCGCCGAGCACCACCATGACGCCCAGCAGGCTCAGCAGCACGCCCGGCACGATCCACCACCTCGCCCGCTCGCCGTTGAAGAGCACCGCGAAGACGATCGTCAGGCAGGGCCACAGATAGTTAACCATGCCGACCTGCATGGTCTGCGTGGCGTCCTCGGCCATCGATAGCGAGAAGATGAAGCAGATGGCGCAGACGTTTGCGGCGCCCACGCCCAGAAGCAGGTACTTGAGGGAGAAGGCCCGCAAATGCGGGCGTCCGAAGATGAGAAGAAGCAGAAGACAGGCCGCGGCGTACATCACCGTGAAGCCCGGGCCTCGCCCGAAGTCCTCGGCGATGCCGCGGCAGATCCCGACGCTCATGCCCCAGAGGACGGGTGCGAGAAGACCGACTGCAGTTGCGCGTGTTGATGCGTCCATTTGCGAAAAAGGCCCGCCGCTTGAATGTTCGCGGCGGACCTGAGTGAGGTCAGTTGCGGTTGTTGCTCAGGACATTATGCCCGATGTTCATTCCTCAAAGGCGCCCTTGACGATCACTTCGCCGGCGCGCATGCACTGGACGCCGCCCATGAAGACGTCGGTGATCTCGTGTTCGGCGTTGAGGATGAGCAGGTCGGCGTCGGCGCCGACCTCGATGACGCCCTTACCTTCGAGCGTGAGCGCTTCGGCGACGGTGCGGGTCATCGGCAGCAGTGCGGTCGTCAGGTCGTGGCGGCGCGCAAGTTCCTGAACGGTCTCGATGTTGCACATGATGGAGCCGACGCCGAGGCCGACCATTTCGCCCGCCTCGTTGAAGCGCGGCATGGAGCCGTGGCCGTCGGAGCTCATCGTGATGCGGTTGACGGGCACGCCGTTTTCGACGGCCATGTCATAGGCGTCGGCCGCGCAGCCCATGTAGTTGCCGCCGCCCGTGGTGATGTCGATCCAGCCGCCCTGCTTCGCGAAACCCATCGCGCGTTCGAAGACGGCGGGATGACGGGCGACGTGCGTCGGACGGATGTGCTTGATCGGCAGGCCGGAGGCGACGATGCCGTCAAAGATGTCGAAGGACGACGTGTAGTCGCCGAGATGAACGTGCACGAAGCCAGTCTTGCCCGTGAGCATGCCCGCGACGCGGACGTCGGCGACGATCGAGCGGACCTCCTCCATCGACGGGAAGGAGCAGCGGTGATCGCCCAGGGCGATCTTGACGCCGAGCACTTCGGGAATGGCGAAGAGTTCGGTCTTGACGGAATCCGTGATCGTCGTGACGGGGTAAGAGTAGTTGCTCGTCCACATCCAGCCCGAGGCGCCTTCCTGCTTGAGGCCGCGCACCTTGGCGAGGAGGTTCTCGATCGAGCGGGACATGCTGTCCGTGCCCGAGACGCCGAGGAAGGTCGTCACGCCGGCCTTGACGAGCTCGGAGAAGACGAGCTCGGGGCAGCGGCTCTTCCAGCCGCCTTCACCGCCGCCGCCCGTGACGTGGATGTGCTGGTCGATGAGACCCGGGGTCACGATGGCACCACAGGCGTCGATCGTCTCGAGGCCGGGGACGGAAAGGCCCTCAAGGCTCTCCTCCATGGCGACGATCCTGCCGCCTGCGATGAAGATGTCGCGACGGCCGAGCTTTTCGGGGGCGAAGACTTCGGCGTTCTTGATGAGGATGGGACGGGTCATGCTTTCTCCTTTGGTCCTGCCCGCGGCCAGAAGTAAAAGGGATGGGACCGCGCGCGCAATGAGGCAATTCTACCTGCTCGACGCCTGCAGGAAGCCCCATGCCCGAACGCCTGAAAACCCTCGGGTGTTTACCCTTACCCGTAGGTGTGCTTCGAACGAGGAGACAGATAGAGATACAGGACGGCGCCCGCCGTAAGGACGACGGAGACGGCGAGGCGGGAGACGTCGCCCGTGCCCGCCTGCAACATCCAGGCCTCGGCGACGGGGCCTGAGGCCAGGCACCCGAGCGAGGCTTCAAGACGAACGGAGGGCGTGCGGCCCGAAAGCAGGCGGAGCATCGCCCAGACAATGCCTGCGAAGCTCAGGATTCCCGGCAGCCCCGTCCTGATCCAGAAGCCCTCGGGCACCGCGCCCATGACGGCCGAGACCATGAGGCCGAACCCCGTCGCATTGAAGAGGACGGCGGCGGCCATGAAGCCCACGAGCACGATGAGGCCGCCCTCGACGCCCGAGGGCTCGCGCTCGTGCGCAGGCGGAAACTGACGGCTCCACTTCCAGAAGGAGTGGATCACCATCAGGAAGACCAGAAGGAGCATCAGGCTCCCGATCACAGGCTTCATCAGCGCTCCCCGACGGCGGAGCCGCCGCGCGAGAGCGCAAGCCTGCGGCCCGAAGCGGTGCCGTAGGTGAGTGCGGGACGATTGGAAAAGAGAAGATAGAGGGTCACGACCACCGTGAGGAAGAGGAGCCCCGTGGGCTCGCCAGCAAGCTCGATCGGAAGGCCGAGGTAGATCGTGCGCAGGACGGCGACGAGCGGGCCGCCGAGCCAGGCGCAGACGACGGCGGCGCCCAAGGCGACGGACGAGCGGCCGAAGACGAGCGCGCCGATCGCGATCAGCAGGAAGAACGAGGCGGCAAAGTCCGGAATGAGCGTCTGCGCGACGGGCCAGAGATAGTCGGTGCTCATCGAGATGACGCGCGCGGCCTCGCCCGCGGCGCGGCCGAAGTGATAGAGCGCGTTGACGGCCTCGACGATGAGAAGCACGATTGTGAAGAGCAGCAGGCCGCCGACCCCGCTCGGAATGCCCGACACCTGATAGACGGGCGGAACGGCGCGAGCGATGCGGCGAATCGCCCAGACGGGCACGAGAACGGCGATCGCACAGAGCGCGATCATCAGCATGACCTGCATGCCGAAAAAGTGGACCACGGTGGTTTCCATCATGGTTTTCGACTCCAGAAAAGAGGCTCCTCAAGCGGAGCACAGCGGAGGCATTCTACACAAGGACATTCGTCCGAACTGCCTTCCGCACAGGGCGTTCAAAGATTTTTGCTTTTTTCTCAGGGCACGTCCGGGCCGTCTTCTGCGGCGTCAGGATGCGAAAGGCGCTCAAGCAGGCCACAGAGCTCGCCCTCGGCGTGGCGCCCGCAGCAGGCGCCCGCGAGCGAGCAGAGCTGCTCGCGCAGCCGCCTGAGCTCCGCCATGCGCGCCTCGACCGCCTCGAGGTGCCTGTGGATCATCACGTGCGCGCGGTCGGCCCCCTCGGGACTCCCGTCCTCAATGCTCTCGAGCAGCGAGCGGATCTCGTCGAGACTGATGTCGAGCGTGCGGCAGTGCCTGATGAACTCGAGCCTGCCGACATGGACCTCACCGTAGTCGCGGTAGTTGTTCGCAAAACGCCTGGGCGCGGGCAGAAGCCCCATCCGCTCGTAGTAGCGGATCGTCTCCGCCGTGTGCAGCGTGCGCCTGGCCAGTTCGCCGATCTTCATGACTCGTCCCTGAAAAAATAATGCTGATTCGCATTATCGCAAAAAAACGCTTGACCTTGTAGCGACTTCAGGGTGTGTAATGCCATCCATCAGTAATTCACGACGGACCTCGTCCGCAGAACAATCATGTCCACTCTGATCATCTCCATCTCCGCCATGTGCTGCCCCGCCGAGGGCGGTCCCGTCGAGCAGGTCCTCAGGGCCGCTCCGGGCGTGGCGGACGTCACGCTCGACTACTCCACCCGCACGGCCAGGGTCACGGGCAACAGGATCTCGGGCGAAGCCCTGCTTGAGGCGCTCCTCTCCATCGGCATGCCCGGCGAACTTGTTGTCACGGGCGCAAGGCGCATCGTGCTCTCCGTCCCCGAAATGGACTGCCCCGTCGAGGCGGGCGAGATTCAGAAGGCCTTTGCGGCCGCAGGGATCACGGGCACGGACTTCAACGTGATGACCCGCACCGTCACGCTCTCGGGCGACGACGATCTCGAGGCCGCCGCAGTGCGCGCCGTCGAATCCTGCGGCTACACGGCAAAGGCCGCAGCCTCGGGCCCCAGGACGATCGAAAGCGCGCCGATTCCCTGGGCGCTCTACATCAGCGCCCTCTTCGTCGCCTTCATGTCCGAGGCGGTCGAGCTTGTGAGTGAATACTCGCCCGAACTCATTCCCCTTGAGCACGGCACGATCGACCTCATCACGCTCGCACTTGCCGTCGTCGCGATCCTGATGGCAGGGCTCGAGGTCTTCAAAAACGGCGTTCTGGCGCTCGTTCACCGCAACCTCAACATGAACGCCCTGATGGCGGTGGCAGTCGTGGGCGGCGTGCTCATCGGCGCCTGGCCCGAAGCCGCCATGGTGATGGTGCTCTTCCAGATTTCCGAGTCGATCGAGCAGCTCTCGATGACGAAGGCCCGCCGCTCGATCCGAGACTTGATGAGCGCCGCCCCCGAGACGGCCGAAGTCAAGGACGGCCGCAGTTGGCGAAGGGTCCCCTCGGCCGAGGTGGGCGCGGGCGCCGTCGTGCGCGTGGGGCCGGGCGACCGCGTGCCGCTTGACGGCAGGATCGTCAGGGGCGCGACCGCGCTCGACCAGTCCATGGTGACGGGCGAAGGCATGCCCGCCGAGAAGTCCGAGGGCGACAACGTCTGGTCGGGCACGGTGAACCTCACCTCCACGATCGAGGTGATGGTGACTGCGGCCGCGAGCGAGAGCCTCTCGGCCCGCATCATCGGCGCCGTCGAGAACGCCCAAGCCTCGAAGTCTCCCGTGCAGCGCTTCGTCGACCGCTTTGCAACCGTCTATACGCCGATCGTCTTCTTCATCGCGGCCGCCGTCGCAATCGTGCCGGGCCTCGTGACGGGCGAGTGGAGCACGTGGATCTACCGCGCGCTCTGTCTGCTCGTCATCTCCTGCCCCTGCGCGCTCGTGATCTCGACGCCCGTAACCGTCGTCTCTGCGCTCGCCACGGCCACGCGCTGCGGCCTGCTCATCAAGGGCGGACTCTATCTTGAGGAGGCGCGCAAGCTCGTCAACATCGGCCTCGACAAGACCGGCACGCTCACGAAGGGCGAGCCCGCCGTCGCAGGCGTGAAGTACCTCGCCACCTTCGACGAAAGGCTCACGGGCGCGATGGCCGCCAGCCTCGCCGCCATGAACAAGCATCCGCTCTCCCAGGCCATCGCACGCTGGGCGCATGAAAGGCACCTGCCCGTCTATCAGGTCGAGGGCTTCACGGCCATCCCGGGCGCAGGCGTCGAGGGCCGCATCGAGCGCGGCATGGTGAGGCTCGTCAACCTGCGCTGGCTCGAGGAACAGGGCCTTGCCGACGAGGCGGTCCGCCGCACGTTCGCGCACTATACGAACGAGGGCATGTCCGCCGTCGCCGTCGCCGACGCCTTCGGCGTGCAGGCGGTCTTCGGACTCGCCGACGTCGTGAAGGAGGACACGGTCGAGGGCCTGCGTCAGCTCGCCTCCGTGGGCATCCGCCCGTGGCTCCTCACAGGCGACAACGAGGCAGCCGCCCGCGCGCTCGCCGAAAAGGTCGGTCTCAAGGACGTCAGGGCGGACCTGCTGCCCGAGGACAAGCTCAAGGCCATCGAGGAGCTTCAGAAGAGCGGCCTCACCGCTATGGCGGGCGACGGCATCAACGACGCCCCCGCGCTTGCCCGAGCCGACATCGGCATCGCCATGGGCGTGCGCGGCACGGACAGCGCCATCGAGGCTGCCCACATTGCCGTGATGGACGACAGGATCTCGTCGATCGCAACGCTCGTGCGCCTCTCCCGCATCACCCACGGCGTGCTCGTCGAGAACATCGCCTTCGCCATCGGCGTCAAGATCATCTTCGCGCTCCTCGCGCTCACGGGCAACGCCACCATGTGGATGGCCGTCTTCGCCGACACGGGCACCTGCCTGATCGTGGTCGCCAACGCCATGCGCATGCTGCGCATGAAGCCGAGGCTCGACCGCATGGCCGAGGAGGCCCGCAGGGCCGCCTGACGCGGCCCCCGCACGCATCCGGCTTCAAATTCCCGGAGGCGCCACGTCCAACAGGAAGCCGCCGCCGAGTCCTGAGGATCAAGGAGACCGCGGCCCTCTCAAACGACAAGCGCCCGTCGGCATCGGACCAAAACGGGCGCTCTTCATAGCTTCGGGAAGCGGCGGGGTGCTCAGCGGTCGCAGGTCCAGCCGTTTTCGCGGTCTCGGGCCTTGATCTGGAGCTTGTCCTTGTACATGGCCGAGTCGTCGCGCTTCTGCGTGTCGGAAAGCTCGCGGTCCTGAGCGCCGTCGAAGGAGGCCCAGCCCATGGCGAGGGAGACGGGCACCTCGACCGCCTTGCCGAAGGGCTCGAAGGCGGTCTTCACGCAGCGGGCGAGGTCGGCCGCGTCGGCGTCCCTCGAGACGAAAAGCACGACGCCGAGCAGGATCGAAACCTGCCGGTCGACTCACGAGAAAATGGGGCGGGACATGGAAGGAAGTGCGCGGTTTTATGTTTATTTTTTCGTTGGTCGGCCGTTCTTTCCTTCCGGCATCAATGCTGTCCGAAAGTTGACGGCGCAACAGAGGCTTTCCGGGGTGAAGAGCCTCATTTTTGTCGGTCTAACATTATAGCGGCCGCACGGGCGCCTGTATTTAGCGTTTCCAATCGAAAACGCTCTCGGCGAGCAGCTTTCCGACGCGCTATCCTTGTATGGACACCCACCATTTCCAATCGCCCGCCATGACCGATCCCACAAGGCTTGAACCCAGAAACGGCGACTTCGTCGCCTACGTCGAGGCGCTCCAGGAGGAGTCGCTCGAGGCGCTTCGCCGCGCCAATCAGGCTGCAATCGCAAATCCCCTGCAGGTGCCCGACGCCTCCGAGGGCGGGGCCGACCTGGGCAGGATCGCGGCCGAAATGCAACGCAGGGCCCGCGCCGAGCGCGGGGACGAGGCAACGCATGATGTGCTGCGAAGGACGAAGAAATCCGTGGCGGAGAGCTTCCGCCGCATGGGCGGCGCAACCCGCGGAAGCACCCGGGCGCCCGCTCCTCAGCCTCAGCCTCACTCTCCCGCCCCGGCACCCGCCGCAGGGCGCGATCCTCAGGCGCGCAGACGGGGCGTGCCGCTCGGCTTCATCGGCTCCGCCTGCATCATGATCGGCTTCTTCATGACCTTCGCTGCCATGGCGGAGGGACGCGAGAATCTCGCCGGCCCCTTCATCTTTCTGATGATCGTGGGCGGGCTCATCGGCCGCATCGCGAAATCCCGCAGGTAGCTCAGCGGCCCGCCTTCCTGGCTTCGGCCCTGCAGCTCTCGTAGGACTCGCTCCCGAGCCCCTTCACCTTGTCGACGGGATAGCGGGCGGCGCTCTTGGCGAGCTTCGCCCTCACGATTTCGTCCATCGAAAGTCCGGCCCTGTCGGCGAGCATCACCGCATAGATCAGTACGTCGGCGAGCTCGTCGGCCAGTTCGCCGCGCTTCTCCCCGCGTTCCAGATCGGTGCCCGACCACTGGAAGACCTCGAGCAGCTCGCCCGCCTCGATCGCGACCGACATCGCGAGGTCCTTGGGATTGTGGTACGGAAGCCATCGGCGGTCGTCCCTGAAGGCGAGGATTTCGGCCGCGGTGGCCTCGGAAATGCCCCTGAGAAGCACGGTTTCGGATGTTTCGGATGTTTCGGCGGTTTCGGCCTGCATGGCGATGCTCCCTGAAGAAAAATGGAAGAACTCAGGACAAAATGAAAGCCCGGAGGCTTAGCGCCTTCGGGCTTTTGAGTCTCAAGCGAGGATCAGTGCTCGAGCACGAGAAGGGCCAAGACCTCGTTCCTTTCGTTGAGCCTCACGGCATAGCGGCGCGGGCGGCCCTGAAGGATCAGGTAGCGGTCGATCGCGGCCTGCAGGCGCTCGACGTCGGCCTTGAGGCGCTCGACGGACTCGTCGTGGGCGCGGCCGAGCTCGTCGGCGTCGCGCTTGACCTGGCCCGCGATGTCCATGGCGGGGGCGTTCATGCCGCGGCCCTGGACCTCGAGCGCGTCGTAGACGATGTGGCGCGCCTTGTCGAGGAGCGAGTGGACGTCGGGGAAGTGCTCGACGTTGCGGCGGATGTGCGCGGAGCAGTGCATGCCGTGGATGTAGTTGTCGCCCGAGATCACGCGGATGACGGCGAGCGTGCGCAGGAAGAGCACGGAGAGCTCGCGCTCGAGCATGTGCGGAATGCTGCTCGTGAGCGCCACGTCGGCCTCCTCGGGCGTCTTCATGTTCTTTTCAAGGATGGCGAGGCTCTCGTCGATGCGGCGGTTGATGGCGTACATGTCCTTCGCGAGGACGTCGGTGCGCTCCGTGCGCATGAGGGCCTGGCCCTCGCCCGCGCCGAGGCGGCGGACGTCGCGCACCAGGTCGAAGAGCTTGTCCCAGTAGTCGCCCCACTTCATCGCATCGAGCGCGGGCACAAGAAGCTTCACGCGCGGCAGAAGATTGCGGATGCCGTTGAGCTCGTACTCGAGCAGGTCGTCGAGCTCGTGCTTCTTGTCGGTCGGGTCGACCATCATCCAGAGCTGCGTGACGTGCGGGAAGCCGCCCACGCCGAAGTCCTCGACCGCCATCGGATCACCGAGCGGCTCGCAGCCGTTGGCGAGCGCGATGATCTGCAGGTCGTTGGAGGTGGCGTTCGGATGCGGCATGAAGCCCGAGCGGAGCTGCTCGACGATCATCGTCGAGAAGTTGAGGGAGAAGACGTCCTTCGAGAGGCCGTCGCCCGGCACGATGTCGAGCGTGCGGCAGCGGGCAAAGAGGCCCTTGAGGGCCTTGAGCTGCTCGGCTTCGGCGGGAAGCTCCCTGTAGTAGGGCTCGTCCAGCTCGAGGGCTCGCTGAATGAAGAGGTCGGCCGCGGTCACGCTGTTCTCAAGCGTCGTGAGCGCGAGCATCGATGGACGGTGAACGCCGTGCTGGGGCTTGCGCACCTCGGGGGCGGGAGCGGGCGCCTTGGGCGCGGGCGAGGCCTTGACGGGGCGGGCGGCCACCTTGTCGACGTTCCTGCGGGTGCGCGCGGGCGCGCGGCGGCGCATGGCCTGCCAGGCGGCACCGCCGCCGAAGCCTGCGGCGCAAGCCGCGATCAAAAGCCAGGTGAGGATTTCGCTGTCCATAGAATTGCCACGAGGGAACATCCGACTTCAGTCGGGTGAGGAATCGCGGCTTACTCCTTTCGTAGTTCAGTCAAAAAAGTTTTGCGT
>ENA-UEPW01000253-UEPW01000253.1-human-gut-metagenome-genome-assembly--contig:-NODE-253-length-44314-cov-38.008183_pt1 | contig 44314 bp, 37 predicted proteins | sample MGYA00242935_ERZ507936 | MGnify/ENA primary metagenome ERZ507936 (study PRJEB26167, sample SAMN06115469) | human gut metagenome | host: Homo sapiens | place: China:Chongqing | collected 2016-06-23... | reverse complement strand
CTGTACTCCAACCGGATATAACTTGCTCATAACAACTGGATTTTGATTCTACTGCGAATTTAGCAATTAAAACCGAATATTCAAGTTGTATGCATGAAAACCAGGACTGAAATTTGAGAACTTTTTTACATTCACGGAAACTTTATGCTTTTGCGGATGGATCAGTGATTGAGAAATTATGAGATAGCCGTATCAGGACTGAACTTCAGACGAAGAATTGTGATAACACCGAAAGATTTTTTATATTTGTCACATCTAAAAATGTATAGACAAATGATGAGGAAAATTCTTGTTTTATCCTGTCTGTTTGCCTCCTTGAACGTACAGGCACAGCATGCTGATGCACGTATCAGCCAGCTGATGAATGAAAGCCGCTGGTTTGATCTGGCACAGGAATTGAAAACCACTCCGGCTGATTCGGTCACACCATGGGTCCGTCAGATGGGAGTGGCTATGACACACTATTTCTTTAACCGTCCGGATTCGGCCTGTATGGTACTGACGGATTTGCTGGGCAAGCATCAGCAGGAGCTGGGCGACCATACACTGAACATGGTCGTTTTGCTGGCTGTCAATCTGGGACGGACAGAACAGTATGCCGATGCTGCCGGACTGATCCGGAATCTTTGTGACCAGCTTGGTGCCCTGGGAATGGACAGCACCCAGACTGCTCCGTATCGTATGATGGCCAGGCAGTATGGCATTCTGGCTTCCTGCGGGCCTGTCTGTCAACCGCTGCACAAGGCAGGAGAATACCGTTTCCCGATGGTGACGGAGCATGAAACGGATCAGCACTTTATTGAAATGGACGGAAGCATAAACGGACAGGCGGGCCGTATGGTACTCGATACGGGAGCGGGCAGCAACATGGTCACTCCGGAGCAGGCAGAAAAGTATGGCTTGCGGCGGCTGGGTATGGATGTTACCGTCGGAGGGATTGGAGGCATGAAGCAGGGATATTATGCGATGGCAGATACTCTGCGCATTGGTGGAATGGCTTGGATAAATGTACCTTTTTATGTGGTAGATCTCCAGACGGGACATGCCGAAGCTGACAGATTGGGCAAGGATCTTCAGCTTCCGCCTGTCATTGGTCTTCCCATCCTGCTTCGTATGCAGGAAATCCAGCTGGACTTTGCCCGTCGGGAGTTTGTCATACCGGCTGTTCCTACGCCCAGTCCGCTCAGGGAAAGCAATATGATCCGTACAGACTCGGAATGCTTGCAGGTAAAGGTGGCGGACGAGACAGGTGCTCCACTTTATTTCCATTTTGATACGGGTTCCTATTACACCAATATGCAGCCGGCCTGGTATGGACGCCACCGGAAAGAAGTGGAAGCCGTGGGCATTCCGGATTCGCTCCGTCAGGCGGGAATAGGAGGGGTGAGCATTACCCGCAGTTACATTCTGCCGCAGAAGAAGTTCCGTATCGGAAGCGGTACGGCAGTGCTGGATTCGGTCGGTGTCAATACCGGAATTGACCTGCATACGGGACAACTGGACAAGGCAGCCTTCTCGAACGGACAGGAAGACGGTTTTCTCGGCCTGAACCTTCTGGAGAAATTCTCGAAAGTGATTATCAATCTGAAAGACATGTATCTGGAGGCTATACCATATACAGATAAATAACAGCCTATCAACTAAATATGATATAAATCGTACCATGAAAAATTTAATGAAAACGGCAGCAGCATTCTTACTGGGCATTCAGGTCTGTGCCTGTAGCCAGGTAGAAAACAAGGTATCACCTGCCATACCTTCTGATCCTGAGATTGAAGCCAACATCCGTCAGTGGCTGAAAAAAATGACACTCGAAGAAAAGATCGGGCAAATGTGTGAAATCACGATTGATGTGGTGACGGACTTTGAAGCCAGCAAGAAAAACGGTTTTACGCTCAGCGAAGCAAAACTGGACACGGTGATCGGGAAATATAAAGTGGGATCTTTGCTGAATGTTCCGATGGGAATAGCCCAGAAGAAAGAGAAATGGGCGGAAGCCATCCGGATTATCCAGGACAAATCGATGAAGGAGATCGGAATACCTTGCATTTACGGGGTTGACCAGATTCACGGAACCACCTATACACTGGACGGGACCATGTTTCCGCAAGGAATCAACATGGCAGCATCTTTCAACCGGGAACTGACACGAAAAGGTGCTGAAATCTCGGCATACGAGACCAGAGCCTGTTGCATCCCCTGGACGTATGCTCCTGTGGTTGACCTGGGACGTGATCCCCGCTGGCCACGAATGTGGGAAAATTATGGAGAAGACTGTTATGTCAATGCCGAAATGGGTAAGGCTGCAGTAGCCGGTTTTCAGGGGAATGATCCCAATCACATCGGAGAATATAACATTGCTGCCTGCATGAAGCATTACATGGGGTATGGAGTTCCGGTGTCGGGAAAAGACCGTACGCCGTCTTCCATTTCACGCACAGAGATGCGGGAAAAACATTTTGCTCCTTTCATGGAAGCCGTACGCAACGGAGCATTGAGCGTGATGGTCAATTCGGGAGTGAATGAAGGTATGCCTTTCCATGCCAACCGCGAACTGCTGACCGGATGGCTGAAGGAGGAACTGAACTGGGACGGAATGATCGTTACAGACTGGGCAGACATCAACAACCTGTGTACACGTGATCATATTGCAGCTTCGAAGAAAGAAGCGATCAAAATTGCCATCAATGCGGGAATTGATATGTCGATGGTTCCCTATGAGGTGAGTTTCTGCACCTGTCTGAAAGAACTGGTGGAAGAGGGAGAGGTACCGATGAGCCGGATTGATGATGCAGTTGCCCGCGTATTGCGTCTGAAATACCGTCTCGGCCTTTTTGAGAACCCTTATTGGGATATCCGGAAATATGACAAGTTCGGTTCGGAAGAGTTTGCCAAAGTTGCTCTTCAGGCAGCAGAGGAGTCTGAGATCCTGCTCAAGAATGAGAACAATGTCCTTCCCCTTGTTCCGGGAAAGAAAATTCTGCTGACAGGACCCAATGCCAACTCCATGCGTTGTCTGAACGGAGGCTGGTCGTATTCCTGGCAGGGAGATCAGGCAGACAATTGTGCAGGTGCGTATAATACGATCTATGAATCTCTGTGCAACAAGTATGGAAAGGAAAATATCATTTATGAGCCGGGTGTGACGTATGCTGCTTCCGGCAACTGGTGGGAAGAAAACACTCCTGAAATAAGCAAGGCAGTAGCTGCTGCTTCCCGTGCAGATGTCATAGTGGCTTGTATCGGTGAGAACTCTTACTGTGAGACACCCGGTAACCTTACGGATCTGACGCTTTCTGCCAACCAGCGCAATCTGGTGAAAGCATTGTCTCAGACAGGCAAACCGGTCATTCTGGTTCTGAACCAGGGACGTCCGCGTATCATCAGCGACATAGAGCCGCTGGCCGAAGGGATTATCAACATCATGCTTCCGGGCAATTACGGAGGAGATGCACTGGCTAATCTGATGGCGGGCGATGCGAATTTCAGCGCCAGAATGCCGTTTACTTATCCGAAATATGCCAATGCACTGGCTACTTACGATTATAAGCCTTGTGAAAGCATGGGGCAGATGAATGGCAATTACAATTATGATTCGGTGATGGACGTGCAGTGGCCCTTCGGATATGGCTTGAGCTATACTGCTTATCAGTATGCAAATCTGAAAGTCGACAAGCCGATATTTACCGCCTCTGACGAAATTACCGTATCAGTGGATGTCACGAATGTGGGCAAGATGGCAGGCAAGGAGGCCGTGTTGCTGTATTCCCAGGATCTGGTGGCAAGCACCACTCCTGACAATATCCGCCTGCGTAACTTTGAGAAAGTGGCTCTGCAACCCAATGAGACCCGGACTGTGACCATGACGATCCGGGGAAGTGATCTGGCTTTTGTGGGATACGACGGCAAGTGGCGTCTGGAAGCAGGAGATTTCAAATTGAGATGCGGAGATCAGTCGGCAGACCTGAAATGCAGTGAAACGAAGGTTTGGGAAACTCCCAACAGATAAAATCAGGGACTGTTCCTGAAAATATAAGAGGGTGATGCTTAAGTTTTGAACCTTATGGCACACCCTCTTATTTTTATGATGAAATAAATAATGCGACCCGTGTTAAATACAAAGTCTTTTAAATATTATTCCCGGACAGATCAGTCAAAGCTGCCGTAGCGGGTAGGAAGAAGTTTGCGGTCACCCAGCGTATTGTCTACACGGGCTACATTGATCCAGAACTTGTTCCAGCGGACGCTTTCAATGGGGTATGCAGCCTTTTCGCGGCTGTAGCCATGATTCCACTGGTTGCCTACCACTTCGTATTCAGGATGCGGTGCATTGACCAGCACATTGTCTTCACGGGCAGCGTCTCCATTCTTCACTTCTTCAATTTCCTTCCAGATAGCCTGCATCGTATCGACGAAATTATCCAGTTCTGCCAGGCTTTCACTTTCGGTTGGTTCCACCATCAGTGTGCCATGTACGGGGAATGACAGGGTAGGAGCATGGTAGCCGTAATCCATCAGTCGCTTGGCAATGTCATTTTCCGAAATACCGCTTTCTTCGTGGATCTTGCGGCATTCCAGAATCATCTCGTGACCGACGAAACCATTCTTTCCATGGTAGACAATGCCATAGGTATCCTTGAGACAGGCTGCCAGATAGTTGGCGTTCAGAATCGCAGCTTTCGTCGCACGGGCCAGTCCGTCAGCTCCCATCATGCAGATATAGGCATAAGTGATGGGGAGAATGCCGGCACTTCCGTAAGGAGCTGCAGATACTTCATTGGCATCGTTGCCGAACAGGGCATGTCCGGGCAGGAACGGAACCAGGTGTTCGGCTACGCATACAGGACCTACACCGGGACCGCCTCCTCCGTGAGGACTGGCAAAGGTTTTGTGCAGATTCAGGTGGCAGACATCAGCTCCGATGGTTCCGGGATTGGTCAGGCCTACCTGGGCATTCATGTTGGCCCCGTCCATATAGACCTGGGCGCCGCATGCATGGATAATCTGGCAGATTTCTGCAATTTCTTCTTCGAAGATTCCATGGGTAGACGGATAAGTGATCATCAGGGCAGCCAGATTGTCGCGGTTGGCTTCTGCTTTTTCGCGCAGGTCATTCAGATCCACGTTTCCATGTTCGTCGCAGGCGCAGGTCAGCGGCTGGTAGCCGGCCTGTACAGCCGAAGCCGGATTTGTTCCGTGAGCCGAAGCCGGAATCAGCACGAGGTTACGATGTCCCTGTCCGATACTTTCCAGATAACTTCGGATGATACGCAGGCCGGTATATTCTCCGGCAGCTCCGGAGTTGGGCTGTAAAGTTACTCCTGCAAATCCAGTAATGGTCTTCAGCTGTTCGGAAAGATTGGCAATCAGCGTGCGGTAGCCCTGTGCCTGGTCTTCCGGAACCAATGGATGCATACCCATCCAGGCCATGTTGCTGAGTGGCAGCATTTCGGATGCGGCATTCAGTTTCATGGTGCAGGAACCAAGTGAGATCATGGAGTGGGCAAGGGAAATATCTTTCCGTTCCAGCCGCTTGATGTAGCGCATCATTTCTGTTTCCGTATGATAACGGTTGAAGACTTCGTGCGACAGGAAACCGCTTGTTCGTTTCATGTCGCCGGTGAAAGCCGGGGCATCGGGGATTTCGGCAACGTCAGGAACCGGTTCTTCTGCTGCAATGCCGAAGACGGTCATCAGCAGGTTGGCATCGGCTACGGTAGTTGCCTCGTCAATGCTCAGTCCCACTTCTCCATTGTCAAAATAGCGGAGGTTGATTTCCTTGCTCAGGGCGATGGTACGCAGCTTGGGAATAGAAACATGATCCGGCAACTGCAGGCGCAAGGTATCAAAGAAAACTTCATTCAGCTGCTTGTATCCCAGTCTGGTCAGCTGTTTGCTCATCCAAACCGCGATGCTGTGAATTCGTCCGGCGATTTCTTTCAGGCCTTCCGGTCCGTGATAAACGGCATAGAAACCGCTCATGGTTGCAAGAAGGGCCTGTGCGGTACAGATATTGGAAGTCGCTTTTTCACGCTTGATATGCTGCTCGCGGGTCTGAAGTGCCATGCGGTAACACAAGTGTCCGTATTTGTCTTTTGAGAGACCGATGATACGTCCCGGCATATTCCGTTTGTATTCGTCGCGGGTAGCGAAGTAGGCAGCCGACGGTCCGCCATAGAACATCGGGATACCCAGCCGCTGGGTGCTTCCGAAAACGATGTCAGCTCCCCATTCACCCGGAGGAGTCAGCAGTACCAGTGCCATGATATCGGCATCAACGGCTACTTTGCAGCCGGCTGCATGAGCCTGTTCGGTGAAGGCGCGGTAGTCTTCCACACTTCCACTATTGTTCGGATACTGAACAATGCAGCCGAAGATATCGGGAGTAAATACCAAAGTCTTGTAATTGCCTGTCCGGATTTTCATGCCTTGCGGAATGGCACGTGTGCGGATCACTGCCAGTACTTGCGGGAAGACCTCTTCGTCTACGAAAAGTGTATCGGCTCCAGCTTTCTGCTGGGCACGTGAGCGCAGGCCGAACATCATGGTAGCTGCTTCGGCAGCAGCTGTTGCTTCATCCAGCAGGGAGCAGTTGGCCAGCGGCATGGCGGTGAGATCACTCACCACTGTCTGGAAGTTCAGCAGGGCTTCCAGTCGTCCCTGTGAGATTTCAGCCTGGTAAGGCGTATAGGAGGTGTACCATACGGGGTTTTCAAAGACATTACGCTGGATGACGGCCGGTGTAACGCTGTCATACCATCCGGCCCCGATGTACGTTTTGTAAAGTTTGTTTTGTGATGCGAGTTCCGCAATGTGCATGGCAAATTCCCGTTCTGTCATAGCCGGAGCAAGCGGCAGCGGCTGTTTCAGACGTATCTGTGACGGAATGGTCTTGTCAATCAGCTCATCAAGTGTTTTTACACCTATTTTCCCCAGCATTTGAGGAAGATCTTTCTCCTCAATGCCAATGTGTCGGTTCGCAAATTTTGTTGTTTCCATGATACGTATAAGGTTTATTTCGTTAAAAAGATTTATCTGAAAAACGGATTGGTCATTTTTTCCGCTCCGATGCTTGTCGGTTCTCCATGGCCCGGATAGACAACGGTTTCAGCCGGAAGCGAAAACAGGTTGCTGCAGATGTGTTCTCTCAATGTTTCAAAATCGCCGCCTTCCAGGTCTGTACGTCCGATGCTTCCCTTGAAGAGAGCATCTCCGCTGAACAGACAGTTGGCTGCCCGGCAGTAGAAGACCAGGCTGCCCGGGGAGTGGCCGGGTACATGGATGGCTTCCAGATTCGTGTTCCCAAAACGGATCACATCGCCGTCACAGATATATCCTCCCAGAGGAGCCGGTGATTCGTTGATCTGAAAGCCGAACATACGGCAGTGGCCGGCAGCCTTGGCCAGCCAGAATTCATCTTCCTGATTGGCCTCAGGCTTTATACCGAATTCCCGTTCCATGAATGCATTGCCGAAAATGTGATCCAGGTGAAGATGGGTATTCAGCAGATGTTTCAGCTGAAGGCCGTTATTGACCAGAAAATCCTTGAGACGCTGTTGTTCTTCCGGGTAATAACATCCGGCATCGATGACTACAGCTTCTTTGGTGTCGTCCCACAACACGTAACAGTTGACGGGAAACATATTGAATTCAAAACGTTTTATATTCATAGCGGTAGAGTTTTAAAGTCTGATTCATTGTCCGTTGATGGTCACGTAGACCACTTTCTTGGTTTCGAAGAATTCTTCTGTGAAGTCTTCCTTGAGATCGTGGATCAGCGTCTGGTGCTTGACGGGGAATACTTCTTTTTCCAGTTCTCCTCCCTTCAGGCAGATCAGTCCGTTGGGAAGGGCATTCCGCTGTTCCTTGCTGATATTCTTACGGATGATCTTCAGCAGGTCGGTCAGAGGCATGACTGCCCGGCTCACCACAAAGTCAAAGCGCTGTTTCTCTTCCTCAGCCCGGCAGTGACGGGTCGTGACATTTTTCAGTCCGACGGCAGCAGCGATTTCCGTAGCTACGCGAACCTTCTTGCCGATACTGTCCACCAGATGAAAGTGGGTATCGGGGAAAAGTATAGCCAGAGGAATACCGGGGAAACCGCCTCCTGTTCCCAGATCCATCACCTCTGTACCGGGCTTGAAGTTAATCACCTTGGCGATGCCCAGGGAATGCAGCACGTGATGTTCATAAAGATTGGTTATGTCCTTGCGCGAAATGACATTGATCTTGCTGTTCCAGTCCGTATAAAGATCATAGAGGGCAGCAAACTGTGCCTTTTGCGTATCGGTCAGGTTAGGAAAATATTTCAGTATAATATCCATATCTTTTTCTTTGTTTCGGTTTTATTTTTTCAGTAAGCAGTTTTCTATCTCGGCATAAGGTACGGTAAGCTGGAAATCTCCCATAGTGTAGGGAGCAATGTCATAACGGTTGTAGAGGAAAGTCACTCCATCCTTACCCAGCTTGAAGTTGTCGGGGACGAACAGGTCTCCTTCCAGCAAAGCTCCGACGGAACGAAGTCCATCGATGGAACTAATCGTGTCTGTTTCAAGACGTTTATTCGCTTCGTTCAATAATTGCTTTAAGATCATTTCGCAGATGGCCTGATCGGTGTTGGGGAGGAAAACATCCTTGCGTGTCAGCAGCTTTCCGGTGGCAGCATCAATGTTGACCCATTTTCCGCGGGTGTTGGGATGTGCACCTCCGGTATCTTCAAAAATGGATACCTGATAATTCCATACGCTGTCGCGTCCCATTTCCAGGGTGGAGGTAATCTCATACTCGTTGTTATACCAGGCAGGGATATCTTCTTGCTTGACTCCGTTGTGCAGATCTGCGTCGTAGAATTTCTGAAGATTTTTTCTGTATCCGTCGATGTAGCCCTCTTTCATGGAATTGACAAAGGCTTCCGGAGTCAGTGAACCTGCACCTGCCGTCTTCTCTGAAACGGTCTCATAGAATATCCGGTTGACAGCTTCCGAAACGGAATCTGTGGGAGAAGCCGGCTTCAGATACATAAAATCAATGGAGATGCGGCAGTCCGGTGAAGTTTCCACTTCCGGTTTCAGCAAAACGGTCGTGTCTGCCTGAATACTGGCAATTTCGGGGAAGGCAGGAGCATGCTGCTGGATGCATCCCTGCATGAAAAAACATCCGGTAACGGCCAGTACAGTGGCGGTAAGTAAGATAATTCTTCTGTTCATATATTCATTTTTTTGTCATGGACACCGGAAGCAAAAGTTCCGATAGGACAAATATAGCATAAGTTCCCGAAACGACCATTTAAAAAAAGTAACTAATTTCTTGCTATATGTTAAAGAAATGTGCTTATTTTGCACGAGTAATTCATTAACAGACTGATATGGAAATAGAAAACTGGGGAGTAATCTCGTATCCGGAAGCCTGGCAGCGCCAGACAGAACTGTTCGACGAACTGGTAAACGCCAAACAGGAGGGACGTCCGTACGTCAATCGCATCGTGTTTTGCCAGCATCCGCATGTATACACCTTAGGCCGCCACGGCAAGGCAGCCAATATGTTGCTGAGTGAAGAGCAGCTGGAGCGCATCGGAGCTTCCCTGTTTCATATTGACCGCGGAGGGGACATTACTTATCATGGTCCCGGACAGCTGGTGTGCTATCCGATTCTGAACCTGGAAGATTTTCATCTGGGACTGAAGGAATATCTGCATCTGCTGGAAGAAGCGGTCATCAGGGTCTGTGCGTCTTACGGCATTGAAGCGGGAAGGGTGGACGGAGCCACCGGAGTGTGGCTGGAAACGGGAACTCCCCGGGAACGCAAGATTTGTGCCATGGGAGTGAGAAGCAGTCATTTTGTTACCATGCACGGGCTGGCACTGAATGTCAATACGGATCTCCGTTACTTCAGCTACATTCATCCTTGTGGCTTTATAGATAAAGGAGTCACCTCCATAGCCCGTGAAACAGGACATGAAATATCAGTGGAAGAAGTGACGGAACGTCTGCAGCGGGAACTGGAAACGTTGCTGGCCGGAAGATGAATGAAGGTGCAGACAGGCGGATCATAACGCACGTAATCAAGATTAGAAAAGGATAACAAAAACAGCAGTAGAATGAGAAAAACGATGATGGCTGCAGTCGCAGTGGCGATTGCAGGGATGGCTTGTGCAGAAAAAGTACAGGCAGGTGAAAAAGTGGAAGCAAGTGTAGGGGCTGATCTGGTAAGCCGGTATGTCTGGAGAGGACAGGATCTGGGAGGTGTCAGTGTCCAGCCAACCATCGAACTGGGATGGAACGGGCTTTCATTGAGTGCATGGGGGTCTGTCGGCTTTACCCGTGAGGATACGGAAGAAATAGATCTGACTCTCGGCTATGAGCGGGGCGGATTCAGTGTGTCCGTTACGGATTACTGGACCAATGAAGGACCTGGGTATTTTCATTATGGAGCGCGCAGCACCAGTCATGTATTCGAGGCACAGGTCGGTTATGATTTCGGCTGGGCAGCCCTTAACTGGTATACAAACTTCGCCGGTGGTGACGGACAGACGGAAAGCGGGAAGCGGGCCTATTCTTCTTTCCTGTCAGTGAATGTTCCCTTTGCTTTGGCGGGGATCGACTGGAATGTGGAAGCCGGTGCTGTTCCCTGGGCAACCGACTACTATAATGCAACCGATGAAGAAAGTTCCGGAGCCAATGGATTTGAAGTAACGGAAGTCAGTCTGCAGGCTACGAAAGAATTGCCGGTGACGACTTCATTCACATTACCCGTTTTTGCCCGTGTAACATGGAATCCGGCTACGGAAGGAGCGTATTTTGTCTTCGGCCTCAGCCTGGGCTTCTGAGGCTTTTCAGGAGAAACAGTTCCCTTTTATGACAGTATCGAGGACTTTCCGTACAAATTTCTGTCCGTTTTTTCGTTAGTTCCCGAATATTCTCTATATTTGTTCGGGCAAAAAGCCTGAACTTAACTAACAAAAAACTGAAAAACCATGAACATTAAAGCCCGACTGATTTTGATGAACTTCCTGCAGTTTGCCGTGTGGGGGGCCTATCTGACATCGATGGGGACTTATCTGGCCGGAATCGGTTTGGGTAATCACATCGGAATTTTTTATGCCATGCAAGGAATCGTTTCCTTGTTTATGCCCGCCATTATGGGAATTATAGCCGACCGCTGGGTACCGGCACAACGTCTGTTGGGCATCTGTCACTTATTGGCTGCCCTGTTTATGGGAGGGGCGGGATATTATGGAACGGTTTCCGGAAATGCAGTATCTTTTGAGGTCCTGTTTGCCTTCTATTCCGTCAGTGTTGCATTCTATATGCCGACACTGGCTCTTTCCAATTCCGTTGCTTATTCGGCTCTTGACCAGGCCGGTCTGGATACCATCAAAGCTTTCCCGCCGATCCGGACTTTTGGAACCATTGGTTTTATCTGTTCCATGTGGCTGGTTGATTTACTGGGATTCCAGGCTACGCCCAACCAGTTCTTCACCTGCGCTGCCTGGGGAGTCCTGCTGGCTCTTTATGCCAACACGCTGCCGGAATGTCCGACAAGCGGAGGTGGCCAGGAGAAAAAATCTTTTGTTGAAGCCCTGGGCCTGAAAGCCTTCCTGCTGTTCAAGCAGCGGAAGATGGCCGTTTTCTTTATCTTCTCCATGCTGCTGGGAGTTTCCCTGCAGATTACCAACGGATTCGCCAATCCTTTCATCACCAGCTTCAGCGTGATTCCTGAATATGCGAATACATTTGGCGTACAGCATGCCAATCTGCTGATTTCCCTCTCTCAGATCAGTGAAACCTGCTGCATTCTGCTGATTCCGTTCTTCCTGGGACGTTTCGGAATCAAGCGGGTCATGCTGATTGCCATGGGAGCCTGGGTACTTCGCTTCGCCTTGTTCGGTGCCGGTAATCCGGGAAACGGAGTCTGGATGTTTATTCTGTCCATGCTGGTCTATGGCGTTGCCTTTGACTTCTTCAATGTCTCCGGTTCCTTGTTCGTTGACAAGGAAACTGATATTTCCATCCGTTCCAGCGCACAGGGACTGTTTATCATCATGACGAATGGTATTGGAGCCACAGTCGGTACGCTGAGTGCCCAATGGGTGGTCAACCGCTTTGTTGATTTCAACAGTACAGCTCCCCAGATTGAAGGCTGGAGCTGTGCCTGGTACATATTTGCCGGATACGCCTTGATCGTAGCTGTCGTTTTTGCCTTTGTCTTTAAATATAAACACGTAAGGAAATGAGAATGATTGAAATGGTTTTCGGCGATATGTCAACGGTGTTGAAACCGTCTGATTCCTATGCAATGGTACTGACAGAGGCTGAAGGAGGAAAGGACAGAAAACTGGCGGTGATTATCGGGGCTCCGGAAGCCCAGGCCATCAAAATGGCCCAGATTGGTTACCGGACACCGCGTCCGTTTACCCATGAACTGCTGATGAACCTGATCTACGAAGGAGGAATGGATTTCATTCAGGCAGTGATTTATGATGTCAAGGATGGAATCTATTATACGCATTTGTACATGGAACGTCCGGATGGTTCGGAATATGAAGCGGATGCACGTACGACAGACGTCGTGGCTTTGTCCATGCGTGCTCATTTCCCGATCTATATCGAAGAAGAGCTGCTGGAACGTGAGCGTCTGAGAAACATCTCTCCGGACGGATCTGTCTATACGCTGACGGTCAATGCTGTCAGCACTGATATGCTGGAACAGGCCCTGGCAGAGGCTGTCAAACAGGAAGATTATGAGCGTGCATCGCAGTTGCGCGATGAAATCAAGCGCCGGAAAGAAGAGAAAGAAACAGAGGAACCCAATCCTCTTCACTTATAAAACAAGGAACAATATGCATGTATTTTATACTCCGGACATTGCTGTCAGCAATGAGCTTCCGGAAGAAGAAGCCGGACATTGTCTGCGGGTGCTCCGCCTGGGTATGGGCGATGAAGTTATGCTGACCGATGGAAAAGGCTGTTTCTACAAGGCTGTCATCAGTGCGGCTACGAACAAACGCTGTCAGGTGAAAATTCTGGAAACCATTCCGCAGGAACCTTTCTGGAAAGGACATCTGCATCTGGCTTTGGCACCTACCAAGAATATGGACCGCATTGAATGGCTGGCTGAAAAAGCGACGGAAATCGGTTTTGATGAATTGAGTTTTCTGAACTGCCGCTTCTCGGAGCGCAAGGTTATCAAGACGGAACGGGTGGAAAAGATTGTTGTTTCTGCGGTAAAACAGTCGCTCAAGGCCCGGAAACCTGTCGTCAACGAGATGACGGATTTCATGAAATTTATGGAGCGCGATTTTCCGGGGCAGAAATTCATTGCTCACTGCTATGAGGGCGAGAAACCCCTGCTGAAGGATGTGCTGGTTCCGGGCGAAGACGCTCTGGTGCTGATCGGACCGGAAGGGGACTTTAGTCCGGAAGAAGTGGCCAGAGCCGAAGAAAAAGGCTTCCGTGCCGTCAGCCTCGGCAAATCCCGCCTGCGTACGGAGACGGCTGCACTGGTTGCCGTACATACCATGAACCTGATAAACAGCTGACCATGCATGTCATTGAACTCCAACAGGTCCTGCCGGAAGTATTTGCCGGCAATGACCGCATCACTTCGGATGTCTGGCATCGTCAGCTGGCCTTCCAGAAAGGACAGAAATATCTGGTAGAGGCTGCTTCGGGTACCGGAAAATCTTCTCTGTGCAGTTTTATTTATGGATACCGGAAAGACTATCAGGGCATCTTGTCCTTTGATGGAGAAAATATCCGGAACATTTCCGTATCCCGCTGGGTAGAAATCCGGAAACGTTCCCTGAGTATGCTGTTTCAGGAACTCCGTCTGTTTGAGGAACTCACAGCCTGGGAGAATGTGCAGCTGAAAAACAGCCTGACCGGTTACAAGAAACGTTCGGAGATCCGGCAGTGGTTTGAAGAACTGGGCATTGCCGATAAATGGGACCGCAAGGTGGGGCAGATGTCGTTCGGACAGCAACAGCGTGTGGCATTTATCCGCTCCTTGTGTCAGCCTTTCGACTTTATTTTTCTGGACGAACCGATCAGTCACCTGGATGACGGGAACGGACGTTGCATGGCCCGTATTCTGACAGAAGAAGCCGCCAGACAGGGAGCCGGAATCATTGTAACCTCCATCGGGAAACATCTGGAACTGGCGTATGACCGGGTACTTTCGCTGTAATACATTAATTTGAAATCGGATGAAGATATGGTTTGGAAATTATTAAGGCAGCATCTGAGCGTGTCGCAACTGACCGGGTTCTTTCTGGCAAACCTCTGCGGTATGGTTATTGTCCTGCTCAGTGTACAGTTCTATAAGGATGTGCTTCCGGTATTTACACAGGGAGACAGCTTCTTGAAAAAGGATTACCTGATTATAAATAAAGAAGTCAGTACACTCGGTTCACTGGTCGGACGGGACGGTACTTTTTCGGATGCGGAAATGGCCAAACTGGAGAAGCAGCCTTTCACGGAGAGCGTGGGGGCTTTTCAGCCAGCCCGTTTCAAAGTGTCTGCCGGTATGGGAATGCAGGGCATGCAGCTTTCTACGGCCATGTTTTTTGAATCGGTTCCCGACCGTTTTGTCGATGTGAAGGTAGATGACTGGACTTATCGTCCGGAACAGGAAGAAATACCAATCATTATTCCCCGGAATTATCTGAATCTCTATAATTTCGGTTTTGCCCAGAGCCGGAATCTTCCCCAGCTTTCGGAAAGTGTCATGGGAATGATGACGCTGGATATCCGGATGTCCGGACGCGGACAGGTGAAGACACTGAAGGGACGTATCGTGGGATTCTCGAACCGGCTGAATACGATTCTGGTTCCCGAAGATTTCATGAACTGGGCCAACAGTACTTACGGAGAAGAAAAAGAGAAGAGTCCGTCGCGCCTGATTCTGGAAGTGAACAATCCGGCTGATGAACGGATTGCCCAATACTTTCAGCAGCAGGGATACACCACTGAAAGTGACAAGCTGGATGCCGGGAAAACAACCTGGTTCCTGCGAATGACGGTCGGACTGGTACTCTCGGTCGGGCTGGTGATCAGTTTCCTGTCATTTGCCCTCCTGATGCTCAGCATTTATTTACTTTTGCAGAAGAATACGGTCAAGCTTGAAACCTTGCTGCTGATCGGCTATAGTCCGGCCCGGGTTTCACTTCCTTATCAGATGTTGGCTGTTCTGCTGAATGCGGCCGTCCTGCTGATCGGTATGGCTCTTGTATTGCCAGTCCGTTCTGCCTATCTGGGAACTCTGGAACATCTGCTTCCGGGCATGGAGGCAGGGAGTCTGTTCGCAGCCTGGATTACCGGTCTTTTCCTCTTTATTCTCGTCTCGGCAGCCAATGTCCTGGCCATCCGCCGGAAGGTTCAGGCCATCTGGTTAAAGAAAAAATAAGAAATCTGAACATTTCGCTTTTGCACAAAAAACAGCTTTCTGTGTACTCCAGAGCCGTTTTTTTATTTTTCTCCGTGTGAACAAATGTTTAGAAACCTTTTGTTCTATAAATACACTTGTTCTATATCCCTTGATTTATGTCTGATAACATAGTTTTAGGGCTAAAAAATGTTACATGCGATAACACCTTAGTGATTTTATTCAGTAAATTTGCGTAACCGAAACAAACGGAAAGGCACTTTCTGAAAAAGGAAAAAACCAGACGTTTGAAGAACAAAATCGGAGATACTTTTAATTTAAAAAGAATTGCTTATGTCAAAAATCGTTGGACACATTTCGCAGGTAATCGGACCGGTGGTCGATGTGCACTTCAATCTGGAAGGGCAAGATGCGGACATTGCGTTACCTAGTATCCACGATGCGCTGACAATTGTGCGTAAAGATGGCCGTACACTGGTCGTTGAAGTACAGCAGCACATCGGAGAAGATACGGTGCGTACCGTAGCCATGGACAGTACCGACGGATTGCAGCGCGGAATGGAGGTCGTCCCGACCGGACAATCTATCACGATGCCGGTAGGAAACCAGATCAAGGGACGTGTGATGAATGTAGTCGGTGAAACCATCGACGGAATGAAGGAACTCGATCGTACGGACGGTTTCCCCATTCACCGCGAACCGCCTAAGTTTGAAGATCTGGCTACGACCCAGGAAGTCCTTTTCACAGGTATTAAGGTAATTGATCTGCTGGAACCTTATTTGAAAGGTGGTAAGATCGGATTGTTTGGAGGTGCCGGAGTAGGTAAGACGGTCCTCATCAAGGAATTAATCAACAACATTGCCAAGAAGCACAACGGATTCTCCGTATTCGCCGGTGTCGGTGAACGTACACGTGAAGGTAACGACCTGTTGCGTGAAATGATTGAATCCGGAGTTATCCGCTACGGAGACGAGTTCCTGAAGAGCATGGAAGAAGGCAACTGGGACTTGTCAAAGGTAGACTACAACGAAGTTGAGAAGTCTCAGGTAGCGATGGTGTTCGGACAGATGAACGAACCTCCCGGCGCCCGTCAGTCTGTGGCTCTTTCCGGACTGACCCTGGCAGAATCCTTCCGTGACCGCAAGACCGGTGACAACGGTCCGCGTGATATCCTGTTCTTCATTGACAACATCTTCCGTTTCACCCAGGCCGGTTCAGAAGTTTCAGCCTTGCTGGGACGTATGCCTTCGGCCGTAGGTTACCAGCCGACCTTGGCTACGGAAATGGGACAGATGCAGGAACGAATCACTTCTACGAAGAACGGTTCTATTACTTCAGTACAGGCTGTCTATGTGCCTGCCGATGACTTGACAGACCCGGCACCGGCAACCACCTTTACTCACCTGGATGCAACGACCGTATTGAGCCGTAAGATCACTGAGCTGGGTATTTATCCTGCCGTTGACCCGCTGGAATCAACCTCACGTATTCTGGATCCGCTGATCGTGGGCAAGGAACACTACGAGACTGCACAGCGTGTGAAACAGATTCTGCAGCGTAACAAGGAACTTCAGGATATCATCTCCATCCTGGGTATGGACGAACTTTCTGACGAAGACCGTCTGACAGTCAACCGTGCCCGCCGTGTACAGCGTTTCCTTTCACAGCCGTTTGCCGTGGCCGAACAGTTTACCGGCGTTCCGGGTGTGATGGTTTCCATTGAAGATACAATCAAAGGTTTCAAGATGATTCTGGACGGTGAAGTCGACTATCTGCCTGAACAGGCCTTCCTGAATGTAGGTACGATTGAAGACGCCATCGAAAAGGGTAAGAAACTGCTGGAGGCAGCAAAGGGATAAGCGTATGGATACGAAAGAATTACATCTGACAGTCGTTTCACCTGAACGGACCGTATATGACGGAAAGGTACTTTCGGTGACATTGCCCGGTGAAGTGGGTAGCTTCCAGATTCTTCCGGGACATGCTCCGCTGATTTCTTCATTAGGGGCCGGAGAGTTGAAATATACTGTCGGACAGGAAACACAAGGCCTGCAGATTGCAGGAGGATTCGTGGAAGTGAGAGACAATTCGGTTTCCGCATGCGTGGAACTTTGAAAAGTCATTTTTCCATCAAATAGGCATTTGTTGAACTAAAATTTTTGGCAGCTTTTCTGAAAAACTGCACGATACTATGTTTTTGTTAACCGTAAGAAAAAAGTTTATCAAGGAACTCACCGTCATCGGTGTAGTGTTGACAGGTCTGGTGGCCATAGTGTATCACCTATTTATACCGGAAAAGTATTTCCTCTGGTTTCCTGCCATTCCGATATTCTTTTATCTGTTCGGTTTGCTTTACATAGCATTCTTTTCGTTCAGCTATCGCCTGGGTCTGGAAAAACTGGCCATGACCTATCTGGTCTGTAAAGTGCTGAAATTTATATTAAGCGCTTTCGTCCTGATCTTCTACGGATTCGTAATCAGGCATGAAGTGGTGGCTTTCATTGCTACATTCATGTTCTTCTACTTTGCGTTTCTGATTTTTGAAACTCGTTTTTTCCTTCGCTTTGAGGAGAAACTGAAACTAAGACAAAAGAATAAAAAATGAAAAAATTACGGTACATAGTCCTAATGCTTTCCCTGCTGCTGGCAACGTCGGCCAGTGTTCAGGCACAGGAGGCGTCTGCAACGGAAGCCGGGGAAGTAAATGTGAATGAACTGGTATTCGGACACATCGGTGACGCTTACGAGTGGCACATCGCCACCATCGGGGGCAAGACGCTGAGTATTCCGCTTCCGGTCATCGTGCATAGCAGTACCGGCTGGCATGTCTTTTCTTCTTCCCGTCTGGAAGAAGGGGAATATGAAGGCCTTTACATCGCCAGGGGAGGTGCTTACGACGGAAAGATCGTGGAGCGCAACGCTGCCGGCGAGGAAGTAAGACCGCTGGATATTTCCATCACGAAGAATGTGCTGGGACTCTTCATCAACAGTGCCGTGCTGCTCATTATCCTGATGAGCTGTGTCCGCTGGTACAAGAAGCATCCGGTAGAACAGGGAGCACCGAAAGGCGGAGTCGGCATGATTGAAGCTCTGGTGCTGATGATCTACGAAGATGTCATCAAAGGCTGTATCGGTGAAGACTACAAGCGTTATGCTCCTTATTTGCTGACCGCCTTTTTCTTTGTGCTGGTCAACAACCTGATGGGACTGATTCCTATCTTTCCCGGAGGAGCCAACGTAACCGGTAATATTGCGATCACACTGGTGCTGGCATTCTGTACATTCGTGCTGACCAACCTTTACGGTTCAAAGGAATACTGGAAGGAAATCTTCTGGCCCGATGTTCCGACCTGGTTGAAAGCTCCGGTACCCATGATGCCGCTGATCGAGTTCTTCGGAATATTCACCAAGCCGTTCGCCCTGATGATCCGTCTTTTTGCCAATATCATGGCAGGCCACGCAGCCATTCTGAGTCTGATCGCTATCATTTTCATCACCGTAAAGGCCGGACCGGTCATCAACGGTTCCATGACCTTCGTTGCCGTGGTATTCGGTATCTTTATGGATGCGCTTGAAATTCTGGTAGCTTTCATCCAGGCTTATGTATTTACGATGCTGTCAGCCGTATTCATCGGACTGTCACGCGTGAAAGGTCACGCAAAAGAAAACTAAAAGAGATAAAAACAGAAAAAGTATAACCATTTAAATTTGAAGAATTATGTTAATGTCAATTTTATTGCAGGCAGCTGCAGGTGTTGGAATCAGTAAGTTAGGCGCAGCAATCGGCGCAGGTATTGCAGTTTTGGGTGCAGGTATCGGTATCGGTAAGATCGGTAGCTCAGCCATGGAAGGTATTGCCCGCCAGCCGGAAGCTTCAGGCGATTTGCGTATGAACATGATTATCGCAGCAGCGCTGGTAGAAGGTGTCGCTTTGATTGCGATCGTTGTTTGTCTGCTGACATTGTTCTTATAATTTCACCGTCCAACTTAAACAGGTAAAAGATTATGGGATTATTAACTCCGGATCCGGGGCTGCTCTTCTGGATGATTATCGTTTTTGGAGTCGTATTTTTCATCTTGGCAAAATATGGCTTCCCGGTAATCATCCGGATGGTAGAGGACCGGAAAGCATACATTGACCAGTCGCTGAAGGCGGCACGTGAAGCCAACGAAAAGCTGGCCAGCGTGAAGCAGGAGGGTGAAAGAATCCTGGCACAGGCCAATGAAGAACAAGTCCGTATTCTGAATGAAGCAGCTGCCACTCGTGACCGCATCATCAACGAAGCCAAGGAACGGGCCCGTCTTGAAGGCGACCGTCTGATGGAAGAAATGAAGAAGCAGATCGAGACCGAAAAGGAAAGCGCCATTCGTGACATCCGCCGTCAGGTAGCCGTATTGTCTGTAGGAATTGCTGAAAAGGTAATGCGCAGCAAGCTGGCTGACGAAAAAGAGCAGATGGAACTGATCGACAGAATGCTGGACGAAATGATAGAAACTTCTAAGAAATAACAGGTCTTATGAATACAGGAGTCGTATCAATGCGTTACGCAAAGGCACTGCTGGCCTATGCCGATGCACAGGGAAAGGAAGACCAGGTCTATGAGGAAGTCAAGACTTTAGCCGACCATTATGTGACTGTTCCCGGATTGAGGCGTGCCGTAGAGAATCCTGTACTGGATATCGAAACGAAGCTGCAACTGCTTCAGGAAGCGGCAGGCGGTAAGGATGTCAGTGAGGAGTTGAAACGCTTCTTCCGGCTGGTGCTGGAAGCCAAGCGGGAGAAATTTCTCCAGTTTATGACATGGTCATACATCGATCTTTACCGGGAAGAGAAGCATATCCTGATCGGAAAGCTTACTACTGCTGTTCCTTCGGAAAGACTGGTGCAGCATCTGGTGGAACTGATTGGTGCCCGGACGCATGAAAATGTGGAACTGGATGCACGGATTGATCCGAACATTATCGGAGGATACATCATTGAATTGTCCGGTTTCCGGCTTGATGCCAGTGTTGCCAATCAGCTGAAGCGGGTGAAACAGCAGTTTATCGCCAGAAACAGAAGAATTGTTTAATCCAAATCGAGTAATTATGCCAGAAAATACAATCAAACCCAGCGAAGTCTCTGAAGTGCTGCTTCGCCAGTTGCAAGGAATCGACACCTCCCTTAAATTCGACGAGGTAGGTACCGTCCTGCAGGTGAGCGATGGTGTGGCACGTATCTATGGCTTGCGCAATGCAGAAGCCAACGAACTTCTGCAATTTGAAAACGGTATAATGGGTACCGTGATGAATCTGGAAGAGGATAATGTCGGAGCTGTGCTGCTCGGTCCTACTGACCAGATCAAGGAGGGCATGATCGTAAAACGTACCCGGAGAATTGCTTCCATCAATGTGGGAGAAGGAATGCTGGGACGTGTCATCGACCCTCTGGGTGTACCGATGGACGGACGCGGCGAAATCAGCGGCGAACGTTTTGAAATGCCGCTGGAACGCAAGGCTCCGGGAGTTATTTTCCGTCAGCCGGTAACAGAACCTCTTCAGACCGGTCTGAAGGCGATCGATGCCATGATTCCTATCGGACGCGGACAGCGTGAGCTGATCATCGGTGACCGCCAGACAGGAAAGACGGCTATTGCCATCGATACCATCATCAACCAGCGTTCCAATTACGAAGCCGGTAATCCGGTGTACTGTATCTACGTTGCAATCGGACAGAAGGGTTCAACCGTTGCCAGCATCGTAAGTGCACTCCGTGAAAAGGGAGCCATGGATTATACGGTGGTTGTGGCTGCTACGGCTTCCGATCCGGCTGCCATGCAGTATTTCGCACCGTTTGCCGGTGCAGCCATCGGTGAATACTTCCGTGATACCGGCCGTCATGCCCTGGTAGTATATGATGACCTGTCCAAGCAGGCGGTAGCCTATCGTGAGGTATCTCTGATTCTGCGCCGTCCGTCAGGACGTGAAGCTTATCCGGGCGATATCTTCTATCTGCATTCCCGTCTGCTGGAACGTGCAGCGAAGATCATCAGCCAGCAGGAAGTAGCCGAGCAGATGAATGACCTGCCGCCCAGTCTGAAGGGAAAGGTAAAAGCCGGCGGTTCACTGACCGCACTGCCGATCATCGAAACCCAGGCAGGCGACGTTTCCGCTTACATTCCTACCAATGTGATCTCCATTACCGACGGACAGATCTTCCTGGAAAGTGACCTCTTCAACCAAGGCTTCCGTCCGGCTATCAATGTCGGAATCTCTGTATCCCGTGTCGGTGGTAGTGCGCAGATCAAGAGTATGAAGAAAGTGGCCGGAACCCTGAAGATCGACCAGGCACAGTATCGTGAACTGGAAGCATTCTCCAAGTTCAGCAGCGATATGGACCCGGTTACTGCCATGGCGATCGACCGCGGACGCAAGAACAACCAGCTGCTGATCCAGCCTCAGTACTCACCGATGCCCGTAGGCGAACAGGTTGCCATCTTGTATTGCGGAACTCATGGTCTGATGCGTGAGGTACCTCTGAGCAAAGTACGTGCTTTCCAGGATACCTTCCTCACAACCTTGCGTGCCAACCACAAGGAAGATGTGCTTGATGTGCTGGCATCCGGTAAGATTAACGACGAAGTAACAGCAATCATTGAAAAAGTAGCGGCCGCAACGGCTTTACAGTATAAACAATAAGCATCATGGCATCACTGAAAGAAGTAAAGGGAAGAATCAACTCGATAAACGGGACGCTGAAGATCACTTCGGCCATGAAGATGGTGGCCTCTTCCAAGCTCCACAAGGCGCAGGAGGCCATCGAGAACATGCTTCCTTACGAACGAAGACTTCACCGCATGCTGACAAACTTTCTGAGTGCGGAGCAGAGTGTGGAGTCACCTTTCATTGTGAAGCGTGAGGTCAAGAAAATAGCAATAGTCGTATTTGCATCCAACAGCAGTCTCTGCGGGGGATTCAACATGAATGTCATCCGCCATCTGAATGAGATGATTGCTGAATATGAAGCCAAAGTGGGAAAAGAGAACTTGCTGGTCTATCCGGTCGGCCGTAAAGTGGCCGATGCGGTAAAAAAACTGGGAATCGATCCGATGGGAGATTTCCAGCACATGAGCGGCAAACCGAACTATAAGGAAGCATCTGATCTGGCAACCGATCTGATCAACCGTTTCCTGAGCGGAGAAATACAGCAGGTAGAACTGCTGTACAATCATTTCAAGTCGACTTCCACACAGGTGCTGACGCGTGAGACTTATCTGCCTTTCGACCTTTCGGCTGAAGCAGCCGGCAAAGACAAGGGAGAAGGAGCGGACATGCAAGCCGATTACATCGTGGAGCCTTCATCGGCAAAGGTGTTGCAGGATCTGCTTCCTAAGGTACTGCGGATGAAGATCTACACTGTTCTGCTCGACTCGAATGCAGCCGAACATGCGGCACGTACGATGGCCATGCAGATTGCGACCGACAATGGCAATGAACTGATACAAGAACTGACCCTGATTTACAACAAGAGCCGTCAGCAGGCCATTACCAATGAACTGCTGGATATCATCGGTGGTACGATGGCATAAGGCGTTGTAAACATCCATAAAGATACATCCTCACTCCTTCGGGGGCGGGGATGTATTTTTTTTGCACGCTATTCTGCTTGTCCGTCTGTTTTTCTTACCTTTGCAGACGGTGCCGTTTCAACGTGCAGACGATGCGTCTGAATCGTGCGATCATTGCGGTCAGATCGACCGCTCGTTGCGGCCGAATCGTGCGGTCGTTAAAATATTGCTCCATTATGAGAAATATTCCACCCAAAGGAGTGATTTGTCCGGTTTTTATTCGTATCTTGGCCAAGTCTGATGGAGGTATGACATGAAAAAGATCATAAGTATAGTATTTTGTTTGTTGCTTTTCTGTTCATGTGCGGACAGACAGCAGTCTGACAGTTGTCCCGTTTTGCGTGTTTCATTGGAGCAGCAGGAGGTTTCCATGAAGGATTTGTTCGGCCGTTTGGAAGTGATTCCTTTGGAAACCAGCGATTCCTGCCTGCTTGTTTTTCCGGATAAGGTGTTATGTGCCAACGGACGCTATGAGGTGTTCGACCACAAGCGCTATGCCTTGTTCCTTTTCGACGAGAACGGCCGGTTTATCAGGCAGGTCGGTAGGCGGGGACAAGGTTTGGGCGAATATCGGGAGGTGTACGATGTCGCACACGATTCTCGGAACGGCAACATCTGCTTGTTGTCGCCTTTCTGGGAGATGTTTGTTTACGATGCCGAAGGCCGCTTTCTTGAACGCCTGCAATTGCCTGAAAAGTCAAACTATCAGGCCGTGATGGATTACGGGGATTATTTTGTGACGTGGACGCTTCCGATGACCAATGAGGAATGCGGAATAAGTGTGATTTCGAAGGATTCGCTACAATGTGTGCGGGAGTATTGGCATGGCAATTCCAATCTGATGTCTCTGTATCCTCGTGCATTTCATTTGTATGGAGAAGAACTGTATTTCTTCCGCCCTTTCCAACGAGAGGTCTATCGGTTGGGATTGGACAGCATGCAAGTGGGTTATCAATGGGATTTCGGCAGCGACAATTATTCGATAGAGGACTTCGGCTTTTCATTGAAGGAGAAAGGAGACGGGCAGGAAAGAGACGGACTGATAAAAAAACTGCAGGAATCGACCATACCTTATTTTTTTCAGGAGAACAGCCAGAACGACAAATATTATTATGCGCAATTAATTTTCGGGTTCTCTCCGTTAGTGGGACACTATAATATATTCTATCGGAAATCAGATGACAAAAGTTTCTTCTTCCGTGAAACGACGGAGGGAGTCACGCTCAAAACGGTCTATTTCTGCGACGACTTCCTGTTGTCTTTGGCTTCGTATGAAGATATGGAAGCTTACAAGCATGTGCTGGATGAACAGGAATTTGCCAAGTTGAAGGGCCGTACCGAGGAGGACAATCCGTTTCTTGTAAAATGTTATTTCAAATGAGAAAGTTAGCACCCTTAAAGGTTGCGACCATATTTCTGGCTTGTCTCTACGACTACGGCTCCCGTTTGGTGAAGGTGATAGACCTGGGTATGCCGGTGGTACGCATCGCCTCGGACCGCCGTAGCAATACGCTTTATGCCATAGGCTTGCCTAAAAGAGATTTTATACTCTTAATATTAAAAATGGTCTGAAGTACTTTCCATGATCTTCTTTTTTCGCTATTTTTGTAGGGTAAAACAGGTGGGATAGTTATAGCGGTTATGCTCTATTTTGCCAACATGAAGATAGCACAGGCATTTCATCCGTTGCTGTCTTCTTTTGAGGTCATATTGCGTAACCAGCTGCATTATGCGCTGGCACGCCATTTCTCCGACGGAAATTGGATTATCAACCAGAAGTCTGGGTTCGAGGAAAATTTTGATTTTATTAACCTTTAAACAAGAATAAAAAAACGTATGAGAACATTCATCCTTTTACTGCTCATGCAGCTCGTATCACTGCCTTTCAGTTATGCACGTCAGCCGGAACATTCCACTTATCTGGTTGCACACGACCTGAAGAGTCTCGACTATGTCCGTCAGATTGACTATGCACAGTTTGATTACATCTACCTGATGGCGGCTCCCAACTGGAAAGAGTATGATTTTTCAAAGTCCGGCGAAGAAATTATCCGGGATCTGGTGACCAACCATGCCTTCAGGAAAGATCAGGGTGTGGACGTGATCCGGGAACTGATTGCCCAGGCACGTGCGTGCCAGACTAAAGTCCTGCTGTCTTTTGCCGGCGAAGGATTCCGGGAAAGGGTAGAGGATCCCGCACTCCGGGCCAAATTTGTGGATTTCATGGTAGCCTTCATCGACAAATATGATTTTGACGGAATCGAAGTGGATTGGGAAACGGCAGTCACACTTCCGCTGCATGAAGTCTTCGTGAAGGATATCCGGGAAAAACTGAATGTGCTGGAAAGCCGGAAGAACCGGAAAATGTATCTTACTACGGCTCTTCACTCCTGGCAGCGTTATTCCAAAGAACTTGCCGAAAAGGTTTCCCGGTCACTCGACTGGATCAATATCATGACCTACGACATGGGAGGCGGAATCTGGGGCAATGTACCTACCCACAACACTCCTTTGGACCGGATCATTACCGATCTGAAAGCCTGGGAAATGTTTGACAAGAGCAAGCTGTGCATCGGTCTGGCCAACTATGGATTCTTCTACAAAGGGATCAAGCCGGGTCAGAAAATAGAAGGCAAGCTTGACAAGTATGGCCGCTATATCGGATACAATGAAGCAATGGCCGTATTCTCTTCTGACTGGAAAGAGGTGAAAGATCCGCAGGCAAAGGTGTCTTACTTCATCAATGAAAAACAGCAGGAATTCATTACGCTGGAAACGAAAGAAACTATCCGTACCAAAGCAGAATGGGTGAAAGAGAATGGATTCAGAGGTGCTTTCTGGTGGGAATTCAGCTATGATGAGATACTTCCTGACAGCAAGGACGGAAAAATCAGACATCATCTTATCGACGAAATCAAATGGTAATCTTCAGAAGTTAACACATCTATGTTCAGCATCCGATTTACAGTCATTACTTTATTCCTGTTGCAACTGGCGGTTCATGCCTACGGAGGAATGGAACATTTCAGAATCCTGCCGGAACCGCAGTCTGTAGAGATCATGAAGGGGAAGGGCCTGCATTACAATGATCTCAGTTTTATCGTAAACCGTTCCGGAGAGGATTATCCTGTACTTGGAACCATGCTTGGCAGTTTGCCGCATAAGGAGAGAAACGGAAAAGGAGTCTATCTGAGTCTGTCTGAGAAAGAAGTTCCCCAGTCTCCGGAAGGATATGTCCTTCAGGTCAGCGAGAAGGGAGTCTTCATCACTTCAAGCGGACAGGCCGGCCTGTTTTACGGCTGTCAGACATTGGAACAACTGATGGAAGACAGCCGTGATTTCGGGCTGCAGATTCCTGTCCTGAAGATCACGGACTATCCCGATATTGCTTACCGCGCAGTCCATCTGGACACCAAGCATCATCTGGACTGTATGGAATATTACTACCGCATGGTCGACAAGCTGGCCCGTTACAAGGTGAATGCCATTATCTGGGAACTGGAAGACAAGTTTGAATATTCAAGTCATCCTGAGATTGCTTCGCCCAATGCGATCAGCAAGCAGGAGATGCAGGCTTTCTGCCGCTATGCCAGGGAACGGAACATCGAGATCAGTCCGCTGGTGCAAGGACTGGGACATGCCAGTTTTATCCTGAAACACCACTGGGAGCTTCGGGAGAATCCGGAAAGCGACTGGGAGTTCTGTCCTTCCAATCCGAAAACCTATGAATTCCTGTATGATCTGTATCAGGATGCCATCGAAGCAATGCCTTATGGCAAATACCTGCATATAGGAGGTGACGAAATTACGGCGATCGGTATCGACAAGCGCTGCAAGGAAACAGGCAAGACGGCCTTTGAACTGCAGATGCACTGGCTGAAGCAGGTCTGTGACTATGCGAAGGCGCACGGACGTACTCCGATTTTCTGGGATGACATGCCTTTGAAATTTGCAGGATTGTGGCCACAGATTTTGGGGGACGAAACAGAAAGCGAACTGGATAAAAGCTGGAATACAGAGAAGCTGGATCAGGCCATAGAGCTGTTTCCCAAAGAATGTATCTATATGCGCTGGAACTATGGTGACGCTACCAAACCGGCTCATAAAAGACTGCTGAAATGGTATAAGGAGAAAGGGCTTCCGGTAATGGCTGCCACAGCAGCTTCTGCAGGCGATTCTCCGTTTATGCCCAGAGAATACACGAAAGCCAATTATATCAAAGGCTTCAGCCAGCTGGTTGTCGAAAATGACTTGCAAGGTATTCTGGCGACAGCCTGGGACGACGGTTCACCGCATCTGGAAACAGTTTTCCGGGGCTATATCGCACAGGGAGAATTCGGCTGGAATCCCGACGGAAGAACTGTTGAAGAGTTTGCCGAAGCTCACGGACAGCGGGAGTTCGGTCTGGAAGCAGGAAAGGGGAAGACTGATTTCATACAGGAACTGGAAAAGGCTTTCTTCTTCTTTGACGGTGCCCTGGTTGAATCCGGCAGAAGAAATCCGGCCTGGGGAACCACTCATTTCAAGCTGATTGAACTTCCTGACAAGACTCATCCCGGACAGTGGACGCAGAAATATCAGAAACGGATTGAACAGGCTGAAAAAGAACAGCTCCGCTTTGAGCAGATCCGCCGTGAACTGACTGAGGCCCGGCAGGAAGCTTTGCGTAACCGCTATACTCTGGACATCTACGAACAGAACAATCATCTTCAGAACTATCCGGTCAGACTGCTGCTGGCTTTAAGGGATCTGGACAAGGCTGCCGGTGAAGAAAACCGGCTCAAGGCTCTGGATCAGCTGGAAACGGTCTGCAATGACTTTTATGCCATGCGCCGGGAGCTGGAGGCTGTGTATTCACGTACCCGCTTCATGGAACAGCCGAATGGTTATATCCCGGACATGAATCACCATAATCATCTGTCGGCCAAATCAAATAATAGCGACTGGCTTTATCTGTATGAAAAGCCGATGGTTGAAAAGATTCTGAGTTATATAAAAGTTTACAGACAGCAGTAAAGAAAACTTACCTTAAAAGAATATTATGATGAAAAAATATCTGATTCTTTCTTTGTTGCTCATAACCGGCATCCCTTCTTTTTCCGGTGTTTCCGATCACTGGAAAGAAAGTCGCCATGTGATATTTGCTCCGCAGAAGGGGAGTGAATACCATGCACTGTCGCCCGGTGAGTCTCTGAAAGCGGTTGTAAAGCTGGATCAGTCCGGTTGTCCTACCCGCAAGTTTCTCCGGGTAGTGGGCAAGGTGGACATGCCTGCTCCTTTCTCCAGCAGAGGTGAAAGCAATTTCCGGCTTTCAGAGTTTTATATTGATGACAATCTCGACTCTTCCATCGTTGCAAAGGAAAAGTATTCCCTTTATTTCAAGGGAAACAACAACAATTTTGAGCGTCATGCCTATTACCGGATTCCCGGTGACCGTTTCAGACCGGGGAAGGTGAAAGCCGTGCTTCCGGTGGTCAGACAGCATGGACTGAAGACGGGAGCGGACGGTGACTTTGGGATGGAACTTGAATTGTATTACAAGAAGGAGGGCCGTAATGTCAATGATGTCTATGACCGGCCTGATTCTGTAATCTATGTAGCTGTTCCTTCCGGAGACTTTAAAAAATACAGACAGATAGAACACTCCTTCGAGATTCCGGATAATCTGGCCTGCATACTGGTCCGTGTAGGCGGTACCTTCTTCGAGGGTGAATGCTGGCTGGAGTCCCCCCGCTTTTATCAGAACGGGAAGTCCGTATGCCGTATTCCCTTTTGCAGGTATGCACAGAGAGACAACGACATGAACTACTGGGTGGGCATCAATCTCTCCACCCGCAGCTGGCCTTTGTGGAAGCTGAGCGTGAACGGAACTCCGGTTTTTAAAGACAATATTTTTGACCGGGGCTCTAATGTTGCTGACTTTTATATCCCTCTGCCGGAATCCGTTTCTGACGGAGATACCATCGAACTGCAGCTGCTCAGGGAAGATCACCGTGCTGCCTATTCCTATTCTGTCCGTTCGCTGGAGATGATTGAGGAGAGCATGAGAGATTTTGAGATCATAGCTGTTCCCAAGTATGTTGCCACGGGAGAACGTTTCGGCATCCTTGTGGAAACCAACCGCCGGGGAGTAGAACTGAACGTCCAGTGTGACGACGATGCGGAAGTACCTTTCCGCAAGGTTTCCTTCGACCGGCCCGGACTTCATGTCATAGACCTCCGTGCCGGAAATCCCGGTGGCAGATTCAACCTGTCGTTTTCAGACGGAACGCATCGTGTGGACACGTTTGTCACGCAGGTCATTGACAAGCAGCCCGATCATGTCTATCTGTCCTCCGGTGATGAGATATACATTGACAAGCAATATGTACCCTATAACTATTTCTTCAAATGGTACATCTCACAAAGAGTCGGCAACTGGTATCAGTTCCGCCCGTCGTATCAGTGGAGCGGCTTCAGAGTCGCAGATGATACCATCATCCGCCATTATGTAACTCTTCTGGATCGCCTGCGAATGCCGTATGCCTGGCAGGTGGAAGGAAGAACTCTTGCCGGAAGCAGGATCAATCCGTCGCTGGATGTACTGGATACGGATATGTTCATGGGCAAGCAGGCACACGAAAACGACGGAGGATACTATTACTGGCAGCATTTCAAATACACTGGCCTGCTCTGTGACATGGCAGCCCGAACCAGACCATACGGAGGAATCTTTGCCAAGCACCGCCCCATATTTACCGACCACGGCAATTTCATCCATTATGATACACAGGGAGTGACGGACATGGCCGACGGCGCCCGGAAGTTTGTGGACAACCTGCGTTATTCAAAGGGAGAAAGTACGCGCCACACCGGCCCTTCTTCTCTGTTCCGGTATTTCTATCAGGCAGGATATGAATGGCTGGGTGCAGAACAGATGTATGGACCGGAAGAAACCATCCTTTCCTCACTGAGAGGTGCCTCGCGTGCTTACAGCCGCCCCGTGTACGGAACCCTGCATGCCATGCAGTGGGGCTCTTTCCCTTTCACGGATCCCAAACATGCCTTGCGTCACTATATGTCGCTTGCCGTAGCTTATATGCACGGCTCTTCCCACCTCAATACGGAAGAGGCTCTCTGGCTGGATGAATATGTGAACGACAGATACTCCGAATCGGGGAAGGCCCACATGTATTCCCAGCATCAGATGCTCGACTATATCGAAACGCATACACGCCGGGGAGAACTCCTGAGCAACATCGCTGTGATACAGGGAAGAAATGATGCCTGGAAGTCTTTTGGACGCGGGCCTTTGTGGTCGCAGGAATCGGAGAAGTGGAAATTCAACAAGGCATGTGAAAGTTTTGACCTGCTCAGAGTCTTTTATCCCGACAACAGAATCGATATCAGCGGGCCTGACGGATGGTTCACAGCCACTCCTTACGGAACCGTTGATCTTCTGCCGGTAGAAGCTCCGCTGGATGTGCTGAACAAATATAAGGCACTGATCTTCCTTGGATGGAACACTTATGATGAAAATGATTTCGTCCATATCAGAGATTATGTATTCAACGGTGGAACCATCCTTCTGTCTGCCGCCCATCTGAATGCCGAATTGCAGCCTGATGCTCCGGCAACATTCCCGGAGAACGATGCTCTGATCAGGGAACTTCTGGGTGAAAACTACCGCAGTCTGCAGGGAAAGAACGAATTGGCATACGGAAAGGGAAAGATTATCTATTTTGCTTCTCCCCGGTATCCGGCCGATGCTGCTATTCTGCCGGAATACGAGAAGACCATGCACCAGCTGGCTGGGCAGTCGCTCGAAGGAGAACATGCAAAAGGATGGATAAAGCAATCAGACCATGTCGGATTTACGGTCTGGGATCAGGGAGAACGGCGGACACTCCTGTTGCTGAACACTGACTGGCAAAGTGAACAGCATGAACATGCTGCAAAGCTTGCTTTAGGCGACAAGGTCTTTGAACTTCCTGTCAGACGTTATCACATCGAAACCGTACATTGCTCTCACGGGCTGGCGGTATATGGAATGTCCAACACGACAGATGTACTTTCCATAGAGAAAACATCTGAGGGCTGGACGGTAAAGGTTCAGACCACCGGAAAGGATACCGTTAAGATCCTGAATTCTGTTTCCGGTGCAGAAACCTGCAGCCAGATTGACGGAGCGGGCATACATGTACTGAAGATAATGTCTGTTACAGAACGTTTGCCAATCTGATAAAGTGAATTATTCATGGGGAAAAAATACTAAATTATGAATTATGAAAAATAGAATCTGTCATTTCGGATACTTTGCAATACCGGTATCCATGTTATTGTTTTCATGCACTCAAAGCAATGAAACCCGGAAGCCTAATATAATTTATATTCTGGCAGATGATCTGGGACGTGCTGAACTGGGATGTTACGGTCAGGAGATTATCGAGACTCCCAACATTGACCGGCTGGCGTCGGAAGGTATGCGCTTTACCAACCATTATTCGGGACAGGCCGTTTCAGGACCTTCCAGATGTTCATTGTTTACCGGTCTGCACTCCGGTCATGCCTACATACGCGGCAATGACGAAATGACGTCCCGCGGAGACGTGTGGAACCATGCGGCCATGCTGGCCGATTCGTCGCTGGAAGGGCAGAGACCGGTTCCGGCCAATACCATCATGATTCCGCGAAAGATGAAGGAAGCAGGCTATAAAACAGCCTGTATCGGGAAGTGGGGGCTAGGCTATCCCGGATCTGAAAGTACTCCCAACAAAATGGGATTTGATTTCTTCTACGGATACAACTGTCAGAGACAGGCCCATACGTATTATCCTCCTTTTCTGTACAGAAACGAATGCCGGGAGTATCTGGAAAACAAACTGCTTCCACCGCATACCAGACTCGACAAGGGAGCAGATCCTTATGACGAGAAGAGTTATGAGAAATATACGCAGAAGCAGTATGCACCTGATCTGATGTATCGCGAAATCTTGTCCTTTGTCGAGGAATCCAAAGACGAACCGTTTGTCCTGTTCTGGACCACTCCGGTTCCCCATGTTCCATTGCAGGCTCCTGAAAAGTGGGTTGACCATTACAGAGCCAAACTGGGTGATGAAGAGCCGTATATCGGTGACAAGGATTATTTCCCGTGCAGATACCCGCGTGCCACATACGCTGCCATGGTCAGTTACTGGGATGAACAGATCGGCGGCCTTGTAGCCAAGTTGAAGGAACTCGGAATATACGACAATACCATCATCATCTTTACGAGTGATAACGGTCCTACTTTCAACGGAGGTACGGATTCTCCGTATTTTGACAGTGCCAAGCCCTTTAAAAGTGAATTCGGATGGGGAAAGGCTTCTCTTCGCGAAGGTGGTATACGGGTTCCGATGATTGCATCCTGGCCCGGCCATATACCCGCAGGAACAACTTCCGACCTTCTGTCTGCATTTTGGGATATGATGCCGACCATGTGTGATATAGCCGGCATTGAATCTCCGGCAACGGACGGTATCAGCATGCTTCCCGAAATGCTGGGAGACAAAGAAAACCAGAAACAGCATGATTTCCTGTATTGGGAATTTCCGGAATCGGGAGGGCAGAAAGCTCTGAGATTCGGAGACTGGAAGGCTTTTGTGGGCGATGTAAAGAATGGAAACCGGAACATTGAACTGTATAATCTGAAGGATGATCCCCGTGAACAAAACAATGTAGCGGCTGAGCATCCGGATCTGGTCAGAAAGGTGACCGACATATTCCGGGCCGAGCATACCGATGCCGAAATAGATAATTTCAATCTGCCGGTATGGTAAGAAAAAGAGAACGGCTGTCTCACTTCAGAATGAGACAGCCGTTCTTTTTTATCTGAAAACCGACCGTATTCAATTTTTGAACCGTACAATCGCCAGTACCGGATTGTCATCATCGGTCCGGCCAGCGGCAATCTCTTTCAACAAACCATGTACCTTGCCCGCTTCCGACTGTTCTATCAGCATACTGCTGGGAATCGTATAACAGGCCGTATTCCAAGCCTTATTTGTCACTCCTCCGTCACCCAGCTGAATTTCCTGTTCCTCGCAATCCCGGTTGACGAGTTTGCATACATACGTTTTTCCGGCGGCATAGTCATAAACCATATATTTGTCAGGAAACCCTGTACGCGTCTCAAAATCGAATTCAAAATCCACCAGGTAGAAGAAGAAGTATGAACCTGCCCGGTAGTCTGGCAACAGCACTTTGGGAGTTTCCATGGAAAGCACCGGCGGAGTACGTACCAGCATCGGCGAGAGTACGCCCTGGGGAGTATAGGTATAGATTGTATCTGCTGACAAATCACCGATCACATAACTGTCCTCGCAGCGGACAATGGGATCATAGCCCAATGCAGCTGAAATAGTCTGGTTCTCGCCGAAAGGTTTGGACATACGGTTGGACATACGTTTGGTGAAATGAATGTCCAGTTCCTTCACGATCTCTCCGGTCTTTTTGGAAAGCAGCATATACGGTTTCGCCCGATTGGAGATGCCTTGATTGACATCCATATCGCACGCCAGCAGACAATCGGCAGAAAAATCCTGAAGGCTATTCAGAATCATCTTGTACGGGATAGGCAACGTACGTTTATACTGTCCGGTGAACGAATACACCTGCATCCGATACTTCAGCAGATAATCTACGATGAATATTTCCTGTGCTTTTGGATCCACAGCCATTCCAATGATATACTGATATTCTTTGCTGCCCTGCCCTACATGACGAAAACTGGAACGCACACTGCCGTCGCCATTGAACAGCACAATTTCATTATCTGATGTCCGTGCCACAATCAGGCTGTCGGAAACATAGCCCAAACAACCCGCAGAATTGGGCAGCAAAGCATTTTTCTTCGTTTCAAGAGGAATGTACTTCACATCGGCCAGATCCTGCAAGACGATTTTCTTTTCAGGATAATCCTTGGTGACATCCAGCGTCACCAACCCTTGTTCCTTCTTTGCTTTCTGAGTCTGTTCGGTAGAAGCATCTTCCTTGCCGTCCTGTCTGTTTGTGTTGTTTGCTCCACAGGAGTAAAGCAACAAGCTGGCATACAGTGCCCATACATAAGTTTTCATGTTACTTAAAATTTTTAAGGTTAGTTTGAGAATCTGAAATATAAACAGTAATCGTCAGATCACCGGAAACAAAAATATAGAATTATTATCTTTTTTGCAAGTTATTCGTTTCTCAAAGGGCACATGTGTCATTGCAGTCAGCCTCCGGAAGGCTGACTGCCTTATTCCAGCGAAAGTGTTACGGTTATTTCGCCTTTTCCTCCCAACAGTTCGAGCATCTGTTCCCGTGTGGAAACTTTATCCACCTTTCCCAGCCGGGTGAAGTTCCATGAGTTTGTATCATAATAAATTACAAACGAATTTCCCTGATACAGAATCAGGTCTCCGGGTTCCGTAGTGGTCTGCCGGTCGTTTCTGGGCAAAGAGAATCCCAAAGAACCAACCTTCTCCATATTTCCGTAATCATCCATCCGGATTTCCAGTTCTCCCTGTTTGGCCAGATGTTCTTTCAATGCCTTCGTAGAAGAATTATCCACGAGAGTGGCCGTAAATGTTTCTCCGTTGACGGTCAATTTAAGAGTATTGCTTTCCATCATATTGTCTTCGTTTTGATCTTCGTTCTGACTTTCATTACTTTCTTCATCCTGATTCTCGTGACCACCTTCGTTCTGGTTTCCGTTTTCCGGATCTTCATTGCCGCTCCCTTCAGCAGGGACATCCGTCTGCATGCCGTTTTCGGGAAGAGCCGGGTCTTCCTGCACAGGAGTGCAGGAAGACAGAGACAGAAGAATGGCGGGCAGAAGCAAATATTGCTGCATCTGCGAACAGAACTTCCATTGCATACTTCCGTGACTTTATTTCAGCTTACCATATTCTTCGTCGGAAACAGGCTCCAGCCATTCGTTGGAAGTGTTTTCTCCCGGAACTTCGAAAGCCAGATGAGCAAACCAGCTGTCGGCTGCCGCTCCGTGCCAGTGCTTGACCCCGGCAGGAATATGAATTACCGTTCCGGGAAGAATCTGTACGGCAGGTTTCCCTTCTTCCTGATACCAGCCTCTGCCGGCTACTCCGATCAGCATCTGTCCGCCTCCCCGGGTTGCACGATGAATGTGCCAGTTGTTACGGCATCCCGGTTCAAAGGTTACGTTAGCCACAGGTACCTGCTCCGTGGATACCGGTGCCAGATAACTGTTGCCGATGAAATACTTTGCATACGCCGTATTGGGTTCTCCGACAGGAAAAATCATTTCCCGCTGGAAAGCAGATCTGGCATCTTCTGCCGCCGTATCTTCGGCCCATACCTCCTTGGCCTGCCGGAAAGCAGCCCATGCTTTCGGCCATCCGGCATAAAAACCTATATGCGTAATGATTTCAGCAATCTCGGTGCGGGTGATGCCGTTCTGCCGGGCAGTCTGCAGATGATATGTCAGTGAACTGTCGGTGATTCCCTGGCTGATCAGTGCCGTAAGAGTGACCAGACTGCGGTCTCGCAGTCCGAGCTTGTCTGTGCGGCTCCATACTTCTCCGAAAAGGACATCGTCATTAAGTTCTGCGAATTTGGGAGCGAATTCTCCAAGCTGATCGCGTCCAGCTGTTTGTTTGACTGTTTCCTGTGCCATAATAGTTGTAGAATTTATTGCCAATGCGACAAGCGCAAGGACGGTTTTGATTTTCATAATTGAATGAATTAAAAGGATTATTCGTTTTTCCTATGGCAAAGTTAGCAGATTCATCCTGACAGCTTTGTATACGATTTACTGATATTTGTACCCCAATTATGGATTCAGCAGGTTTTTTAAAAACGTTTCGACGTTTTGAGTAAAAGGCCGAAACGAATTGAAGCATACGCCGGGACGTTTTTTTGAGGAGTAGGGGATACAAATAACACTAACCCTCCAATAGTTGATAATAAAAGAAAAGCGATATCATTATTATTGGAAACGATTAAGAATAAAAGAATAAAATTACAATAAGCAACAAAGAAAAGAGAAGAGCAAAGATTAAAAATTAAAGGTTTCTCTGAGCAGAACAAGTATTTTTTAAAGTAGGGGTATCACCAACATTGAATTTGTCACAAATTTATGATTTATTTGTGACAAATATATTCATCAACTCTTACTAAATTATCTTTTGAAGGACTAAAATAAACTATAGTTTATTTTAGACTTTGTAAAGCGCAATTTAGAAAGGAAGAAGGGATATGTTTAAGATTAGAATATTAAACAAAAACTAAAAACAGATAAGAATCAAAGAAGGACTGTTCCATTGATTAACCAAGCACCAATGGAGGATTCCTTCAGCAAAACTCAGTATGTAGTCAAATGGAAAGATTCATGGAATATTTTATGCCGTCATTTGAGAAGAGCATAAATGTTGTCGTAATTTTGTTTCAGCCTGTCTATGTAGTACCCTCTCTCCGTGAATACACCATCGAAAGCCCTGCCAAGATAACAGTCTCCGTATAAATAGCTGATGCTGTCGGAATCCAAATGACTTCTGATTTCACTTGAAGAAATGGCATTTTCGATAACGGATTTCCAGACTTGTAAATCTTCTTCATACCATCTGGCGTAATGTTCTTCAATTCGTCATTGACTGTTTCAATCAAGGCTCTTTTGAAGATGATCATGAAATCAATATATCTTTCTGAAGTTCCACAAAACGGTTATATGGAATCTGAAGTAGAAAAAGGTTTTAAGATGTTTACAGACATATTCCTTGTAGTAATGTTTGAAACAACGGGAACCACCGGAGTGAAGCAGGATTAGAATAACCATAATTTCAGCATCACTCATACGGTTGGGGTTATTGCAATGCTTGATCCTCTTATCCTCAATCATATATTTTTCCTGTTATAATGCAAAATCCTTGCAAAAATCATCGGCAATACAATAAATCTCTGTAACTTTAGACACTAAGAACGATAGTAATCGTTTAAATGTTATAATTGGATACTATAATTTTAATGATTTTATCACTATATATCTAATATTCAGCAAAGTATATTTGTTATCATATCGAATTCATGTTAAATAAAGCGATAAAGACGGAAGAACTCGAAAACCATAAAAGAGTAGAGAAAATAATACGTAAGTTCGGGATAATCAGCATAATAGATTCCCGTATATACCATTTTGCCATGAACAAATTTCTACAAATAATATTAGTTGCTCAATTTGCTATCCTTTCTTGTTCATCGAACGAAAAGGTCCAACCGACAGCAGACAATACAAATTTGCGCATTGATCAGGACAGAATCTTTACTCCCGTCATAATCAATGCAGCGGACACATTGGAAATGCTTTTCGATACGGGATGTATGGTAGGCTGCCTGTTACCGCAGTCACTCGCCGCAAATTATGCCGACACTTCAACCGTAGCACAATCAGGAACCGGTGTATCGAAAATTAAAGTTAAGGACATATCACTAGGAGGGCAATCTCTGAACAGCAACACCATTTACCAGGTACCAGGTAAAATCGAAGCTATGATTGCTCCTGTTTATGCTACAGAAAAGCGAATCTGGTGCTTCGATTTCGACAACCGTATATTTTCTATTTACGAGACAGACACCTTGCCCGAAAATGCCATCGTTTATCCTTTGCTTTTTGCGAAGTATAGAGAACGCAAGCTCGCTCCGTTTGTCAACATTCCGATGACATTATCCTACAAAGACGACACTTTATCTACTGACTATATCTATATGCTTGATACCGGTACACCTTACGGATTTGCGATTACTGACCCTACGCCAGAGTTGGAAGATTTCGTCCTGCGTATTCCCCATTGGAAGATTGAGGACTGTATGTGTGTTAAGATTCCAGATAGGAAACTTTATGATTTTGAAGTCAACATTGAAATGCCATCAACAACTTTTACGAACATACGTAGCGTATTTGATACGGGATTGAGAAGTTTTTCGGGAGAGTTCAAGAACTATCTTACAGGTATTGATAAGCCGATTGTAGGTACTATCGGTATGCGCCTGCTCAAACATTTCAATATAATTCTTGATTTGAAGAACGACCGGCTTATACTCACTCCGGCACGGAGCACCTATCCTTCCAAACCTATGAATCGTGTGGGATTCTGGTGCAATTCAAAAGGAGTGGTAACCAGAATTAGAACCAATGACACTGCTTACGGTCAAGGACTCCGTCTCGGAGACAGGATTGTATCAGTTGACGGTATCCTATGGAACGATATTTCCGAGAAGCGACAGAATGAGTTGTACTCCTGCACTGAACATCATGTCTGGAAGATAGCATATAAGGAAGGAACGAAAGACATTGTCATTTAAAAATCATTTAGAAATAAGCTAATGGACATCATGTTTAAAATACTCATCTTTATTATTATCTTTGTCTCAGGATGCGTTGAAAAAGGCGGAGATATTCAGTTGCACGTTACCGTAAGTTTGTTTGAATCCGGAGCGGTAAAACATGATAACACGTTTTGGAGATGGGCAGAAAACAACCTCTTTCGTCATGAATCTGCAGCGGAGAGATTTGAGTACGACATGTTAGGCCATCCTATAATCGAAACAGAGTTGGACTCAGCATATACATGTAGATTAATTTTTGATACAGGGAGTGCCGGAATGCTGATTCTGAACAAAGACTTTGCAGAGAAAAATGGTTTGATTAATCGGTTTTTCCCTACTGAGTCTATGACATCGGGATGGAATTTCAAGCGTGACATCCCCTGTATGACTGTGAAGAGTCCTGTCTCCCTATCAATCGGGAACAGCCGAATTAGCTATTCGGAGTATAGAATCCTTGATGGGCGGGCTATGAATTTCCTTGCAGCTGATGGAATTTTCTCCATACCCAATGAAGATAACCACATGTGGGAGATAGACTGCGAGAATAAACTTCTTTCTGTTTATAATTACCCGAATTTTCCATGGCGAGGAGTCTCATTACAATTGGATGTAGTAGGAAACCAGTTTGTCATTAGAGATTTTCCGTTTCAGTTTCGCCATGGAAACGAATATGTTCACCCACGAGCAGACTTGGTAATGGACACAGGAAGCTCTGCGTCCCTTGTTTACCTGTATTCGGGACCCGACAGTACGATGCGTGCGGCCTTAAGTGACGAAGCAACAAGAAAATACGTTTGTCCACAAAAGAACGGTGTCATCCCAACTCTCTATCTGCTGCATGAAAGTGGTATGCTGGACAGAGATTTATGGATTGAACACCGCGAATTATTACGCAAATGGCGTATATCAGGAGAACGTGAAATGATTGTGGCAGGAATGGACTTTTTGAAGTCGTTTAATCTTAGACTCTATCCGGCCGAATACCGTATAGAGCTTATTCCCATTGAATATACCTCGTTACAGGAAGATATAAGCCGACAGAAAGGGAATGAAGAATTCCGTTTTCGTGCCTTTCAGAGCAGAGAAGGGCACGCCGTAGTCGATTTTGTAAAAGAGGGATCATTCTGGCAAGATTTCGGGGTAAAAGAGGGTGATGTGATTCTCGATGTAGACGGACACCGTTTGTTCGATCTTCACCGGTCGTATTTTGAAGAAGCCGTACCGATAATACATCACTCGTTTACGATTCTTCGTGGCCAGGACACTCTATCCATTCTAACTGGTAATTCATTTTACTAGTGGGATTTTATAAGAAATGTAAAACGGGTATCAATTTATGTTCTCATGAAAATAAATTGCTACTGTATTTACTATGAGAACTTTACCAGCAGGCATAAATCATCTGTAAAGCTCATTATATCACGCAGCAAAATATAGGTACTCTACGAATGAATATGACTAGAGGCCAAACTGTGTCCGTATCTTCCTCAATACCTCATTTACCTTCTCATTCTCAACATCCATAAGATCATTACCCCAGTACTCCGGGAAATCTATGATAGATCTTCCGTTGTTCAGGACTGCATTCCTGATGGCTTTCTTTACATTCGGAAAAGAAGGCTCTATCCGGAAGTACAGGCAATGGCTAACAGCCATTGTAAGCGTTTCCTCGTCTATAAAGATACTGATCGTCACATTCATGTGACTCTGATTTTTCTATTCATTTTTTAACCACAGAGCTTGTATTTATAGAGATTTATTAAGAAAATGAGCAGCTGGGTTCAAACCAGGAAGTTTCCTTTTTGTCTTAGAATTCCTTTTACATTAAATACTAGTGATACCTCTAGAGAGTATAATACAATGATTATCATATAAATGAGTTTTGGAATTTATAATTTAATTAATTAATCACACCCAAGGAATATTTCTCTGATATTATGTACATTTGGGGGCTTATATTAAAATTTCATCTATGAAATCAATATATTTACATTTTGCATTATTTTTAAGCATAATCTCAACTAGTTGTGCGAACCATGAATCTGTTTGTGTAAATGGCACCTGTGAACGCCATCCTGATGGTACACCTATAGAGCTATATTACATTCAGAATGATTCGGTAATTACGGTCGGAAATGATACGTTGAATCATAGTGGCTTCAATTTTACCTTAGATGCCAATCCCAATATAGCTTATTATATTTCCGTCAATGACTTACAAAATCCGTCAAGAGGAATGTTCTTTGCTGAAAAAGGAACAGTGAATATTGAATTTGATTCCACTTATCACGTTTCGGGTACACCAATGAACGACCTGTATAACACCTATCTCACTGAAACACGTAGAATAGAGAAGTTGGGAGAGATGGAATACCACAGAAGTATCGAGGGAAGAGACAATCCGGACACTTCAGTATTCGATTCATTGCTGCAAGTGTTTACTGATTATAAAGTTCGGTTCCAGCTTGATAATATACACAATATCGTAGGTAAGACAACATTTATCAATGAAATAGGTTCAGTGTATGATCCAAACTTCCTTGAAACTTATCCAACTCTGCCTGAAGAAGTGAAAGCCGACAATAAAGTACAATGGTATTATGAACTTCGTCTGGATATGGACAGAAAACAGAAGGAACTGGATGCCAAGATTGGTACAAAGATAAAGGATATGGAATTTCCTGATGCCAGTGGAGTAAAAAGAAAACTTTCTTCGTTTATCCCTAAAAACGGATATCTGTATATAGATTTATGGTCTTCAGAATGTGCTCCCTGTATTGCAGAATTTCCGGAGCTTGAAAAGACATACAGCCAGTATAAGAATAAAGGATTGAATGTTCTGCTGATTTCGATAGACAAGAATATGGAAGATTTTCAGTCGGCCATGAAGAAACATCAGATTAAGTTTACTTCCCTTATCGACACAACGGAAGGGAAAAAGGTGAAAGAGAATTTCCCTTTCTCCGGCATACCGCATGGAATTCTGATTAATAGTAATGGCGAGATTTTGGCAAACCAGCTCCATAATACTTTATTAAAGAAGAAGTTGAAGGAATTATATTAATATAAGTCCTACTAATATATACTAATAAAGAACAGAGCATAAGATGAATCTGTTAAAGATATTCTACCGGGTATCAACCATGTGTAGAATATTTTAGGAATATAATTCTATCCAATATTACAAAGGTAAGGCAGTGGCAAGTATTGAGCGAAGAAGTAAGGTATAAAGTATGCTATTTTTTAGGAGTAAAAGAATAATGGAGATTCTTTCGGTAACCAGCCGTCGGATTCTCCATTATCATTTTCTCTACGAGTGAACTCTATATTTTTCTAACATTGATAACATTGTCACAATCAATAAATATGTATTCAGATGAATCACATAGATAATTAGAAACGTGATTTTGTACTTTCTCCTGCTCCTGAACCTTTATATTTACTCTTAGCTGTATTAAAGCGATATCGGACAGTTATAGCAAATTCTCTTGAATCATAACTGTTAGCTTGATAAGCAGTAAGTCTATTCATATATACACGACTAGCGTCTTTCTGCTGATGAAACAAATCATTACCTCTGAGTTCTACATTAAGTGCATCATTAAAGAAACTTTTACTAATAGCAAAATTCAGAATATACATATTCTTCATCATGTAAATATTCTGATAATTTCCTTTCCCCTGAAATGTAAAATCAAGGTTTATAAGAAAATTTTTAGGGAGAGTAAAGGTATTGTTTAACATTACATTCAGAGCAGGTTTCTTCAATTCTAAATCTGCAAGGTCTGTATGCACATTAACCCATTGTTTGCTTACTCCTACTCCATACATCAGAGACCAAAAACCTATAGTCGGAGAAGCTCCAATAAATGCGTTCAGAGTCGGCATCCTATCAAAATTTATGTAACTGATGGTTGACAGTTCGGGATTAGCTTCAGCCTGTGTGCTCCATGTGAAAATCTCATCTTTCTTCTGCTGATAACTTAACATAAACTGGAAGTATTTCCACATGGCATTAAGTGATATATCATGAGTAATAGACGGAAGTAAATATGGATTACCTTGCTGAAGTGTAAAGCGATTTATATAAAACACGTTATTACTCAGGTCCGCATATGAAGGGCGTTGAATTGTAGCTGCATAACTTAGCTGTGCCTGTACCTGTCCAAACTGAGTCGCAAATGAGAGTGTCGGAAACACATTGTCAAAATTCTTACTCTGTGCATCAATCTTTTGCTTATCCTCCGAATACTCAAAATCCACATGTTCATATCTTATACCGGCACTAAGCATACCAAATGGCAATTGAACATCGTAGCTGGTAAAGGCCCCGATATAATTCTCGCTTATATTACTACACGAACTTGGAACATAAGATTCATTGCGGCTCAGATAATTATTGTCACGGTTCGAATAAGTATATTCACCACCAAAGGACAATTGCCCCTTCCATATAGGGTAAGTGAAAACAACTTTACCAGCACACATCTCGTTTTTTACCTGGTTAAGAGCAGCAATCTGGCGGTCATCCTGCTCCTGACTCTGCTCGGAAGTATTGTTGGTGGCATCATAATCTGACTTATAGTAATCCGCATTTACATCAATACCAAGTTTGCCAGCAGTACCTGTATAATATAAATTTAACTGATGTCCTAAACTATAATCCCGATTTTCTATACCATTACTACTCCACTGGTCATAAAAGTCATTATTCTTTTCAACCTTACTCAATATATCTGTATTTACATAAGAAGAAGGATACCCTAACATTTGATAGCGTGCGCCAAAAGAGTGATTGTCATTTATCTGATAGTTGAAACCGAATGTTCCGCTCATTTTTTCGGTCCGTCCGTTCATCTGCATGGTGTTATGCTGCTGCCACAAACTGCTGGTATTCGTTTCCTGTTCCACTGAAGATATCTGTTCCGTACGATTCAATCTATAGTCAAACGAACCAAAAAGATCTAATCCGGCATGACGATAATTTACATTAGCCTGTTCAATAAGGTCTGTATTTTCCGACTGATAGTAAGAAGAACGGACATCAAAACTGAAACCGTCTCCCTGGCGTTTGACAGTCTTTATACGTATAACTGATTTGACGCTGGCATCATATTGTGCACCAGGAGTTGTCAAAAGTTCTACATGTTTTATATCCGTTGAATTTAATTGCTCCAGTTCTGTATTATCACGTACCAAACGCCCATTAATATATATGAGCGGAGTACCTTTACCGAAAACAACAAATTTATCCTTACTTTTACTAACTCTAGGTATTCTAGCCAACACATCACTGGCAGAACCAGCTTTACTTAATAAACTATTCTGCACATCAGTCACAAGAGCATTACCTTTCATAAAGACAACGGGATGTGTACCTTCAATAACAACCTCCTGTAAAGCTTGTACATCAGGAGACATCTGTATATTAGTTTCATTCAATTCGGATGTATTCTTATAAACCGTAACATACCCGATTGAAGAAATACGAATTAACTGCCCCTCCTTAACTTGCTCCAATTTGAAATTACCTTGTAAATCTGTAGTAGTACCAGCCACAAACGCTGAATCGGGTAAGGATAATGCCACAACATTTGCATATGGTAGAGGTACATTTTTTTCATCTGTAATTTTACCAATATATGTCGATTGACCATACGTAGCAACAGATGTAAATAGCAGTAGTAAAGCTATAGATTTTTTCATAAAGCCTGATTTATTAAATTTTTAAAGTAATATCAGTATAAACCAAAATAGATAGTCAAACAACTTTTATATGCACTCTTTGATTAAGAGCGCGAATTTAACACCATAAATTTAATATTCTACATTTTATGTTATTAAAATAGCTAAACTTATATCATTTGTAAAGCATTAGTTTGTTATTTAAGAACACTACTGTCCCGTTAAAAATGGGAATTGGTCTTTGAAATAATTGAAATATAGTCTTTTACAAGCATTTTTAAGG
>ENA-UEPW01000249-UEPW01000249.1-human-gut-metagenome-genome-assembly--contig:-NODE-249-length-44646-cov-298.263143_pt1 | contig 44646 bp, 30 predicted proteins | sample MGYA00242935_ERZ507936 | MGnify/ENA primary metagenome ERZ507936 (study PRJEB26167, sample SAMN06115469) | human gut metagenome | host: Homo sapiens | place: China:Chongqing | collected 2016-06-23... | reverse complement strand
AAATTTTATTAGTTATATTACGTTAATTAACTCTCTCATTTTCAATCGATTACATAAGAATTAACAGAGTATTGATATTTGTACAGAATAGAAAGAAAATATTAAAGAGTAGGCACTCCAATTAAAAAGAGTGCCTACTCATGTAATATGCAGTCGTTGTTGATTAGCAATAGACTACGACATTAGAGAACAATAATGACTGTTCCATCTTTGGTAATAATAACGACAGGACCATTTGATGGAGTTGCTTGGAACGTTGTTGTTGCCTTAATGTTGTTTACTACTGGTGAAGATACTTCAGCCGCACTTGCTTGACTTGGCATGCATATAGCACCTAATGCCAAAGCCATAGAAAACAAAAACTTTTTCATGTTTTCTCCTTTTTAAATGTTATACATGTTGCGGAGGTATAAACCTCTTTGTTTTCGATTGCAAAAGTACAAAAAAAAATGATTGATAGAACTTTTTGATGGTTATTTTAAACTGAATTAAACTTATTGACGGTAAAATTAAATCTGATTAAACATTATGCTGCTATTTTGTAAGGAAACTGGTACTTTTTGTAACATGTCTTTCGGTTTGATGTTTTTTTGGAATTAAAAATCTTAGATTCATTATTTTTTTGTATTTTTGCAGCCGAAAAGAGTTGTTAGGCAGCAAACGTATGCAGATAGCAGAATTTAGGACTGTTGCCAAATCATTACCTCTATTGAGGTGAAAGACTCATAAATAGCTCATTTTAAGCTATTCGGCAGTTTTTAGCGTAATTTTGAGAGAAAAAACGCCATACACTTGGATAAAACAAATGAAACAACTAAATTTGTAGTCAACAGCCACTTCCGACTTACGGAAGAACGCACACTACTAACCCATTAAAACCCGAATAGAACTATGCTCGTAAAGACTTATTCCGCAGCTGTCAATGGACTCGACGTGACCACCGTAACCGTGGAAGTGAATATCGTGCCCGGCGTGATGTATCGCATGACCGGACTCGGAGACACCGCCGTGCGCGAAGGACGCGACCGCATCGCGTCGGCGTTGCAGGTGAACGGATATAAGTTTCCGCACGCAGACATCACCATCAACCTCGCTCCAGCCGACCTGCGCAAGGAGGGTAGCTCGTTCGACCTGCCGCTGGCTATGGCTATACTCACCGCGAGCGGAGCCGTGACAGCCGACACTATCGGCGACTATATGCTCGTGGGCGAGCTGAGCTTAGACGGCACGCTGCAGCCCGTGAAAGGAGCTCTGCCCATAGCCATACGGGCAAGAGCCGAGAAGTTCAAAGGACTGATTGTGCCGAAGCAGAACGAGCGTGAGGCAGCGGTGGTGAACAATCTGGAGGTGTACGGCATGGAAAGCATCACAGATGTCATCAATCTGCTCACCGGAAGAGAAATCTACGAGCCGACACACGTCGACACACGCCGCGAGTTCTACGAGCAGCAGAGCCGCTTCGACCTCGACTTCGCAGACGTGCGCGGTCAGGAGAGCGTGAAGCGTGCGTTGGAAGTGGCAGCGGCAGGCGGACACAACCTGATAATGGTGGGGCCTCCGGGTTCGGGCAAGTCGATGATGGCGAAGCGTCTACCCTCTATTCTGCCGCCGCTATCGCTCTCGGAGAGTCTGGAGACGACGCAGATACACAGCGTAGCCGGAAAGCTGAAACGCGGCACATCGCTCATCTCGCAACGCCCGTTCCGCTCGCCCCATCACACCATATCGGAAGTGGCACTCGTAGGTGGCGGCATCAATCCGCAGCCTGGCGAGATATCGCTGGCACATAACGGTGTCTTGTTCGCCGACGAGCTGCCCGAATTCAACAAGCAGACCCTCGAAGTGCTGCGTCAGCCGCTCGAAGACCATAAGATAACCATCTCGCGCTCGAAGTACACCGTGGAGTTCCCCTGCTCGTTCATGTTCATCGCCTCGATGAACCCCTGTCCCTGCGGCTATTACAACGACCCGACTCACAAGTGCTGCTGCACGCCCGGACAGATACAGCGTTACATGAGCAAGATATCCGGTCCGCTACTCGACCGCATCGACATCCAGTGCGAGATTACGCCCGTGCCGTTTAAGGACATCTCGAAAGCGCAGCCCGGTGAGCCGAGTGCTGCCATCCGTGAGCGTGTCATCAAGGCACGCGACATACAGACCGCCCGCTACAAAGACTTCAAAGGCATACACTGCAATGCGCAGATGACTGAGCGCATGATTCACCAGTTCGCCGAGCCCGACGACGCCTCCATCAATCTCCTGCGCACCGCCATGGAGAAGTTCTCGCTCTCCGCCCGCGCCTATAACCGCATACTGAAGGTGGCGCGCACCATCGCCGACCTCGACGGCTCAGAACGTGTGGAGGTGCAGCACATCAGCGAAGCCATCGGCTACCGCAACCTCGACCGTGGCGACTGGGCGGAGCGCAGAATGTATTAAAAGTAAAAAGGTAAAAAGGTAGGAGGTATGGGCATCCTGCCCATACCACGCAGCCACGCAGCATTTAAAGATAAAAAGGTAGAATATGAACAATTCAATAGAAATATACCGCTCGCAAGACGGTAGCGTGCAGCTTAATGTGAAGCTGGAGAACGAGACAGTGTGGCTAACACAGAGTCAGATGGCAGAGCTGTTTGGAAAAGATCGAACAACTATTAATCGCCATATCTCAAACATATTTAAAGAAGGAGAATTGGACGAATTCTTGGTATGTGCAAAAAATGCACATACCAAGAATTATGGTCGTAGAAGTGGTTTTACGCAGATCAAAGAGATAACCTTGTACAACCTTGATGTTATCATCTCTGTAGGCTATCGTGTTAAGTCTGTTCAAGGCACTCGTTTCCGCCAATGGGCTAACTCCGTGCTCAAGCAATACCTCATCAAGGGCTATGCCATCAATCAGCAGATAAAGCTCGACCGCTACAACGAGCTGAAGGATGTTGTGCGCCTTATGTCGCGTGCTGTCGGTTTGCAGGACAAGGTTACGACAGACGAGTATAGCGGACTGTTCAACGTTATCTCCGACTATGTATATGCGCTCGACACGCTCGACCAGTACGACTATCAGTCGCTCTCTATCTCGAAGACTACCAAGGACGAGTCGTTCCGCGCCACTTACGACAATGCGATGGAGGCTATCAACGCATTGAAGGAGAAGTTCGGCGGCAGCAAGTGGTTTGCTAACGAAAAGGACGACTCGTTCAAGAGCAGCATCGGACAGATATATCAGACCTTCGGTGGCGAGGAACTCTATCCGTCGGTTGAGGAGAAAGCCGCAATGCTTCTGTATCTTGTGGTGAAGAACCACTCGTTCAGCGACGGCAACAAGCGCATTGCTGCGATGCTCTTCCTATGGTTCCTCAACAACAACCGCGTGCTTTACGCCGAGGACGGACACAAGCGCATAGCCGACAATACCCTCGTAGCCCTCACGCTGATGATAGCTGAGAGCCGCACCGAGGAGAAGGACGTTATGGTGAAGGTTGTGGTTAATCTGATAAACCGAGAGAATCGGTAAAGGTAGTAATAATAGTGAGCGTTGTGTGTCTGTTTTTGAATATAAATCGCTATATTTGCATATCAGAAACGAGTTTCCGTGGTTTTTTGATCTATAATAAACGTTTATATACACACAATGAAGAATTCAATTGAGAATCTCTATCAGCTTGACGGTAGAGTGCCATTGGGGAAAGCTCTCCCGTTTGGCTTGCAACACGTGCTGGCGATGTTCGTCAGCAACATCACACCGATAATGATTTTAGCAAGCGTTGTCGGACTTGACAGTGCGGTCAGTGCGGCACTTATACAGAACTGTATGGTCATTGCCGGCATTGGTACGCTTGTGCAGCTGTTCCCGGTATGGCGTATCGGCTCGCGTTTGCCTATCGTCATGGGTATTTCGTTCACGTTCCTCTCGCTCGCCATCAGCATCGCCGGCGCATACGGCATGGGCACGCTTATCGGTGCGGTCATAGTCGGCGGACTCGTGGAGGGCGTGCTCGGCTTGTTCGTGAAGTACTGGATAAAGCTCATTCCGCACGTCGTGTCGGCAACGGTCGTTACTGCCATCGGCTTCTCGCTCCTGCCTATTGGTGCCAACTCATTTGCAGGTGGTCTTGGTGCACCCGATTTTGGCAGCTTGAACAACTGGATCGTGGGTTCTGTTACGCTGCTTGCCTGCCTTCTTTGTCAAGTTTTCGCAAAGGGTTTCCTTCGTTCACTCTCTGTTCTTGTGGGCCTTATCGTGGGTTACATCCTTGCTTGTTTTATGGGAATGGTAGACTTCAGCGGTCTTTCGGGTTTGGCTGTAGTGTCGATGCCGCGCCTTCTGCCGTTCACTCCGGAGTTCAATATCGGTGCCATACTCTCGGTTGTAGCCGTCTATCTCGTGTCGGCTACGGAGACCATCGGCGACACGTCTGCTCTGTGCAACGGTGCGCTGAACCGCGACCCTGAGACAAAGGAGATGGGCGCAGCCATCAGTTGCGACGGCTTCGTAAGTAGCGTGTCGGGCTTGTTCGGCTGTACGCCAATCACATCGTTCAGTCAGAACGTAGGCTTGGCAGCTATGTCGGGCGTTGTGAACCGCTTCACTATCGGCATCGGTGCTTTGGTGATGATTGTAGGCGGTGTGTTCCCCGTAGTGGGTCACGCCCTCACCACCATTCCGCAGGCTGTGCTCGGTGGCTGTACCATTATGATGTTCGGTAGTATTCTCTATGCAGGCTTCGGTATGATGGCACGCACCGGTTTCTCGCAGCGCAACATGGTAATCGTGAGTCTCTCGCTCAGCGTGGGTCTCGGTTTTACACAAGCTACCGAGATGTTTAAGATATTCCCCGAGATTGTACGCACGGTGTTCGCAGAGAACTGCGTAGCCGTTGTGTTCCTCCTCGCCGTACTGCTCAACCTGCTGCTCCCGAAGAAGGAGGAGTAAGGTGTTGAGAAGTGCGTTGTGGTGGTGAGATGGTGATGTGTTGAGAAATGTGTTGTTATGGTGAGATGTTGATGTGTTGACATTTGCATATAACACTATCTCAACTCCACAACATCATCCAAACAAATCTCAACATCTCACCACCTCACCATCTCAACCTCACCATCTCAACCTCACCACCTCACCATATCTCAACATCTCACCACCTCACCATATCTCAACCTAACACCACCTCACCATAACAACATCCTATCAACATGACCACACACGAAATCTTTATGCTTACCGCGCTGGTATCCACCGGCATCTTTCTGCTTCAGTTTGTAATCTCCGTGTTCTTTGGCGACTTGGACATGGACGTTGACGGCGATGCCAATGTCGACTTCGACCTTGGCAGTCTGTTCTCGTTCAAGGGACTTGTCCACTTCCTCATCGGCTTCGGCTGGACACGTGTGCTGTTCGGCGGCGACACGTGGCAGACGTATGCCTTGGCTGTGTTGGTGGGCATGGTGTTCATGCTCGTGCTCTTCTACTCTTACGTGCTGGCGTATCGTCTGCAGAACCTGCGCAAACCCGAGAAGCCTTACAGCCTTGTAGGCAGAGCGGGGCGCATATATATAAATGTGGGCGACGGACGATACACCATATTCGTGAAGCGCGACGGCGCGGAACGCGAGCTCGATGTCATGTCGGAGTCGGGACGCACCGACTACAAGACCGACCAGGTGGTGACGATAAAGACCTACCGCGATAATACGTATTATATAGGGTGAGATGGTGAGATGGTGTGGTGTTGATATGTTGAGGGGTGAGATGTTGATGTGTTGACAAATGCTGCTTTGACTGCGGATAATTTGTTAGCTTTTCTCATCCGCGCCGACCGATACGGATGTCTGCACCGACCGATACGGATGTCTGCGCCGACCGATGCGGATGTCTGCACCGACCGACGCGGATTGGAGGTTTAAACCTTCTTTAGGCGTTTTCCTCATCTTCTCAACCCCCAAATTAATAACTAATAATTACTCTCATTCGCTCCGCCCCAAAATTAATAATTAAAAACTAATAACTTAAAAATATGGGAACAAACCTTTTCATTCTCGCCGGCTTGCTCGTCGTAATCGTGCTGCTCGGCATCATTGGCATCCTCTCGCGCTACCGCAAGTGTAAGTCGGACGAGGTGCTCGTCGTTTACGGTAAGACCGGCGGCTCGAAGTCGGCGAAGCTCTACCACGGAGGTGCTGCCTTCGTGTGGCCCATCATCCAGGGCTACGACTTCCTCTCTATGAAACCGATGCAGATCGACTGCAAGCTCACGGGTGCCATCTCTGCGCAGAACATCCGTGTCGACGTGCCAACGACCATCACCGTGGCAATCAGCACCGACCCCGAAGTGATGCAGAACGCAGCTGAGCGTATGCTCGGACTCTCAATGGACGACAAGCAGAACCTCATCACCGACGTGGTTTACGGACAGATGCGTCTCGTCATCGCCGATATGACCATCGAGGAGCTGAACTCCGACCGCGACAAGTTCCTCGCCAAGGTGAAGGACAACATCGACACCGAGCTGCGCAAGTTCGGTCTGTATCTGATGAACATCAACATCAGCGACATACGCGACGCTGCCAACTACATCGTCAATCTCGGTAAGGAGGCGGAGTCGAAGGCGCAGAACGAGGCTCAGGCTAACATTGAGGAGCAGGAGAAGCTCGGTGCGATAAAGATTGCGAACCAGATAAAGGAGCGCGAGACACGCGTTGCCGAGACTCGCAAAGACCAGGAAGTGGCTATTGCTGCCACACGCAAGGAGCAGGAGATATCCGTGGCGCAGACCGACAAGGAACGCGTCTCGCAGGTGGCTCTCGCCAATGCCGACAAGGAGTCGCAGGTGGCTCGTGCCGAGGCAGAGAAGAACATCAATGTGGAGCAGGCTAACACGGCTAAGGAGAGTCGCATCGCCGAGCTCAACTCCGACATGGAGATTAAGCAGGCTGAGGCTAAGAAGAAGGCAGCCATCGGTCGCAACGAGGCACAGAAGGAGATAGCACTTTCCAATGCCCAGCTCTCCGTCACTCAAGCCAACGCCGACAAGGAGGCTGGTGAGGCTGCAGCACGTTCGGAGGCTGCCGTGCAGACCGCTCGCGAGAGAGCACAGAAGGAAGTGGAGGAGGCGAAGGCTATGAAGGTAGAGTCGTCGCTGAAGGCAGAGAAGATAGTGCCGGCTGAAGTAGCCAAGCAGGAGGCAATCCTGCAAGCCGATGCCGTAGCCGAGAAGGTCATCCGCGAGGCAGAAGCGAAGGCAAAGGCTACGCTGGCGCAGGCTGAGGCTGAGGCAAAAGCCATACGGATGCGTCTCGAAGCCGAGGCAGAGGGTAAGAAGATGTCGCTCCTGGCTGAGGCTGACGGCTTCCAGGCAATGGTGAAAGCTGCCGAGCTCAACCCGGCTATCGCCATCCAGTACAAGATGGTAGACCAGTGGAAGGAGATTGCAGGCGAGCAGGTCAAGGCGTTCGAGAAGATGCAGCTCGGCAACGTCACTGTGTTCGACGGTGGCGACGGCGCAACCGGCAACTTCCTCAACTCGCTCGTGAAGACCGTAGCGCCGAGTCTCGGCGTGCTCGACCAGCTGCCTATCGGCGAGACCGTAAAGAAGATACTCCATCCGGAGGAGAAAAAAGGAACGGAGAAAAAAGAAGAAAAGTAAAAAATAGGAGGTACGGGCAAGATGCCCATACCACGCACCCACAAAACATTTAAGAGTAAAAAATGGGTAAACAATAAGAGGGTATGGCAATCGAGCCATACCCTCTTGTTATTTGTTGTTGCTGCAACTAAAGGCGTTGAGCTACATATTAGTACAATGTCTTTGGAGCGAGTCGGAAGCTGAAAGTATAGTCCTTGTATTCCACACGGTGACCCTTGCGGGCGCGTCCGTCGCCGCCCCAGCTGTCTACACCGCCGACACCCGACTGCACGAGGTCGATGAAGAGGTTGGTGTACTTCGACTTCTCTATCGACTGCGAGTGGCGCTGGTGCTTCTCTGCGCCCTCATCGAGAGTGAGGAGGTCGTAGTGCAGAGCCGATGCCGAGAAGCGCTTGTCGCTCTCTACGCGGAAGCCCACACCGTTCTTGTTGGTCTGGTTCCACCAGCGCAGGTCGCTCATCGTTCCGGTCTCCTGCGGACGTACATACGGGTAGAAGAGGTCGTCGGCAGTAGAGTGGTAGATGCCAACGTTCTGCGAGATTTTGCGGTCGGAGTAGTTCTCCACTGGTCCGCGTCCGTTCCACTGCACCTGGTCCATGTCGTAAGGCAGGTTCATCACCATACCGAAGCGGAGCATCTCCGACACCTTTGCGCCCGGAGTGGTCTTCAGATCCTGAGTGACTACGAGTGTGCCGTTAGCCTCCACCTGATAGGTGAGCGTGAGTGTAGACTTCACAGCCGGCATGTTATACACAGCTACTACAGTCTTCAGTTTTTTATCAACTGTGAGCGAGCGAAGTTTCATCTTCGGAGTGCGCCAAGCAGCGAAGTTGCTCTGCGACTGTGCGCCCATGTCGTTGTCGGTTACAGCGCGCCAGAAGTTAGGCTTGAGTGAACCGCCCTCGCCGAGGAGCGAGTTGCCGCCCACTTCGTAGCGTGTGATGAAGCCCGTAGCGCGGTCGAAGGCGAGCGCGAAGTTCTGCGCCTGCAGAGTGAGCAATGGTTCCTTTTTCTTGTCGGTGAGTTTCACCGCCTTCAGAGCCTTCGCCTCGTTCTCGCTGAGTGAGAGGTCGGCACCCTTTGCCTCGCGCAGTGCGAACTGCTGGTAAGCCACTACGTCGCCAGCCTTCTGCAGTCCCTCGTCGTTCTTCAGACGGTATTCGATGTTGAGCATCACGTCGTTCGCTTCGTTGAGGTTGTCGAGGTTGTACGGCAATGTGAAGTCGGCAGAGCTTTGCGCCTTCACCTCAGAGAGGTCGGCGATGGTGCCGTTCTGACGCTCGATGCCGTCAGCCACGATAGCCCACGATAGCGATACGTTGTCGAGCGGACGGAAGAAGTTCTCGTTGTAGACGTTGAACTTCTTCTCGGCGAGGTTTGCAGGCTTGGTCCAGATGTTCTGATACCAGTAGCCCACCTCGTAAGCCTCCGGGTTCGGTTTGCGGTCGGGCGAGATGAAGCCGTTGCAGTTGAAGTTGTTGTCCGACGGGTCGTATGAGTTGAAGTCGCCGCCGTAGTTGTATATCATGTTGCCCTTGGCGTCCTTGCCACGCAGACCCTGGTCTACGAAGTCCCAGATGAAGCCACCCTGATAGATAGGATACTTGCGTATGAGGTCCCAGTAGTCCTGCATTACACCGCAAGAGTTGCCCATGGCGTGTGCGTACTCGCAGTGAATCATCGGCTTCGGGCTTGCCGGATCCTTGGCATAGCGTTCGGCAGCCTCCGGTGTGATGTACATCTCAGCGTAGAAGTCGGTGTTATCGCCGAGGATGGCACGCTCGTAGTGTACGGGGCGCGACGGATCGAACTCGTTGATCCACTTCTTCACGGCAGCGAAGTTCTTCGAGTCGGCAGTCTCGTTGCCCATCGACCAGTAGATTACCGACGGGTGGTTGTACTGGTTGTGTACGTTGTGCTCGTTACGCTCCATAATCTGCTTGGCGAAGAGATCGGTCGTTGTGATAGCGTCGCTGTCGTAGAAGAAGCCGTGGCTCTCTTGGTTGGCCTCGGCGCATACGTACAGACCGTATTCGTCGCAAAGCTCGTAGAAGTAAGGATCGTCGGGGTAGTGGCATGTGCGCACGGCGTTCACGTTGAACTGCTTCATCAGCTTCACGTCCTCGAGCATACGCTCACGCGAGATGACATATCCGCCGTCGGGGTCTATCTCGTGGCGGTTGGCACCCTTGATGAGTATCGGCTGGCCGTTCACGAGCAGCTGCTTGTTCTTTATCTCCACCTTGCGGAAGCCCGTGCGTACCGGCACCGACTCTACGTCCTTGTTGTCCTGCTGCACCGTTACCACCACCTTGTACAGATTAGGAGTCTCGGCAGTCCATTTCAATGGGTTCTCCACGTCGAACTTCACCGTAGCGTTTACTACAGCCACGTTGCGTCCCTTCTGCTTCTTCACCTTCGACGAGTTGATAATCTTGCGGCTCACCACATCTCCGTCAGGCGCGATGAGGTCGATGAGGAACTTCGCGTTGCCCTTCGCCTTGAGTGCAACGGCGAGCGATCCGTTCTTGTATTCGGCATCGAGGTCGGGTGTCACGCGCACGTCGTCGACATGAGCGGTCTGCGAGCGCGAGTAGAGGAAGCAGTCGCGTGCCACGCCCGAGAGACGCCAGAAGTCCTGATCCTCGCTGTACGAGCCGTCGCACCAGCGGAACGACTGGAAAGCGATGAGGTTGTCGCCCTTCTTAAGGTATGGTGTGATGTCGAACTCCATTGCCGACTTCGAGTCCTCTGCGTAGCCCACGAACTTGCCGTTCACCCAGAGGTACATGTTCGATGTCACTGAGCCGAAGTGAGCAATCACTTGGCGTCCGTCCCATGAGTCGGGTATGCGTATAGTGCGTCGGTACGAACCTACGTGGTTGTCCTTGGTAGGCACCATCGGAGGATTGTTCTTGAAGTGTCCACGCCATGCGAAGCCTATGTTCACGTACTCAGGGTCGCCGTATCCGTTCAGTTCCCAAATGCCCGGCACGCGCATAGTCTTCCATGCCGCGTCGTCGTAGTCGGTGCGGAAGAAGTCGGTAGGACGCTGGTCGGCGTTCTCCACCCACTGAAAGCGCCAGTCGCCCTCGATAGAAAGGAAGTTGCTCGATTTGTCACGGTCGCCTTTCAGCGCAGCCTCTCGGTTCTCGTAAGCAAAGAACGATGTGCGTGTAGCGAAGCGATTAACATTGTTCACCGACAGGTCGTGCCATTCGGTAAAGGTCGGCTCAGTAGCCTTGTCTGTTTCGTTGGCTGCGTAGATATGACATGGGGTCATACCCGCAATTGCCAACGTCAAAAGCAAGTGTTTCATAATTATATTGTTGATTGTATATGTGCGGTTTAAAGTTTCGGCTTCAAAGTTACTGAAAATATATGATATAATGGCACGTTTAGGCGTTAATGAACGATAAGAAAAAGTGCAGAAAAATGTTTGAATACATTTCCCTGCACTTAGCTTTGTTATTTATTAGTATTTATAGTAGGTATGTCCGCCTCCTACTATTGAATTGTTTCCTATAGAGTAGATGCTTCCGTTGTCCAAGACAATTCTGTCGTTGGCTCTAACATATGAGTGGATTCGTTGTGAGCCTTTCTCCACATACCAACCTTTTGCTCCAGGCACTTGAAAAGCCCCTGCACCCCAGTATGACTTGTCCTGTACGGCTTGTGTAGAATAGGTGGTAAACGAACTCTTGGTTATGACAATCATTTCGCGAAATGTCTTGCCCGTGTAGTTGTCGTATTCTCCAGATGTGGCGTAGGTTCCATTTATACCACTGCCTTCATCGTTGTCATCGCTGCACGAAACGAAGAACATAGAACAAAGCAAGAATAAAATAATACTCATCTTGCTCATCATGTTTGAATTAATTTTAGCTTTTAACATAAGTGTTTTGTTGTTTTTGTGCCGGTGAACTCCCAAGACAGGCTGGTTGTTTTTGAGTTAGGTAGATTTACATAAAAAAGCGTGGAAACTGTATATACTAAAACAACAATGATTCAACTTGATGAATTTCGACGATAAAACCTGCAAATAACTGATAATAAGGAAAGAAATTGCAAAAACCAAATCATAAATAGATTTAAACGAATCATAGTTAATTGGGGATATGTGGGAACATTTACGGGAAAGATATTACCTTTGTGGCTGAAATAAAAAACATAGGAACATGAAGATTACCATCATCACAAAGGAATGCAAGACCAAAGACAAAGACGCTCCTGCAAAAGCCAATCTTTGTTTTCGACTCCGAGATAAGGATGTTGACATCAAAGTCCGTTCCGACATTGAGGTTATGCTTGACTATTGGGACAATGATGCACTTTCCTATCGAAGGACAAAGAAATTACCATCTGACGAGCAGAAGAAAGTCAAGTTTTTGGTGCAGACCATTACAACGGCTCTTAGCGAGCAGTATAACTCTGCGACTGCTGATGTTGCATGGATGAAGAATGTGATTGATGAATGTGTCAATCCAACTTCAAAGTCAACAGAGACATTGACTACAGTTGTTTCGAGAATGGAACAATACATTGCAGAACATCCCATGAGTCCGAAATCAGCACTCGTTTATAAACCAACGATCAAGAAGCTTCAACGCTATGAAGCCTACAAGAGGGAAATAGAGGGAAAGGAAGGCTTCACGCTCTATTGCGAGACAATCCGCCCCGAAGAGTATCTTGATTTTCGTGAGTATGTCATAAACGAATATATTCATTACAATGACTATCCAGAGTTTTATGAACAGTTCAGCCTTGACATGCACCCTCCCAAGCAGATGTCAAGCACACAGATTATAGGTATCATGCATCATCTGCGTATTGTTGGGCATTGGTGCATCAAGATGGGGTTTACAACAAACCGCTCATGCGATGCGTTCACTATTCCTGCAGCGGTACAAGGCACACCTTTTTATCTGACGATAGAAGAACGTGACAAGGTTTACAATGCAAACCTACATAACAAGCCAGAGTTAGAAGTGTATCGTGACTTGTTCATCTTCCAATCAATGGTGGGTTGTAGAGTCGGAGACCTGTTTTCTTTTACCAAAGACAATATAGTCGGTGACATATTGCAGTATCTTCCACACAAGACCATGCGCAAACGGTCGCAGACCGTGAGCGTCCCGCTTACCACAAAGGCTATGGAAATATTAAAACGTTACGATGGCAAGCAAGAAAAGCTTCTGCCGACAAAGCAAGTGTATCAATACAACGAGGGCATCCGTGCCGTGCTTCGAGAATGTGGCATTAACAGAATGGTTACTATCTTTGACACCGTCACAGGAAAGGAGGTTCAGAAGCCAATATGTGATGTCGCTACAAGCCACATGGCAAGACGCAACTTTATCGGCAACCTATACAAGAAAGTGAAAGACCCTGAGCTTGTGAGTTCCATGACAGGACATGTTAACGGAAGCAGAGCTTTCGCCAGATACAGAGAGATTGATGAGGAAACGAAAGTAAATCTTGTCAACCTCATCAACTAACGTTTATACAATCTACCAGTTATACATCATTATATATAGAGTAGCATGAAAGTAACAGCATTCATCCGAGAAATCTCGGCAAAGAACAACATAACCGACCAGGCGCACGTTTATTTCCGTGTGCGTGACGGCAAGACTGACATCAAGGCTGTCAGCGAGTTATCCATCAATCCTAATCATTGGAGCGCGGAACGGCAGGGTTACAAGACACGTGTGGCTCTTGTAGCGGAGGCAAAGCGAACGGCATTCGACAAAGCCGTGCAGGACTTGACGGCGCTTATATCCGCACAATATTATCATGGAGCGGACAGCCGTTGGCTAAAAGGTGTTATTGAGGAGTTTCATCATCCTAACATCAACATCCGCCAAGGCAGAAAAGGTGACGAATACAGTCTTGTGTATCAATGCCAGCAGTATGCCGAGAACCACCCAATGGAAAAGGAATCTATAAGGCATCATGAGCATAACGTACGTAAGTTGCAGCACTTCGAGCGTTTCCAAAGGGAAATCATGCGTAGACGAGGTTACACCATGCGACTTGATGCCATAACAGCCGATGACTTGCGTGAGTTTCATAAATATCTGGTAAACGAGGCTGAATATTATGAGCATTATCCTCAAATCTTCGATGACATAGAGGAGCGTTTCAAACCACGCCAACTAACGGAAAACTCCATCAATACTATATTCAGAAGAATACGCACGGTTGTGAACTGGTGTTTGAAGCATAATATCACGACAAACGACCCTTTCGCCACCTTTGAGATGCCAAAGGTGCTGGACAGCCCTCCATTTTATCTTACACTTGAAGAGCGTGACAAAGTCTACTATGCCGACCTCAGTAACGAAACGCCATCCACACAAGTATATCGTGACATATTCATGTTTCATTGTCTCATCGGCTGCCGTGTGGGAGACCTTGAAAAGATGACACGTGCCAACATCGTTGATGGTGCTGTGGAATACATTGCTGAAAAGACAAAGAACCACAAACCACGCACCATCCGAGTACCGCTCAACGATAAGGCGAAAGCGATTCTCGCTAAATATGCAGACCTTGAAACGAGGTTGTTGCCAAAGATAAATCAGAACATATACAACCGTCAGATTAAGAAAATTCTGAAACTGCTCGGCATTGACCGCATGGTGACTGTTATTGACAACAAGACTCGTGAGCCTATACAGAAACCAATCTGTGATATTGCGACAAGCCACACTGCAAGAAAGACGTTCATCGGCAACCTATACAAGAAGGTGAAAGATCCAAATCTTGTTGCATCTCTTTCGGGACACACAGATGGCAGTCGAGCTTTTGCACGTTACAGAGAAATCGACAACGAGATGAAACGCGAGCTGGTGAAATTGATAGACTGACCTATTGCGAGTTTGCCAAAATTGCGTTTCAAAAACGGATATTCAATAAAAACGTTGGCGTTTAGAAGAAAATACTATACCTTTGCAGACAAACAAGAACCAAAAATATAATAAAAAGGTTTCAAAAAATATGGTACAGACATCAAGCCAAAGCACTGTAAATAAGATAGAAATGAGGCTTAGAGGGAAAGGACGTGGTTCGATAGTCTTTCAACAAGACTATGCAGACTGCGGAACACCATCAGCCGTGAAGTCAACATTCCATCGGATGTACACTGACGGAATGTTGATGCGGCTGGCTCATGGCATTTATTATTACCCCAAAGAGGACAAGGAATATGGACTTGGCATTATCTATCCGTCTGTTGAAGACATTGCCCAGGCTATAGCCAAACGAGACAAGGCGAAGATTGTACCTATGGGAGCATATGCCTTGAATCGTCTCGGATTGTCCACACAGATGCCCATGAATGTCGTGTTCCTGACCAACGGCGCACCACGTAGGATAAAGATCGGAAACGGGCGTGGCATCCTGTTCAAGCATTCTTCTTCGGGCAAGAACTTTGCCTATAAATCAGAGCTGATGATGCTTGTTGTAACAGCCATGCGCGCCATAGGCGAGAACAAAATAACCGACGAGGAACGCAACGTGCTTGTCGAGCACGCAAAGAATGTAAACGACAACGATTTCAATCATGATATAAAACTTGCCCCTGCATGGGTGCGCAAAATACTAATTGCACGATGAAATTCATAGACATACCAGAAAATAGACAACGTGAAGCTATCAATACCGTGGCATTGCAGACCGGATTACCGCCGTCAAGTATCGAAAAGGACTGGTGGGTAACGCAGGTGTTGAAAGCCCTTCATACTTTGCCATATGCAGAACATATTGCTTTCAAAGGAGGTACAAGTCTTAGCAAATGCTGGAACTTGATAGCCAGATTCTCCGAAGACGTGGATATTGCACTCAGCAGAGAATTCCTTGGCTTTAGCGGTGAATTGTCGAAGACTCAAATCAGCGACAGACTACGTCGCGCCGCCTGTTCTTTCGTAAGAGAGAAGATGCAGCATGATGTAAGGAAAGCTTTAGTGGATTTGGGTATACGGGCAGATGCCTTTAGTGTGGATGTAGTAATCACACCAGTCACGACAACAGACCCAGAAGTGATAACAATAACCTATCATAGTTTGTATGAAGTATCACCATATATCAAGAATACGGTAAAGATAGAAATCAGCGGCAGATCGATGATGGAGCCTATTGAGAAAAAAGCAATCAACGCTGCTATTGACGCCCATTTCAGCAAAGCTCCACTTGCAGAAAAGCCATTTGAGGTGAACGCTGTCATCCCCGAGCGTACTTTCCTTGAAAAGGTTTTCCTGCTGCATGAAGAGTTCAGGAAGAGCGAGGTCAGAGTGGAGCGTATGTCTCGCCATATATATGATTTGGCAATGATGATGGATTCTGAAAACAAAATTGCTGACCGTGCAATCCATAACGAAGCCCTGTATAAGGCGGTACTTGAACATCGCAGAAAGTTCATCGGACTTAAGGGCTTCAACTATGATGAGCTATATCCTGCCACATTATGTATCGTGCCCAACGAGGATATTGCAAGACTATGGCAAGATGACTATAAGTTCATGTGTGAGCACATGATTTTCGGACAGGTGCCTTCTTTTGATGAACTGATAAGCAAGTTGTCAATGCTCAACGAGCAAATTAGACAGTTAAATTACCGAAAGGCATGAACATAAACGAACTCGGCGAGGATCTTGAACAGCAGTTCGGCAAGCCTCGCAACATAACTGAAGAGAACGTTAGGTTCATGCTTTCGCTCATAAAGGAAGAATTTGATGGAACGAAAGTGAACGAAAATATCGAAAAGCCAAGTCTTGAAGCCTTCGGCATGACCATTCTTGCTGCTATGTCATACCAAACTACACCTTGGGAAGAATTGGCAAAGAAACCTTCAATCCGCAAGACACTCAAATATATTGCCATTAGAGGAAACGACCATTATGACGAGATGGAGGCATTGACCAAGGAACTGATACGGAAGCACTTTGATGGCATTACCCAAAAGATGGTATTAGGGTTCTTGAAGATTATTCGTGGGGTGTCGAATGAAGAACGTCCGACCAAACTTATTGAATATACTCCATTCGCAGCCCAATACTATGCTATCCAGTACGGACTTCACCAGCTTATCAGAGGTGAACATCCAGATGATGCAGCCGTCATTATCCATTGTGCAATAGAGGACGGCATATTGTTTCCAACAATTCCTCGCAGTCTGCTGGTCGATGAGTTCAACCTGAAGAAAAGTAGTTTCGACAAGTATTTCAGCAAGTATCATATAAACTTGAAATACGAGTCCGATGCCGTCAAGAAACAGGTTGAGGAGAAAATCAAGTATCACAGAAGGTCTTTACGAAATGCCATAGGCTACAATGTCACCGATGAAAATAAGGTGCACTTCTACGACCGCAAATTAGGACGCAAGAACTTCCTTTCTATGATTATTGCATATTGTCGCAGCATATTTCGTTTCTGACAATCTGCTACCATTTACAATCCTTAGTCAAACGTAAAACAGCATTTGGCTAAGGATTTTTGATATTGTCACGTTAATTCCATTAACAAAGAGTAGTCAATAGTAGTCGCATCCTACTGCCTATTCAAATCTCATTGAGAGCCGTCAAAAGCCATATACCTTTGCACCGTCAATCCGACAAACCAGCGGATTGGCGGTGTTTCTTTTTTATCACGCTGCGAGAAAGAGCATCCTGGTTTACGAGCAAAACAGCGTATGTATAACGAATATTAAAAGAAAAAATATGGTTGACATCATGTCATTGACAAAGATGGGAGGCCTGGTTGCACTAACCGTTACTCCTGAAGACCTTCACCATTTTGCAAATGCTCTCTTGGCGCAGTCACGCAAGGAATGGGAGGAACAAGCTGCGTCTGTTCGCAAGGAAGAATCTGAGGAAACCTTTCTTACAACAGAGGACGTTTGTAAAATTTTCAATGTATGTCCTGCTACTCTATGGCAGTGGCATCGCACAGGCTACTTGCAACACATCAAGTTTGGCAACAAGAACATGTACCCTGCCTCGGCAGTCAAAGCCATTACACACGCTCGCTCCATGAACGAAACAGTTGTAGGCTATTGCAAACGGAAGAGCAAAGTGGACAAGAACTTGCCTAATGCTTACGACAACGATAGTAAAGAGAGCGTATGACGTATATCGAACACATGAACCAGCTTTGGCGTTCTGCTTTGTTGTCGCCAATGCCAGCGAGTGAGATAGCCTTGTTTGCCTACCTTGTGAACGAGAGCAACAAGCGGTATTGGAAAATGCCGTTTGCGTGCTCCACAACAAGAATATGTGAAGACTTGCGCCTTTCAAGGCAAACTGTCATCACGGCACGGAAGAATCTATCCGAGCGCAAACTTATCGCTTTTACAGAAGGCAAATCCCGCCATCTACCGTCCAATTACACACTGCTTGAATGGACAGATAACTTGACAGTAGGCTTGACGGATAACTTGACGCATGGTTTGACACAGGACTTGACACATATTAAAGATAAAGACAAACACCAAAGCAAAGATTCTTTTATAAAGGGAAGGTGTGAGATTTTTGACAGTAAAAACGGAGGTGTATATGGAAATAGCAAACGAAAAGAAAATCGCAGGACTTGTCCAGTTCCTGCGGAAGGGACGGACTATGACGGGGCGTTTTAGACTGCCTATGCTGGAGGAGCAGGCATACGAATATCTTCTGGCAGCATATATCATGGAAGTACAGCTCCGCTATCGCAGGTTTATCTATAATGGTTTTGTTGAAGAGCAACTCAAACAGGTAGCCAATTGCCTGACTGCAAACACTGCAAAATTCGGAATCGTTCTATGTGGCGGATGCGGCAACGGCAAGACCACTATGCTCAAGGCATTGCAGAACCTTGTCAGACGATTGGAAATCCCAAAACCGAACCTATCGCCTAATGCTGGACATAGTTCTGATAACTACTATAATTTTACCATTGTCAATGCCATGCAGATTGTGCAAATCCGCAAGACGGACTATAATAAGTTTTGCAAATTGGCGGAAGCTGATATATTAGGTATAGACGATATTGGTACTGAACCTGCTGAAGTGCAGGACTACGGCAATTTCATTTATCCCATCAAGGAACTCTTGGCTATGCGGTATGACGCACAACTGTTCACGGTCTTCACCACAAACCTTGAGCCCAAGGAAATCCGTCAGCGATATGGTGACCGAATTGCCGACCGACTCAACGAGATGATGACAAAGGTGGTCTATCGTAATCTAACCTACCGGACGGAAAACGCACAGATGGCGGATAGTCAAGGATAGAGGCAGTCTTTCGTGAGGGAGCCGACTTTTTGCAAAAGTCCATGAACATAATAGGGACTTTTAGATTCACCTGCTGACGCTGTTCACTTAAAAAGTCCTTCTATTATGCTCAGGCTTCGCCCGAGACCTGCTGCCATTATACCGAGTTACGCCTTTTACAATGTACAACAAGACAGAAATACAATATGCAAAGCAACATACCACGTGCCGCTATCCATGTCGGCAAAGACAAGAAATCATTCTCCGCCCAAGTGGGCAACGAAGCCGAGCGCAGAGGCTGGGACGAGAATGTTTATCGTCTGAAGAATGCCGACAAGGAGAAGAACAATCATTACAACTTCTCTCGCAAGAATCTCAACTTCGAGATAGTCAAGGATGGAAAGATTGTCCCTCTTGGTTCCAATCCCATTCCACTCCATGAGCGCATTCAGATGCGCCTTGATGAATTGGGATTCAAGCCATACATGGATGCCAGGCATCCAGACCAAGTATCAAAGAACAGTCCGAACTGCACTGTCGGCATGATATTCAGTGGCGACCACGATGTGCTGTACAACCTCGCTTTTGGCAACCAAAGGATAGACACTGCCAATCCTGATGCAGATCATAGCCACATCGTATTGCAACAAGGCATTTATAAATGGGCAAAGGACACCTACGACTTTGCCTGTCGAAAATGGGGCGAGGAGAATATTATCAGTTTCGCAGTCCATTGTGACGAAACAAGCATCCATGCCCATGTACAGACTATTCCTGTGGAGAAAGTCAAGAAACGTGGACGCATCGGCAGTAAATATGTCAACAAGAACAATCCCGACATAGTGCTTTCAACTAAAGAATGGAGAGCATTACCCAAAGAGGAGCGAGACAACTACACCAAGCAGACTGCCTCAAAGGATTATGTTGAGCGTGTGTCTTATGCCAAGGTGTGGGGAGAGACGAGAAAAGCAAAGTCGGAATATCTCTCGCAACTTCATACAGACTATCACAATGAGGTTGGCCGCAAGTATGGTCTTGCACGCGGTATCCCTTACAATGATCTGTCCCCAGAAGAAAGGCGTGGACGCAGGCACAAGGACAAAGTTACTCTTGAAGCAGAGCGACAGGCGAAAGCTGCTCTTGACAAGGTGGAGAAATACGCTGTTCTTGCCACTATTGACAAGCAAGAGCTCACCTTCCCTCTTCTCAATATCAAGACACCTGTACAAGAGGCAATGGTTGCCGTTAAGAAAGAACTTGCCATTCCTATTCCTGCACTTATCGGACAAAAGACTTGGCGAGAGGAACGGACAACAAACATCATTGATGCTATCAAGGCTCTTGTCGTTGCCATCAACGCTGAACGTGACAAGCAGAATAATGGTATACGGGCATCTGTCAACAAAGCTTACACTTACTATATGCAGCAACTCAACAAACTGATTATTGAGAATAAGGCATTGAGGAATGAGAATGATACACTAAAGGCCGAAAATACGGAGGTGAAACAACGCATATCGCAACTTGACGAGAACGCAGTCAGACGAGTAACCGCTCAAAAGGATGCCGTTATTGAAAGTTTCAATACCCAATTGTCCTCTAAAAGTGAAGATGTTGCAAAGCTCAAAACAGATTACAATACTCTATGGGAGAAATACAAAATCTTGGTTTTTCAATGGAACGACTTGACAAAGCAGCCTGAAATAATTGAAGCTGTTAAACGTGTGGAAGAACGCAAGGAACAAGAAGCGGAGGCAAAACGTGAGGAACAGGCAAGACAGGACAGATTTCAAGGCGCACTTGACCGATTCATTAGTGAAGGTCATGAACAGCTCAAAGCCTTTTCGCAATCAAGCAGAATAGATTTCGATGAGAAAGAAGCCAAAGCAATCTATTATGGTATTATGGCTACTGCCACAAAATCCAACATTGCGCTTAGCTCTCTACAAGGAGCAAAATTTGCAGTTGAAAGATTTCTCGCAAGCATGGATTGGAATGGTTGTGGCAACTATCGGAGAGAATGTGTCGCACACTGGACAAAACTCTTTGCTACCGATGGGGTTGTTTATACCGAACCCATCATTCAGAACTTCCTTTCGTTCATTGATCACATGTCGTGCAGCGCAGATACATACGTTTCACTCGGTGGCTCCAATGGTTGTGCTGACCAACTCACTAATTGGGACGGAACACAGAAGTTGAGGTTAGGAGCATCACCAAAAAAGAAGTCACAAGGTTTATCTAGAAAATGACAATGAGAGGCGATTTGTAGCTTTGGTTATTGCAAATCGCCTCAAATTACAGAAATGTGATGCCCTAAATAAAGATTTCCAATTATTTATTCTTTCGTCTGAATAAGATTTCCTACTTTTGTGGTCAATAATTGACAATTCTATCAAAAGAAAGTCTATTGGTTTAATCTAACCTCTGAGCAATAACATTGGAAGATAACACCAAACAGCCTCCAACGGCTGACGCTTCATTGTATAATGGGCAGCCTTCCGACACTGGCTCATCGTGTCCAAGTGCAAGACTTACCTCTTGTACGCCCTCCATTTCTGATGATGTCAAAGATGGGGTGTCGGTAGAAAATGTGCCAACCCAAAGTACGCAATGGTTTGTTCTTCGTGTATCGTATGGTCGCATTCTCAAGGCTCAGACCTATATTGAAGGCAAAGGCATTGATTGTTATGTGCCTTTGCGATATAAACAAATAACCAAGCAAGGCAAGAAACGTATTGTGACAGAACCTTTGCTTCCTTCATTTATCTTTGTTCATGCATCTTGCAGCCAAGTAGAAGCCTTGTGTCGCAATGTCAATGCGTCTGACAGTAGAGCATTGCTTAGTTTCTACTATGACCACACTTCTTATCGTGAAGATGCTCCTGACAAAAATCCCCCTCTCATTATTTCCGATTCAGCAATGGATAATTTCATTCGATTGACTTCTGTAAAGAATCCTCATGTCATCCCTGCTACTTCCGAGAACATCATGTGTAAATTGGGTGATGAGGTGATTATTACCAAAGGCGAGTTCATGGGCATACATGGAAGGGTGGCAAGGATTGCCGGACAACAGAGGGTTGTAGTTGAACTTTTTGATGGATGCTTGGTGGCTACGGCGTATATACCCAAAGAAGCAATGAGATTACATATAGAACTTTAAATCAAATAATAATGGTGCATAACCCCAAAAATATATTAAGTCTAGATTCAAAAGAGGCAATGGAATTCTTTTTGAAGTCAGAACAATACCACGGATTTGAACTCCCTGAATATTTCGTATTTGACGAACTGCTTCAAGCCGTAAAGAACATGATAGCGGACACGCCCTATGAAGAGTGTTTACAAAAAGACATCTCACCAGAGCAGTTATCTGATGTCAACCTCGACATCTTGCTCAACAAAGATGGTCGCTATGCAGTACGCCCTATTATTCTCGCCAATCCATTTTTGTACTATTTTCTCGTACGTGAGATTTGCAATGAACAGTCTTGGAAGACAATTAATGGTCTATTTGAAAGATTTAAAGTGCCACATATTACATCCTGTGCATTGCCTGTTATTCCGAAAGAGAAAGAGCCTTTCCATAAGTCAACAACCATTCTGAATTGGTGGAATGCCATGGAACAACGTAGCATTGAGTTGTCTTTAGAATATCGCTATATGTTCGTAACAGACATCACCAATTGTTGTGGCTCTGTCAATCCGCAAGCATTTGATTGGGCTTTCTCGCTAAAAGGGACTAAACATGAAAGAACGTGCAATAATTCCATACCGACAAACATTCAAAAATATCTTAGAGCGTTCCAACATGGGCGCAATGTTGGCATTCCACAAGGAAGTGCTATTTTTGATTTTGTTGGCGAAATAATTCTTGGCTATTCAGACCTTCTTCTTCATGAAGCGATACAAAGAGAAAATATTGTCGCTCCTTACGAAATTATCCGTTATCGTGATGATTATCGAATATTTTGCAATGACAAGGATGTATTGGAGAAAATTTCGTACATCTTGCAGCATACTTTGGAAAGCCTTAATTTCCGCATGAATAGCAAGAAAACCAAAATTAGTGAAAGCATTGTTACAGACTCGATAAAGACAGATAAACTTGCATATATATACAACACTCCGATATTCAACAAGAAAGGTGTTGATTTCGATAGTTTCGAGAAACATCTTCTCTATATTCTAATGTTTGCACGGCAATACCCCGATAGTGGCTCCATCAAGATAATGCTGTCCGATATTGACAAGCGAATAGAAGATTGGTTAAAGCCTCAAACAAGGGAAGTTGAAACAATCAATTTAGAAGACATAGACAATGCTATTGAGAAAAGAACGGAAACCTATCAGCGTAAACTTGTAGGAGGAAGTGTGCGAGCTATGTCTGCAGTATGTGCTCAAATAGCGTTAGAGAATGTAAGCTGTTGCCACTATGCTCTTCGGGTCCTCAGCCGTATGGTGGATTCGCTTAAAGACGAGCATGAGAAATGGAATATCATAGACAAGGTGTACGCAAAACTTTGCAATCAGCCCAATTCGGATTACAATCAGTTGTGGTTGCAAAACATAACATATCAGAAGGATAAAAAGAACGGAACATCGCCATACAATATCAGATTGTGCAAAGTTGTGATGGGTGAAGATGTTGAACTTTGGAATAACAAATGGCTATCTTCAAAAATTTTATTAAATGCACCTGACATCCAAATCATTAATAGTGAAGCACTGCTAAGAATTACACCAATAATTACTTTTAGAGAAACAAGAATTTATAATGAGATATACTAAACTCTGTTAGCTATGATTAAATACAAAAACAGGAAAGAACTTTTAAAAGCAACAGACGAAGAAATTGAGCATTTCTTCGCTGAGACCACCTTTGAGGGCATATACTCTTCTGAAATTAGAAGCAAAAATACGGACTTTTATAAGGGCAGTATTTCCAATATAAAATTAGAAGGACGTCCAACAAACATTGTGCCCACCTTCTTGAATGTGCCTATATCCAGTAAGCCCATTCCGGAAGGTCCCTGCTCATTCAAGTGTAGATTCAATCTTGCGGCATACAAGCAGGACACAACGAAATATATTGTCAATATTCTTGGGAGTACTCTTACCGCCATAGATTCTATATTCCAACCAGAGATTATGGTGAGTTCGAAGGATTCTAAGGAGCAAGATCTCTTTGAAATGTGGGGAGTAGACAACTGTGAATGTATCGGTTTCTATCACTATGATGAAGAGAGTGAAACCTACATTGTTGACGACCTTCGTAAACCTAATTTTGACCATATTCCATATTACCCTGGTGATACGGAAAAGCGTCCTATTAAGATTACATATCCACATGAGATTAGAGGAATAAAGCTTAATGACTACTATTTGTTTACATGGAAGCTTTCTCATCGCAACAAATTTAATCCTTATGAGATTTATATAGATTTCGAGAACCAGCCTAAGCCGATTGAGCCTAAATGGTTTATTGACACGCTCTTTGATGATCGCCACAATGACAAATCAAAGAATTTTGGTTCTGCAACAAACTTCCTTGACACTCTAAGTAAACAACTCAGCGCCAAGGAGTCTACCTTCGTGTATGAGCTGCTACAAAATGCCAATGACTATCCTGTGGAAGGTCAAAGTGTGGATGTTGAGTTCTATGTTACGGACAACTATATACTTTTCATCCATTCTGGTGACAAGTTCAATGTACGCAACATTTCTGGAATCTGTGGTATAAACGAGAAAGAAAAGGTCTCAAACAAGAAGACTATTGGATATAAAGGTATCGGCTTCAAAACCGTATTCCTAAATAACCACTACGTCTACTTGCGTACCGGTAAGTACTCATTCCGATTCGATCAAAAAGCAAAAAAAATTAAACGTCTTGAAGCCCCCTGGCCTATTTTGCCGGTATGGACAAGCCACGAAGAAGTTGCAGCAGAAGTCAATAGTGTATTTGACACTGTAGACAAGAAGTTTCGTGTACAGATTGCCTTGCGCCCAGATGACAAGAATATGCTTCATCTGGGACGAAACTCGTACGCTAATCTCTTTAAGGAGGTTTTTGCAGATTCAAACATTATTCTCTTCATTCCTAACATTAATTCGGTTCGTGTCATCATAGACGGGAAGGAAGAAAGAATCTGCTTCCGAAACAATGACGAATGGATTGTAGGTGACTACGAGGAAGACATTGAGCCTAACATCCAAGCCCTTGTAAATAAGACTATAGACAAAGGCAATAGTCGTATTCCGGAAAAATACAAGGATTTCGACTGCACTAAAGTATCATTCGCATGTAAGCATGAGGGGGCTATCATTAAGCCAGTAGATAAGGCTACCTTATACTGCTATTTGCCAACTAAGGCTTCGTGGGGATTCCCCTTCCTCATGAATACCGATATGATACCTAAAGGTGATCGCAATGACATAGAAACAGAGGTTAAGCTCCTAGACGAAGACGGAACGAACTTCAACGAAGTCCTTGCTGCGATTGCTGGTCGTAAGTTATTTGACTGGCTAAAGAATCTTTTGATGTCTCGTAAGTATCATCTTGGTTCGGTATTTTCACTTGTTCCTGATTTCAAAAAATGCAAGAAGGAACATGATTACTACGATGACTTTATCGCCCAGTTTGAAGACGAATTCAATGAATGTGTTGAAACAGAACAAATCGTGCCTGTGACCAAAGGTATTGCGAATGTTAAGAGTGTTGTCTATGACACAATTGGACTCACCACAGCAGGTGTGATGACTGATGATGACTTCCTTAAGTTCTCTGGACTGGACAACGGTTATCTTCCATTGCCATTACTTCGTAAGGACAAGAATTTCTTATCCTTCTTAAAACGCTATGCGGATGAAGACATGAAGTTTAATGAAGACAAACTTCATGATATGATGGATAACGAAGATTTCCAGACTTGGCTTAAGGTTCAGGACAATAATAACAAGTTCATTAAGTTCCTTCTTGACAATGATATGCTGGAGGACTTCATGGACGAAGAGATATTCTTGGAAGATGAAGGCTCTTTGCAAAAGGCTGAGGTACTCTACTATGATGTTGACAAGTACCTCGTCGATTTGCAAGCTTTTACCAATTATATTTATTTCCTGTCGCCAAAGACGAGAGAGTTCTTCAAGGATAACGAAAAATGGAATGAAGCAATAGACGAGAAGTTTGCAGAGTTCAATTGTGATGATTTCGTGAATAACGAATTACTTTCGCGTGCACATAAAGCAAGTACAATCGAAAGTCTAAAGGATAAGGATACATCTGTCCACTTCTTTAAGTTCTTGGCAGAGAATGTCACATTCGATGACGAATTCACATCACTACCATTTATTGCTGATGATGAAACTGTCGTAGATGATTTTGAAGATAAATTCTTATTCTTTACATCAGAAAAAGGACACAAAGTTTGCGAGTCAGAGTGGATGTCTTCAATACCAGTAGCATTTATATCTAGCGATTATACTAAAACGACAAAAGATTATCTCAAAGAAAATTTTGGTGTTCAGGTATTCTCTGATGAAATTATTATCAAGGATATCATCTTGTCGGGTGACTATCATGACAAGATAAATACATCCCAGCAAGAGGATAAAGACACAAGCGTCGCATTTGTCAAATACTGTTTTGAACATGAAACCTTATTTGACAGTGGCTCATTACGAAACTATGCGCTCAACTCTTATGATTGCGATGGTGCCGAAACATTTGTTCTGTACGAAGACCATATTTTCTTTCCATCTGAGTGTTTTGACCAGTACTCACAAAAAAAATGGTTGAATTGTGACTGGATGTATAGTCTCGACTCAGACTATCTCAAAGTAGATAACGATAAAGAGAAAGTAAAAGTTTTCCTTAAAAAGGCTTTCTATGCAGAAGAACTTGATACGGATAAATTCTACAAAGATATTGTACGCCCAAATATCAGTTCTATCATATCGAATACAAGCGGAAGCAATGATGGCGATGGTGCTAAGAATCTCGATTTTATCTGCTACCTCGATGCGAACTACAATTTAGTATTCGATAAAGAGAAGGATGCCGACAGATTTGAATCCTTTGTATTTATTGGTGATTCAGATGGTAATGGCTTTTATGATATAGCGTCTGATTCAGCGTACATTTATGCTTATAACTCTGAATTGAAGGATATTCTTGATTCTGAATGGTTCCCAGCCGACACAGTGAATATGTGTACAAGCAAATACGGAGAATCAAAGTCAATACAGGCTATCAAAGCCAAGAAGTATGATTTTACGAACTTCTTCAACGATGTCATAACTGAAAAACTTGACAATATTAATGACACTATAAGTTCCAAGGATGCTAGTGTAGCATTCCACACCTTCATCATTGATCGTCTTGCAGACCTTACTGATAAGCAAAAGGAAGTAATGAAGGGGGCAAAGGTTTATCTTTTTGGTAATGATGATGCTAGTGACAGATCTGATGGGCATCATATATTAAGCAAGAGCGCACGTGAACTTGTATCTATGGGATTGGTTGAATTTTCCGACCTTGACATCATTGATCCTGATTATCACATAGAGGAGAATGAAGATTATTGGAAAACACGACTGGGAAATGAACAGTTTACCGTGACCGATTTCATTACATGGCTCACAAACGCCCCAAATACATTTTATTCAACAATCGAAGACAAGGATAATAATATAAAATTCTGGAGGTGGGTAAAGGAATGTAAACTAGCAGATCAAACACTCGCAAATCTCCCTGTTCTTCCTGTCTATCTTACAACTGACGAATATGTAGATTCTGATGATACAATCTACCTTTCAGATGACTATATCGAAGAAGGTGGTTTAGAGACAATTGTAAAAAGTTACCATCCTAATCCATCATTCATCAGCAGTGAATATGTTGAAGAAAACGATAATATTGCTAATTGGAAAGATTTCTGGGTAAAGATGGGCGTACGATTTGAAATGATAGATATTCTTATCGACACAATAGATAACAGATTATCTGATACAGATGATGCCAAGTTGCCTGCTACAATTGCAAAATATCGCTTGAAACTTGAAGAACACTATGACGGAAATTTGATTCCTAATCTCCGAAATCTTCGTGTCAAGGCTCATGATGGTGAGTTCTATAGTCTATTAGAAGTTATTTATGTAGACAGTGAAAAGGAAGAACCTTTCAAATACATAGATATTCCGATTCAGGTTTCGTTTGCTACGGCAGACGAAAGGAAACTCATTATCGATATATTAGATGAAATAGATGGTGATAAAATCACCAAACTCACGGAGTGGAAAAAAGTTAAAATAGAACGATATCTTGAAATTCAAGGTGATGAAAATAATGAAGACTTACTTCGTTCTATACACTTCCGTTTTGTGGATGAACTTGCAGCGATGTATATTGCAGATAAAGATAGTCTCAAAGAGTTTGACCAGATTTCTAATGTACTCTTCTTGAATTCCAACGATGAGTTTACTGACGTTTCAGAAATGACAGAAGGTAGTCTATACAAACCATTCTGTGATTTTGAGAAATATAGTCTTGATTATGATTATATCTCTAATTCATATTTACAAGAATGTACGAATGACATACGAAAGATGCTCAATAGAGTCTTTAAGATTCATTGCGATTTCGGAAAAGATGATATTGAAAATCTGTCAGACAGAGATTTCTCAATATATTTCTGGAGCCAGTATCTAATTAAACGAGATGCCGACATTAGTGGTATCAAAAAACTGATTGAAGATAGAGAGTTTGAATCTATTGCCTGTATTCCTACCAAGGATTACATGAAAAAACCAGGTGAAATATATTCTCTAACGATATCATCGTATGTCATTAAACATGTAAATGATTGGGAGAATAAATTACCGTTAAAGGATCTTCCGAACATTGAGTATGATAAGGAGGAAAAACGTACCTTGTTTGGGCTTTTGCTTAATAAGCCATCAAATTTACGTCTGTCTTTCTGTGATTCATTGTATGCTCTTTTCAGCATTGCTGGCCATGAAAGAAGAACTCAGCTCTTGCAGTGGATGATAGAAACTTACGATGAGAAATATGATGTAAACGTTACCGAATATAGAGCAGATGAATCTGCTAAGTGGAAGAATACCAAAAATGAGGACAAACCAATTACCGAATTATATGCATTGTCATATAACGATAAGAAATTGGAGCAATACTTTGGCAATCTTCCACAAATAATCAATAAGGATTACCTTCCTGCTGGTTCAATATCTTTCAAAAATGCGTGCGATATACTTCAGATAACAACTATTGAACCTGAAGATTTAATAGTAGACAAAATCGATCAGGTCTCAAAGAATGAGGTGTATAAGAAAACATTAAAACTCTATGCTTTGGTCCTTGCTGGGTATGAAGATGCAGAGAACTGGAGTTCACGCTATCAAAAATACTGCGAACTTATAGATACACTAGAGTTATGGTGCTGTACAGCGATATCTATTAGATATGAAAAGGATGAGAACATTCACCAAAACTTAAAGAAATTTTATCGCGAAAAAGATTCTGCTGATTTCTACTTTGTCAAATCATTGGACGAGAAACGAGTGTTCAAACCATTTGTAGAGAATTTTATAGAGTATTTAGGAATTGAAGCTGACAAAGACTTCGTTGAAACCGTTATGGATAGTTGTGAAAGTGCGATGGAACTTGTCCAAGAAAACAATACCCTCATGCTTGACGAGCCCTTTAAGGATGAACTCGATTTTTTGATTCCAGGAATAAAAAGAAAACTAACTGGTAACGAGGCAGATGATACAGATTGCGTAGATGAAGACAAACGTCATACATTTTCAGGTTATACGGCTGATTCAGATGACGAAACCTCTGATGAAGATTATGAGGATAATAAATCTTCTAGCAGTGAGGAAGAATACCCTGATAATGGAACAGAGTATCCACGTGGAGTAGACTATGATGATGATAATGTAGATGATACCAAGAAGAATCGTTCAGACAAGTGGGCTACTCACGATTATCCGACAATCAGAGAGCCCCATGAGAGAAAATCTTCTTTGAATACACCCCCAACAAGAGTAGGTGAAGGAACACGTTCCTATAGTGACATGAATGGTTGGGAAGGCTCAGGAAACAACTATACTCCAAAAGCCCCAAAACCATACTCACCTGAAGACGTAAGAAATTTCGGTTCTCATGGAGTAACTAGAACACTTGAAGTTCTGGAACCAACAACATCCGAAGTCGCAGAAATTAACAGAATTATAGGTGAAGACCTTTCTTCTGAGCAAGTAGCAGATCAGAACTATTTGGTACAATTGAGATTGTACAATAACCTTGTCAATAGAGGTATGACTCCTAACGAAAGCAAGGATGACTTCGTCCGCAATGCTCACATGAAGAATGAACACACTGTCACTGGTGGTAAGTACATTCATAAATGCAGTGCTGCAGGTGGCATCATGTATCTGTCGCCCTCTATCTGGAATAAGATTGCCGACGACAGATGTGTTGTATGTGTCTATCTTGGTGCGAAGTCAAACGAGTTTATGTACTTTAATTCAATTGATGATATTCTTAAATGGATTGGCGAAGACGATATTGTCATCAAGCTCACTGGTGAAGAAAAAGCAGATGTCGTAGAAGAGCTTTATTCTGGAGTTCTTAATGGTGTAAAGGGAACTGCATACACCCTCATCAGAATCAACTCCAACGAAAAGTACAATTCCCTCTTTGCCCAGTTGCCTACTAACTATGATATAAACGAAACGGAGGAAAACGAAGATGAATATGGTGATTGAAAAAAAAATACAAAACTACCAGCATTTCTTCTTGGATCAAGTCCGTGAGGCTGAGATGGAACAGAAGTCTATTATTACGGCTCCGATGAAACTATTATTCCGTAAAGAAGAAATCATTATTGGATATGTAGATCATGTGAATGACAACCTTGGACATGTCATTCTTAAATTTCCAAAGGACAAGGCACCTCGTTTGAAGGTGCAGAAATCTGTAATGGTAATTAAGAAAGAGGCAAAGATGGAACTGAGTCCAAATGTCACGTCATGGGAGTGTTCTTTTCTTGATTTCTGCAAGAACGCTAAATATCATTCAAATACATCTGATTTATTACCTCTTTATTATACAAAGAAAAGAGATTCAAATTACGATTATGTTGGTTGCACAGGATTGAGTACGTCATTATACGACTTGTTCAAGAAGTCAACCGAGTCGGGAAAATCATTGTCCGTGATCGTATTCTCACCCTTTCCTCCTGTTGATTATTTCAATAATCTCGTGAATTTCTTGGAGATATATCATAACCTACCAGAGCAGTTGATTGAGCCTAAAATTGACTATGAGGATTGGCATCCAGAGGAGTTGGAATACAATCCGGAGAATGAGACAGCTATTCCCGAGAAAATTCTTCAAACCTTAGAGGAAGATGACTGTTGCATACTCCAAGGTCCTCCTGGAACCGGCAAAAGTTATACAATTGCTCATATTATTGCAACATATCTCACTAATAATAAGACCGTCTGCGTAACAACTATGGCAAACAAGGGGCTTATTGAACTTGTTCAGCAGCCACCACTTTTGCCATTCCTTCAAGAAGGAAGAATTTCAAAGTCAAATTTGTCTGCAGATGAAAGAAAATCCGTTCCTGGCTTGAAACCAATTAAAAAAGGTTTTATTGTTTCCATTGGAGAACTCCTTTGTTCTACAAACTATGTCCTTTCACAGGTGTACAATATCAATAATCCAAGTGATGATGGCTTACCATCATACGATCTAATTATCATAGAAGAGGCTTCGCAGGCATTTCTCGCTTCAATCTTAGCGTTCAAAAAACTAGGGCATAAATGTCTCATCGTGGGTGACCCTATGCAGCTTCCACCTATTGTTAGCAATCCTACAAAGGGATTGTATAATGCCTGGAATGCAAATACTCAAATTGAAGGTCTAAAAACTTATGCTCTTGGTTCTGATGTAAAATCATATCGCATAACGACCACCTTCCGACTTACGAAAGTATGTGCAAAGTTGACAGGTATATTCTATAGTAACAGATTCAGGTCTGTGCAAAAGAAGGAAGTAGATTTTAGTCTTTGCCACTCAAATCTTTTCCCTTCTGGTGGTGGTGTTATATATCATTATACACAAGATTTTACTAATGGTGTCATGTCGGGAACTGGGCTAAATCTTGTCAGCCAAGTAGTTAATGCAATTACTAAATACTACCCCAAACGTTCCTTGGCTATTATTTCACCGTTTAATGATACTGTCAAACAACTTCAGAAGAGTTTCTTGACGGACTCGTCTCTGGATGACTTCACTATTGAAACGATAGATAGAATTCAAGGTATGACTGTAGATTATGCAATCTTATACATACCTGGTCGAAACCTTAGTTTTGCACTCGATGAGAGAAGATTCAATGTCGCAACAAGTCGTTCTAGAAGTACTACGTTAATTATTTCCGACGTACCTTTGGAAAATATGCATTCCATACCTTCTTCCGTAAAATGCTTTATTGAACATTGTGATAAATTAAATCGCAATAGTTTAATCGTGAACCAAAAATCTATTAATCCCAATAATTTAATAGATAATGAGTGCAAAGACAAAGCTATATCTCCACAAATCTCAGGTCTCAAAGTTGTTGGAAAAATAGATCTGTCCAAATTTGAACGAGTAAAGACCGAGATTAAACAGGCAAAGAAGAACTATTATATTATTGATACTAATGTTTTCGTTGATTGCCCTGACATTATAAGTAGGATAGATAAAAAATATCCTATAATACTATCAGTAAAAGTCGCTGATGAACTTGATAAAATGAAGATAAAGCTAGATGAAAAAGGAAAGAAAAACGCCGGAAAAGCGTTGCGAAATCTAAATACAGAATCTTCACATAAACTGATGTTTGAATTTGCTGATGTATCACTGTTACCAGACGATTTTGATAAACGTTCTCCAGACAATATGATTCTTTCTGTTGCTTTAAAATACAAAGAAGAGAATCCCATTGTGTTAACATCTGATAATGGCTTACAGTTGAAATCGAGAGCGTTAGGTATAGCCTCTATAAGTCTAAACAGTTTCTTAAAACGATAATACTATGCTCGAACAAGAACTACAACAATATCTCCTCCGCAAATATCCGCAGGAGAATGCACGATGTGAATGGAAAGAGTTCAAGAACTTGAAAAACTCTTTCTGTGGTGACGAGAAAGACGATGTCATCTCGTATGTGTCTGCTATTGCCAATATGGAGGGTGGACACTTGGTGATTGGTGTCAAGGATAAGACACTTGAAATTGTTGGGACGGACATTTCAAAGATGACCTTTAATGGACAACCTGCCAATACGCAATCGGCAACGTTCAAACTTACAGAACAATGCACTTATCTATCATCAGAAGGACTAAGCATCGAAGAATTTGTAACTGATGATACAAACAAGCGAGTATGGATAGTCCATATCCCGAAACACTTGCCTCGTCGTCCTGTGTTGGCGCACAAGAAGGCATGGCAGCGGATAGAAGATTCTTTGGTTGAAATGACTAACGAAAGGATGAGCGTCATCCTCGAAGAGCCTATCTATACAGCAAAGGATTGGTCTGCCGAGATTGTACCTGATGCTACAATAGACGATTTGGATGAGGTGGCTATTGCCAAGGCTCGAATGATGTTCAAGAAAGTACATAGTCGCATTCCTGCTGAGGAAGTGAATGGCTGGAATGTTCAGATATTCCTCGGCAAGTGCGGATTGACGAAAAATGGCGGTATTACTCGTGCTGCCATCATATTGCTAGGCAAATACGAATCGGTATTCAAGCTGCGTCCAGCCATTGCGCAAGTCACTTGGACACGACGAGACGCAAAACAGGATGTTGTAGACTATGAACACTTCACAGTGCCTTTTATATTAACGGTGGACGAAATTCTCTCAAAGATTGAAAATCTGACACTTCGAGAAATGCCTGGCGGAACGCTGTTCCCAGATACGATGAAGCAGTATGACGACTATACCATTCGTGAAGCTCTTCATAACTGCATTGCTCATCAAGACTATACGCTTCAGCAGCGCATTAACTTTGTGGAGAATCCTGGCTACCTGTATTATTCCAACGCTGGCACATTCATTCCTGGCACCTTGGAGAACGCTTTGAGGAACGAAGAGCCGCAAACGCATTTCCGCAATGAATGCCTGTGTAGGGCTATGGTTGACTTCAACATGATTGATACCGTAAGCCGTGGTATCAAGAAAATGTTCAATGAGCAATGGCGCAGACATTTCCCTATGCCAGATTATGAGATAGACCCGATAAAGAAGAAAGTCGTTGTCCGCATCTATGGCAATGAAATCAACAAGCGATATACTGATTTGTTGAAAACAAACGACACTCTTTCACTATGGGATTGCATCTCGCTTGATGCAGTACAAAAAGGCAGAACAATTCATGAGGATATAGCTCAAGACTTGCTCAAACGTGGGCTTATAGAGGGCGAGGCTCCGCATTACAGCATTTCTCTTAGCATTGCAAAGAACACTCACCAACTGCCTTCTTACACAAAAACAAAAGGATTGGATAAGGAGAGGTTGCGTCAAATGGTTCTACAATATCTCAGCAATGCTGGTGAAGAAGGTGCCAAGCGAGATAGTATATATGAATATCTCAAAGATGTGCTTCCAGCCCACAAGACGGAAGAGCAACAACTTCGCTATGTCGGCAGACTATTAGTAGAACTAAATGAAGAAAAACTAATAGACAGGATAGGTTTGAAATGGATATTAACAGACAACAATCGGTCGGTTTAATCATAATCCGACCGAAAATCCGACCGTTTGACGACGTTCCGACCGAAAACAGCCCAATAGGACGGTATATCTGACACAGATATTCAATACAAACCCAAAGAAAAGAAAATATGTTATTAGGAAACAAGATAAAGTCTCTTAGAGACGAACAAGGAATATTGCAGCGTCAAGTGGCTGCATACTTAGAAATAGACACACCCATGTTCAGCAAGATTGAACGCGGGGACAGACGAGCAAAAAGATGCCAAGTAATTCAAATGGCAACATACTTCAAAGTGGACGAAAAGGAAATGCTAACTCTTTGGCTTGCTGATAAAATTCTAAGCGATTTGGAGGGTGAAGACGAATTGAAACTTACAGCCATTGAAACAGCAAAAGATAAGTTAATGGATATTAATCGCTAATTTGCAGCAAACAATTCATCTTCTGATATAAACAACGCAAGATTGATTTCTTGCATAAAATGGGAACTTTATGGTATCATTTACGCTTGATGCCGTAAAGTTTCTTTTGATTTACAGATACTTACAAAATACATACTGGTTCAGAGCGTGGGAGTCTCTACATCTGTCTATCTCAAATCTCAGGCCTTCGCATTGCCTACACTCATAAGATAGACAACGCAGTTAGCCCACGCTATGACGCATTATATGTAGAAACGTGCAAGCACTCTCCATGCGTAGGTCGCACGGATGCACATTGCTACGTTTGGATACAATACATCCAACGTGGACGTCCAGGTTGTCGTTGTCTTCATGAGTGTTGTCAAAGTTGCGAAGTTTGAGACTCGAAGAAAACGTCCGTAAACGTCCTTTTACCAGTAAATCAACTCGTCATCCCAACAGAATCAGGCCAGACAAGTTGCCTGCAAAATTAGAATAAAACATTAAAATTGCAAAATGTTTGTAGAAGAATTTTTTATGTGTTGGTAATTTGCAATGGTTAAATATATATAACTATGTGTTGAAAAGTAGATTGGTAAAGTGTAGATAGATATCGAAAAGTGTAATTTTGTAGCTAATTAGACATCAAGACAACATAATATAAGACAATGACTATCTAATATGAACTATAATACACATACTCTTGCTAACGGATTGCGCATAATCCACCTGCCGTCGGCTCAACCCGTGGTATATTGCGGCTACGCTGTGGGTGCCGGCACACGCGACGAAGAGCTCGGACGCGAGGAGGGCATGGCGCACTTCTGCGAGCATATCACCTTCAAAGGTACGGAGCGACGCAGCTCGATGAAGATACTCGGTCATTTGGAGAGTGTGGGGGGCGACCTCAACGCCTTCACCAATAAGGAGGAGACGGTGTATCATGCTGCCGTGTTGAAGGACAACATCGGTCGCGCGGTCGACCTGCTCACCGATATAGTGTTCCATAGTACCTATCCGCAGGCGGAGATAGACAAGGAGGTGGAGGTGATTGTCGACGAGATAGAGAGCTACAACGACTCGCCCGCCGAGCTCGTTTACGACCTCTTCGAGAACGCCGTCTTCAGCGGTCATCCGCTCGGACACAACATACTTGGCACGGCGGAGAAGCTGCGTCGTTACACCACGGCCGACGCGCTGCGCTTCACACGCCGCTACTATCGCCCTGAGAACAGCGTGTTCTTTGCGTATGGCGATGTTGACTTCGCGCGATTGGTGCGGCTGCTTGAGCGTGCCAACACTGTGGCTGCAGATGAAGCGTGCTGCGATTGCAAGCAATCTGCCACTACGCTGCCGCCATACGTGGCGCAGCACATAGAGCACCATATGGACACCCACCTGGCGCACGTGATGGTGGGCACACGTGCCTACGACGTGCACGACGAGCGCCGCATAGCACTCTATCTGCTCAACAACATACTCGGCGGACCAGGCATGACGGCGCGTCTGAATGTGTCGTTGCGCGAGCGCAACGCCCTTGTATACACCGTGGAGAGTATGGCGCAGAGCTATAGCGATACGGGTCTATGGGCGGTCTACTTCGGTTGCGACCCGAAGAACGTGAACCGCTGCCTCCGGCTCATACGCCGCGAGCTGGACAAGGTGATGCAACGACCGCTTAGTGATGCGCAACTGCGTGCCGCAAAACGACAGATACGCGGACAGATAGGTATCGCCTGCGACTCGCGCGAATCGTTCGCCCTCGACTTTGCCAAGAGTTACCTCCACTACGGGTGGAAGAAAGACGTGACAGCACTCTGCGAGCGTATCGATGCGCTCACTGCTGCCGACCTGCAACGCGTAGCGCAGGACCTCTTCGCTGAGGAACGTCTCACGAGTCTTGTGGTCAAGTAGGCGCAGGTCTTGTTTAACAACAGAAGGCACCAACCGCTACGTTAAAAGCAAAAACGGATTAAGCCGATTAATAGGATTTCTCCGCAATGAAGAAAAATCCGTTTAATCCGCTTAATCCGTTGTTGATTTCTACGCACCCTTGCAATCTGTGCGCATCTGTGGGAGAATATCTCAGCAGAGGTTTTGGAGCATAGCGAGTGCCTTGTTCTCTGCGTCCTCCATTATCTCGCGTTCTCCCGGTCCCTTGTCGTTGATGCCACAAAGGTGCAGAATGCCGTGGATAATCACGCGGCGCAGCTCGTCGTCGTACTGCTTGCCGAACTTCTCGGCGTTGGTGCGCACCGTGTCGAGCGAGATGACGATGTCGCCACTCACGATGCCCGGCTCGTCGTAGTCGAACGTAATCACGTCTGTATAGTAGTCGTGACCCAAGTACTCGTTGTTCACTTCGAGAATCTTCTCGTCGTCGACGAACATATAGCCTACTTCGCCAACCTTGTAGCCGTATGTAGCGGCAACGGCACGTATCCATGCTGTTGTCTCACGCTTCTTTATCTTCGGCATCTTCACGCCGTCTACGTTGTATGTAATCATATTCTTGATGTTGTTATGTCGTTATGTTGAGGTGTTGTGGTGTTGAGATGGTGTGGTGTTGAGATGTGTTGTTGTGAGATATGCACTAATGTCAACATCTCACCATCTCACCATCTTGTCAGATTCTTTTTCGGGAGAAAAGAATCCACGCTTCTTCCGAAGTTCTTCAGTTCCCTGACCACCGTTGACGACACGCTGTCCATGCCTGGCAGAGCATAGAACACCACGGTCTCTATACCCGTGAGTCGGCGGTTGATGTCAGCCTGCTCGCGCTCGAACTCGAAGTCCTTCACCGAGCGCACACCCTTCACGATGAACTGCGCCCCGTGGCGCTGAGCAAAGTCGACCGTCAGGTCGCTGTACTGCTCCACGCTTATCTTCTTCTCGCCGTCATACAGCCCTCTGATAGTCTCCACGCGCTCCTCCGCCGTGAGCATGTAGTGCTTCTTCTCGTTCACGCCCACGCCGATGACAAGGCGGTCGAAGAGCGGCAGGGCGCGGCGCACGATAGAGTCGTGACCGATGGTGAACGGGTCGAACGATCCGACGAATATTCCGATTCTTTCCATTACTTTCCGTTTACTAATACGTGCAAATGTACAACTTTTATTTTACATAGCCACACACGTTTTCTCATATTTTGCAAAATAAATAGAGTTTCGTTACTGCTGTTTCTCGATATAATAATGTAATTTTGCATATTGAACTAATATATAATAAGCGTAGAACTAATACATAACAAAGAATGGTACTCAACTATATCTGGATTGCGTTCTTCCTCATCGCCTTCTGCATAGCTCTCGTGCGGCTCGTGTTCATGGGCGATACGGAGGTCTTCCCCGCAATCATGAACTCTACGTTCGACACCTCGCGCACGGCGTTCGAGATATCGCTCGGACTCACCGGTGTGCTCTCGCTCTGGCTTGGCATAATGAAGATAGGCGAGAAGGGTGGGGTGGTGAACGTGCTGGCACGTGTGCTCTCGCCCGTGTTCTCCAGACTGTTCCCCGACATACCGAAGGGGCATCCCGTCACGGGCAGCATCTTTATGAACGTGGCTGCCAACATGCTCGGCCTCGACAACGCCGCAACGCCACTCGGACTGAAGGCTATGGAGCAGCTGCAGGAGCTGAACCCGAAGAAGGACACGGCGACGAACCCGATGATAATGTTCCTTGTGCTGAACACGTCGGGTCTGACACTCATACCGGTGAGCATCATGGTGTACAGAGCGCAGCTTGGCGCAGCACAGCCTACCGATGTCTTCGTGCCCATACTGCTTGCTACGTTCTGCTCCACTGTAGCCGGCATCATCGTCACCTCACTCTATCAGCGCATCAACCTGCTCAACCGCACGATGCTGCTCACGTTAGGCGGACTCTCGCTTGCCGTAGCCACCATCATCTGGGGCTTCTCGGCTATGGACAAGGCGCAGATGAACGTTGTGAGCACGTCGGTGGCTAACATACTGCTGATGCTTATCATCGTGGTGTTCATCCTTGCCGGTATGCGCAAGAAGGTGAACGTGTACGATGCGTTCATCGAGGGCGCAAAGGACGGCTTCTCCACGGCTGTGCGCATTATTCCTTATCTCGTGGCGATACTCGTGGGCATCGGAGTGTTCCGCGCTTCGGGCGCAATGGACATGCTCATCGGTGGCGTGAAGTGGGGCGTTGAGGCTTTGGGCTGCAACACCGATTTCGTTGGCGCGCTGCCCACGGCACTTATGAAGCCGCTCTCGGGCAGTGGAGCCCGCGGCATGATGGTCGATGCCATGACCACATACGGTGCCGACTCGTTCGTGGGTCGCCTCTCGTGCATCTTCCAGGGCTCCACCGACACTACCTTCTACATCCTCGCTGTCTACTTCGGCAGTGTCGGCGTGCGCTACACACGCCACGCCGTAGCCTGCGGTCTGCTTGCCGACCTCGCTGGCGTGATTGCGGCAATCGCAATATGCTACCTTTTCTTTTAAAAGTAAAAGAGTAAAAAAGTAAAAGAGTAAAAAGGACTTTAAAAATATGGCTAATTTAAAGAGTTTAGCAAAGGACACCGCCATTTACGGCTTGAGCAGCATTGCGGGCCGTTTCATCAACTATCTGCTGGTGCCCATCCAGACCACAGCGTTCGTCGCGAGCGGCGGACAATATGGTGTCGTTACGAACATCTACGCCTACACGGCGCTGCTGCTTGTCATCCTTACGTACGGTATGGAGACAACCTTCTTCCGCTATGTGAACAAGACGGAGGAGAACCCGCAGACCGTCTACTCTACGGTGCTCATTTCCGTAGGCATGACGGCGGCGCTTTTCGTGGCACTCGTGTTCAGCTTCCTGCCACAGATAGCTACGTTTATGAAGTACCCCGACCATCAGAGTTGGGTGGCTGTGATGTTTGTCTGCGTGGCTATCGACGCGTTCAAGTGCATACCGTTCGCATATCTGCGCTACAAGAAGAAGGCTATTAAGTTCGCGGCGCTGCAGTTGGTGAACATCGTGCTGAACATCGTGCTCAACCTGCTCTACCTCATCGTGCTGCCGGCACTGAAGCTGAACCCGTTCGGCTTGTACGATGCGCAGTTCACGCTCGACGTGGGCATGGTGTTCTACATCAACCTCATCTGTACAGCCGTCGTTCTGCTCTGCTTCTGGCGCGAGCTGACGGGTTTCCGCTGGCGCTTCGACGTGCAGTTGTGGCGCCGTATGCTGCGCTACGCCATGCCTCTGTTAGTGTTGGGCATAGCCGGCATCCTCAACCAGACACTCGACAAGATAATCTTCCCGTATCTCTACGACGGAGCCGACGAGAAGACGCAGCTCGGCATCTACGGTGCGGCTACGAAGATAGCCATGATCATGGCGATGATTACGCAGGCGTTCCGCTACGCCTACGAGCCGTTCGTGTTCGGCAAGTCGAAGGACAAGGACAACCGCGAGACCTACGCCACGGCGATGAAGTTCTTCATCATCTTCACGCTGCTTGCCTTCCTCGTCGTTATCGCCTACATCGACATACTGCGCTTCATCATCCCGAACGAGAGCTACTGGCCCGGACTGCGCGTCGTGCCAATCGTGATGGCTGCCGAGATAATGATGGGTGTCTACTTTAACCTCTCGTTTTGGTACAAGCTCATCGACAAGACCATCTACGGCGCATGGTTCTCAGCCGCCGGCTGCTTGGTGTTAGTGATGGTGAACGTGCTCTTCGTGCCCAAGTACAGCTATATGGCTTGCGCATGGGGCGGTGTGGCAGGCTACGGCACGGCGATGGTGCTGTCTTATCTCGTCGGTCAGCGCAAGTATCCCATCAACTATCCGCTGAAGTCGATAGGCGTGTACGTGGCTATCACGGCGCTCTTCTACTTCCTTATGACGCTCTCCAACGACAATCTGCCCGAGTGGGCTGCGCTTGCAGTGAACACCGCGCTCGTCCTGGCGTTCATCGGCCACATCGTCTACCACGACCTACCACTGAAGAGTCTGCCCGTAGTGGGTAAGTATTTCCGTTAGTAGGCTGCGTCGGTCTGAAAAGGTCAGCGCAAAGACCGCAGTCTTTCGCTTTAAAATAACATTATATAAACACCAACTTTAAATATTATGAAGAAAAAGAATCTGTTCCTCGCTGCAGCCCTTGCGCTCTCATCGGCTGCCGCTCATGCCGACGAAGGCATGTGGACGCTCTACAACCTGCCGCAGGCGGTGTACGAGCAGATGAAGAGCTATGGCTTTACCCCTTCTTACGACCAGCTCTACAAGAGCGAGGACGCAATCAAGAACGCTGTTGTCAACTTCTCTGGCTACTGCTCAGGTGTCGTAGTGTCGCCCGACGGACTCGTCTTCACCAACCACCACTGTGGCTTTGAGGCTATCCGCTCGCACTCTACCGTGGAGCACGACTACATGCTCAACGGCTTCTATGCAAAGACCTTCGAGGAGGAGCTGCCGAACAAGGATATGTTCGTGAGCTTCATGGTGGACCAGAAGGACATCACGGAGATGCTCGCCGCACGCGGCTTCAACGAGATGAACAACGAGCAGCGCGAGAAGTTGCTCAACGAGGTGGAGAACCAGATGATCAAGGAGGTGCACGAGCAGGATCCGTCGCTCGACCTCGAGATTAAGCCGTTCTACGAGGGCAATAAGTACTACGCTACGACATACCGCACCTTCCGCGACCTGCGCCTCGTGTTCACCATACCGAAGTCGATGGGCAAGTTTGGCGGCGAGACCGACAACTGGATGTGGCCGCGCCAGACCTGCGACTACTCGGTGTTCCGCATCTATGCCGACCCTAACACCAACGGACCGGCTAAGTACTCGAAGAACAACGTGCCCTACAAGCCGAAGCACTGGGCTAAGGTGTCGATGGACGGATACAAGGAGGGCGACTTCGCCATGACTATCGGCTACCCAGGTTCTACCGAACGCTACCTCTCGAGCTACGGCATACGCGAGATGCGCGACGCTGAGAACGCTCCGCGTGCCCAGATACGCGGCGTGAAGCAGGCGGTGATGATACGCCACATGCGTGCCGACGAGGCTGTGCGCATCAAGTACGACTCGAAGTACGCGCAGAGCTCCAACTACTGGAAGAACTCGCTCGGTATGAACAAGTGCATCGACTCCGTGGGCATCATCCGCCAGAAGGCTGACTTCGAGGACCGCATCCAGGAGTATCAGAAGTGGACCGGCTACCTGAAGGGCAAGCTCGACTTCGAGAAGATGAAGAACCTCTACGCCACACGCTTCGATGCCGACAAGCTCAGCACCGTATGGCGCGAGACATTCTCACGCACCAGCGAGTTCAACACTCGTGCGCTCACACTCATCGGCATGATGCCAGAGAAGGGCAGCAAGAAGGCGAAGACCTACTACAACTTCCCCGACAACAGTGCAGAGTGGGACGCGGCTCTCGACAAGGACGTGCAGGCTGCGCTCATCGACAACTTCCGCCAGTATGTGGCAAAGGAAGAGTTGCCTGAGTTCTACACCACCATTGCGGAGCAATTCGGCGGCGACACACGCAAGTATGTCGACTGGCTGTGGTCTACATCCGTAGTGATGAAGAGCGGAAAGAAGATTAAGCTCACCGAGAAGGCACTGGCCAAAGACCCCGGCTATCAGTATGCGAAGGCTGTTAAGGCTGTCTACGACAAGTGCAGAAGCGTGATAAACAGCGTGTATGAAGAGATTGAGGAGCAGGAGCGTTACCTCTGCGATGCCAAGGTGCGCTACGAGCAGGAACTGCCTCACTACTCGGATGCCAACTTCACGATGCGTCTGTCGTACGGTCAGGTAGGCGGCTATCTGCTGGGCGGCGAGCCGTCGGGCTACTACACCGAGGCTTCGTCTATCGTGCGCAAGATGGAGGCTGGCGAGAAGGGTACCATCGACTATCAGGCAGAGCCAGTGATGAAGCAGCTCCTTTCTTCGCCCGATTTCGGCAAGTACACCGACAAGACAACGGGTAAGATGCAGCTCTGCTTCCTCACCAACAATGACATCACCGGCGGCAACTCCGGCTCGCCGATGTTCGACGGCAACGGCAACCTCATCGGTCTGGCGTTCGACGGCAACTGGGATTCACTCTCAAGCGACATCTGGTTCGACAAGCGTCTGGCTCGCTGCATCGGTGTGGATATCCGCTACATGCTCTTCCTCATGGATAAGTGGGGCAACGCAGAGCGTCTGCTCAAGGAGATTGGCGTGAAGTAAGGCTTCGCTCTCAGTAGATATATAAAAAGAGGCTACGGCAGTTTTTGTCGTAGCCTCTTTTTTATAGGAAATACCCATAGCAAGAGGTTCTGTGAATTTTGTGAATTCCGTGGGAAAAAGAAGTGCCCACAGAACGCACGGAAATCACAGAAGTTTAGGGGGCGTATTGTTCTCCCACGGAATGCACGGAATCCACTCTAAGTTTAGGGTGCGAAACTGCCCACAGAAGCCACGGAACACACAGAACATTCTTGCTGCGGTGGAGACCGGAGACCTCCGCTACTGGCTAAACGCACACTAAACTTCTGTGAATTCCGTGAAATCTGTGGGAGGACATTCCCAAGCAAGAGGTTCTGAATTTTGTGAATTCCGTGGAAAAAAGAAGTGCCCACGGAACGCACGGAAGCCACAGAAGTTTAGGGTGCGTAGAGAAGAAACCACGGAATCCGTTGTTAAAATATTAATCTTGAGCGGTGGGTTGCGTTCGCCGTCCGATCGGATTGCGTTCGCCGCCCGATCAGATTGCGTTCGCCGTCCGATCAGATTGCGTTCGCCGTCCGCACCGACAGCGTACGGAGAACGATGACAAAACATGAACTATTGGGCGATTAGAGCGGCTATTTCATCGAGCGTATGCGCCACTTTCACGGTGTCCTCGAAGCCGGCACGCAGCACGCCACGCGTCTTCAGGTCGTCGAGCATAGCGATGAGCGAGTCCCAGAAGCCGCCGATGTTGTAGAGAATGACGCGCTTGTTGTGGTAGCCGATGGAGGCAGCGGCGAGCACGGTGAATATCTCGTCGAGCGTGCCCACGCCACCCGGCAGTGCGATTATTACGTCGCTGCGCTCAATCATAAGGTCTTTGCGGTCGGAGAGGTTGTCGCAGAGTATCTTCACGTCGACATAGTCGGACACCTTTCCGCCTTTCTCCACTATCGTAGGCACCACGCCCACGGTCATTCCCTTTGCGTCGTGCACAGCCTTCGCTACGCACTCCATCAGTCCGAGGTTGCATCCGCCGAACACCAGCGTATGCCCGTTGGCACCTATCCAGGTGCCCAGCTCGCTCGTGCGCTCGAAGTATTCGGTGGGAATGTTTGAGTTGGCAGAGCAGAAAATACAAATGTTCATTGTTTATTTTGGTTTTTATTATTAACTAATAAGCCGAACTAAGCCTCTTTAGGCCTTCCTAAGCCTTTGCTGACTAAGCCGAACTAAGCCTTCTTAGGCCTTTCTAAGCCTTGGGTAGGAGGAGGGTGTGTCAAAACTCCCTTATTCTAAAAAAATCACAAAGCCCTGACTTTCACAAGCCAGGGCTTTGC